>Ga0105239_10004048_pt1 | contig 17721 bp, 19 predicted proteins | sample KBSC44metaG_FD_92761 | JGI IMG/M metagenome (GOLD analysis project Ga0105239, IMG submission 92761) | Corn rhizosphere microbial communities from Kellogg Biological Station, Michigan, USA - KBS C4-4 metaG | ecosystem: Host-associated > Plants > Roots > Rhizosphere > Soil | place: Michigan, USA...
CCACCCATTTGCGCGAAGTTTTAAACGAGCAGATACAAGGCGTAAAAGGCATACAGCGCACCGAGACATTTATATCATTAGAAGAGAGTATTAAAAGACAGATTACTTTGGAGTAAAAATTTACATATTGATATTTAATAAAACGCCCTGGTTTGCCCGGGGCGTTTTCGTGTTTTACCCCCAACGTCATGCTGAACTTGTTTCAGCACCCCACATGCTAAGTAACCGCCTTACATAAAACGCGCAAACTTAGCATCTCGCAGACCTTAATAATGAGGTGCCGAAACAAGTTCGGCATGACGAAGAGTGCACAGGCTATCCGCCACCAAATTGCTCAATACCCAAAAGGCTTTCTTCGGCAATTAGCCCGCTTTTGCAAAAGCCAAGCAGGTGCGGCCCGTCTAGCTGACCGTAAAGTTCCTGGAGGTTACGATCGCTGCCAAACTTTCGCAGTACCAGCGCATCCTCCCCTATACTACTTACTACAGCCCCATACTTTTGCACCAGCGACCAAAACGACGCGCTAAAAATTTGTTTCGATAACCGGAAAAAGCCCACCTTCTCCAATCCCATTTCGCCGGGCTGATAAGCGCTGGCGCGGTACACCTCCACTATCTTTTCAATCTTTTGCAACAAGATGCCCAGCCGGGCCTCGGGTACGCAAGCTTCAACGGTAATTAAAACAACATCGCTAATATCAGTTCGCGATACGTTCAGGCTGTTCACCTCGTAGTTTAATTTGTTAAACAGCACGAGTACTTGGCCCAGTAAGCCTTTTTTATCTTCGGAATAGATGGCAATGATGCATTGCCCGGCGGTTGTTGGTTGTTTTTTCATGATTAAAAAATTGATCAAAAAAAAAGCCCTCCGATTTCGGAGGGCTTACTATGTATGTTTTAAAATTTACAAATACAATCAGCTAACCCTCCAATGGCCGGTAATGACAATAATAAGCACCAACAAAGACAACTGCAGCAGAACTGGCAGTTGAAGGTTAATTGTGCTTATTTTTTTACCTGTACTCATGGTGGTTAATGCGGGCAAGATACGATATTATCTAAACTTATCCTTCAGTGCAGCTAATTTTATGGCAATATCGCTCTCCGGCTGTGGCTCCGGCTTTTTGTTGTACGTTGGCTTTTGAAAATTACGCTGCTGGTTAGCCGGTTCGCGGTGCTCGCCTGGTACCGGTTTGGGGCTGTTCTCTTTCATTGAAAGTGATATACGCTTGCGGTTAACATCCACTTCGGTGACCGTTACCTCAACCTTTTGCTGCACTTTAAGCACCTCGTTGGCATCTTTTATAAAGCGATTGGTTATCTGGCTCAGGTGCACCAAGCCATCCTGGTGCACGCCGATATCAACAAAGGCGCCGAAGTTGGTTATATTGGTAACAATGCCCGGCAGTTTCATGCCCACCTTCAAATCATTAATTGAGTTTACGCCATCTGTAAAGCTGAATGCTTCGAACTGTTCACGCGGGTCGCGGCCGGGTTTGGCAAGTTCGGCCATAATATCATTAAGTGTTGGCAAGCCCGCATCGGCCGAGATATATTTTTGCAATGGGATACTTTTGCGCAGCTTGTCGTCGCTCATCAAATCCTTTACCGAGCATTTTAAATCCTTTGCCATTTGCTCAACCAGGCCGTACCTTTCGGGGTGCACACCGCTGGTATCTAAAGGGTCCTTAGCATCGCGGATGCGCAGAAAGCCTGCCGCCTGTTCAAATGCTTTATCGCCAAGGCGTGGCACCTTTTTTAATTCGCTGCGGTGCTTAAACGCGCCGTTTTCATCGCGGTAAGTTACAATATTTTGCGCCAGTTGCGGGCCAAGGCCCGACACATAGGCCAATATTTGTTTCGACGCGGTGTTCAGTTCAACACCAACGGCATTTACGCAGCTCATCACGGTATCGTCCAACGACGTTTGCAATTTTGTTTGGTCAACATCATGCTGGTATTGGCCAACACCTATTGATTTTGGATCGATCTTCACCAGTTCGGCCAGCGGGTCCATCAAGCGGCGACCGATTGACACAGCGCCCCTCACAGTAACATCCTTATCCGGAAATTCTTCGCGTGCTACATCCGATGCGGAATAGATAGATGCACCACTCTCGTTAACCATCACAATGGCAGCACCCGGCAAATTCAAATTGCGCACAAAAACTTCCGTTTCGCGGCCGGCGGTGCCGTTGCCAATGGCAATGGCTTCAATGTTATATTTTTTGAAAAGAAATTCGGTTGTTTTCTCCGCCTCTTTTGCCTGGCCCGCGCCGGTATGCGGGAAAATAGCGGTGTACTCCAACAGTTTACCCTGCTCATCCAGGCAAACTACCTTGCAGCCGGTACGGAACCCAGGATCGATAGCCATGGTGCGTTTTTGGCCAAGTGGTGCACTCAATAACAATTGGCGCGCGTTCTCAGCAAATACGCGGATGGCCTCTTCGTCGGCGGCCTTTTTGGTGAACAGCCGCACTTCGGTTTCCATCGATGGTTTTAGCAGGCGCTTATAGCCATCGGCAATGGCTTGTTTTACCTGGTCGGCGCTGGGGTTGTTGCCGATGACGAAGGCATCTTCCAGCAGGGCAATGGCTTCCTCTTCAACAGGTTTTATATCCAGCCATAAAATTTCTTCTTTTTCGCCGCGGCGCATGGCCAGTATACGGTGTGATGGCGCAGTTTTTACCGGTTCCGTCCAATCGAAATAGTCTTTATATTTTATTCCTTCCTGTTCTTTTCCCTCAATAACTTTTGATTGGAAGGTTCCTTTTTCGATAAACAGGCTGCGCATGCGGGTACGCACTTCAGCCTGTTCGCTGATGAATTCTGCGATGATGTCCCTCGCACCGGCAAGTGCTTCCTCAAAGCTCTTTACACCTTTCTCTTCGTCGATATATTTGGCTGCTTCGGTTTCCGGGTCGATGCGTTTTTGCTCCATCAGCAGATCGGCAAGGGGCTGCAGGCCTTTTTCGCGGGCCGTAGTGGCGCGGGTTTTGCGTTTGGGCCGGTATGGCAGGTAAATATCCTCCAGCGAAACCATGGTCTCGGCTTCGTTTACCTGCTTTTCCAGTTCGGGTGTAAGCTTGCCCATATCTGTAAGCGATTTCAGGATGGCCTCGCGGCGTTTATCCAGATCGCGCAGTTGCTGCACACGGTCGCGCACGGCGGCTACCTGTACTTCGTCCAGCTCGCCGGTAACTTCCTTACGGTAACGCGAAATAAACGGAACGGTGGCGCCTTCATCAAGCAAAGCAACGGTGGCGCTAACCTGTTTTTCGGCGATGGAAAGCTCGGCGGCAATTTTTTTATAGTGGATACTCATAATCAAATTTGGATTGCGAAGTTGAGCAGAATTGAGGGGATTTTCAAGGGGAGGTTTTCAACAAGTGTATTTATTTGGTATATTTGAGTATGAAAGGGCAAAAGCCTAAAATGTTTGATTTTGAAATTGACAAGCTAACAAACTCAATAGAGAATGTAATTACCGGCGACTCTTTCGACACAAAAATTTCCTTAGTGGCGCTTAGCGATCATAAATTAATTAGGAACGCTGACTGGGTGTTTGATTGGAAGAAAGAATTGAAAGATTCAACAAAATTAATTTATAAACTTACCATTGCTGAAAATATAACTATTATACAAGGATTGATTAGCGTTGAAGATAGGAACGACCATGTTTTTATGCACTTAATTGAAAGCGCGAAATTCAATAAAGGAAAACACAAAGTTTACTATGGCGTTCCCGGGAATTTGGTAGCATTTGCATGTAAATTATCTAAGGAAAAAGGCTATGATGGAGTAGTTTCATTCTTCGCGAAAACAAAACTCATCGACCACTATAAAGTCTCTTTGGGTGCTGATGTCCTTTTTGGGAATCAAATGATAATAAACGAAGCAAATGCGCGAACTCTTATTGATAGATATTTTAAAATTTAAAACTATGGGATTAATTAAGGAACCACTTAACGTCGATTTCTATTTTGATGGCAAACAAATGACTGATGACGATCAAAAAAGGGTGAGTGAATATATTATTCAGCAGAAAGCATTAAAGAAAATTAAGTCAAATCAAAAACACACAAACACTAATAGAACTTCAAAATCTGCGGTGTAGTAGTGGTTTCTAATTATAACTCACGGCCGTGTTAGTACGGTGCTTTTTACCGAATGAACCAATTCTCCCCGCTCTATAAAAAACTAAGCAACGCCGATTTACTTAAAATTATCGACACCCCGGCCGATTACCAATCTGAAGCTATTGAAGCTGCCAATGAAGAACTAGCCGCAAGGCAGCCTACCGATGAGGAACTATTGACCGCACGCGAAGAAAACGAAAGATTGAGGCAGGAAGCGCTACTAAAATCCGGCAAAACAAAAGTTTGGGAAAACAAGGCGCAAGATATTGCACATACCATTACCGATACGCTAAACCCCATACAAACCGAAAAACCATCGGCCCCAAGAGCTATACTATGGATAAGCATACTGATGATTTTGCTAACCCTGTACCAGCTCTATTCGCAATTTGGATTGTTGAAGTACATGTTTACTTACGGTAGCGGCAAATGGAGTTTTGCAATGATAATGTATTTTTTCAGGCCGCTGATCGTAGCGCCTATTGCAGCAGTTTTATTTGCCCTGCGCGAAAAATACGGGTGGGTGCTGCTTTCGGGCTATTTTATTTACCTGGCGGTAAATACCCTCGCACTGCTTTATCTTGCTTTCAAGCACCCTATTCGGTCCGGCGATCCGGTTTCCGGGCTACCCCCCTCTGTCTCCGTCGATTCAATGGTTGGCTGGGCTATTTTTAACGCAGGCTGCCTGTATTTTATGTTTAAAAAAGATGTACGGGAGATTTATACTATCAATCCAAAAAGCATAGCGATAGCAGCTGGCTTTGGGGTGCTTTTAACCTTATCGTCGGTGGTTGGATAAATATTTTACCACTTATCGCCTTAACCGAATTGTGCTCCCTTTCGCCTTTTACCTTTCAGCTTTCACCTCCTCTTCTACAATCCCGAATAATAATCATACCCCTCCTCGGCCCAATAATCTCTTGGCCGGGTGTTGCTGAAAGTAATAGTGCCAATGCGTTTTAAATTTTTGATGCCGTATTTAACCGGGATGATAAGCCGCAGCGGGGCGCCATGTTGTAGTTGTAGTGGTTTGTCGCTCATCTCGTAAGCCAGCAGGGTTTGGGGGTGTATCGCGCTCGGCATATCAATGCCTACATAGTAGGCTTTGTCGGGCGTTTCCATCCCCACGTACTCCATTTTGGTGTATTCGTCAAGTTTAAAGTGCTTAATAAAGTCGATGAATTTTACCCCCGCCCAGTGCTGTATCTCGTCCCAGCCTTCAACGCATTTAAAATCGTAAACGATCTCGGTTTTTGGCAGGGCCATAATTTCCTGCAAGCTTACCTGCAGCACTTCACCACCTTTTTTTACTACATTCAGCTTCCACGTTGCCGGGTCGAATTTCTTTTTGGCCTCTATCCCGATGTCGCTGTTCACCCTTGCGCCCTTTACTGCCATTTCTTTGGGGTAGGTTTTAACCAGGTGGTTATCACTAAAAACCCGGCGAAAAAACAACTCGGTTTTGTTGAGTGCCTTGCGCAGCGGTTTGCGTGTGCCACCCGTAATGCCACCGGCAGCTTCCTCCGGCGACTTATAGAGCCATCTCCAGCCACCATATGCCCCGCCGGCCAAAACCGTAAAACTGGCAAACGAGATAAAATTGCGCCGGTTTATCTTTTGCTCAATGGTGAGCTCCTTTTTCGGTTTCTTAGCTTGCTTGCTCATCGTTGGTGTGTTGAATAGCCGGTTTTGCAGGTTCGTTCACTACTTCAAAACCCGAAATAACGGAGCTGAAGTTTTTCCATCCCGCCAAAATTACCTGTACAATATGTATCACAAAAAAGAAAACGTAGCCCAAAGTCAATATAAAATGGATAATGCGGGCAAAATGGTAGCCGCCGCAAAGCCAGGTTAAATAATAAAATTGCACCGGTTTATAAATGGCTAGCCCTGTAACTACCGAGCCGATACCCATAATTATTATTGCCGTGTAAGCTATGCGTTGTGCAGCATTGTATTTTTTTTGCGGCGGCGCCATTTTGCGGATGTGCAAATCGTGCAACAGCACCAGCCATGCCTCTTTAAACGAGTGCCTGTTCGGCACCAACTCGCGCCACTCGCCCGATATAATGGTGTATAAAATATACAGCACCCCATTCAGTGTGAAAAACCACATAAATAAAAAGTGAAAGGCCATACCCTCGGCCAGGTGCGCCGGAATTTTTAAAGCACGGTAAAACCAATCAGGGAAAAAACGAAAGAAAGTGTGCCCAAACAGGCTGAACGTATAAGTGTCATTAGCCCAGTAGATAAGCATTCCGCTCCATATCATGATAGTGAGTATGGGGAAGTTTACCCAATGGCACCAGCGCATAGCTAAGGAGTGCTTTTCTTTTATGGTTTTCATATTGCGATTAATGTTGATGTGAAGGTACGGAAGTGAGATTCAAGAATCAAGAGACAAGAATCAAGATAAAAGGCCAGAGTGCTCTATTACCCCATTGCTTACCAATACAGTTGCTCCCTGGTCTCTCATCACCAGTCTCTAAACGCTAACCCTATTTTGCCGCGGCAGTATTATTGTCATTTACGAATACCGCTTTTGCCGCGCCGGAAATACTTCCATTGGTCTTGCTTTGCAAAAAGCCAACGATCTCCCAGTTTTTGGCGTCGAAGCCATTTGGCAGCGAAATACTTGCTGTGCCGCTGTTGCCATCTAAGGTAACCTGCTGTAACTTGCGTACAATTTGCACATGCGATAATGTACGCCCATTATTTTCGCCGGCCCCTACTTTTGATACGGCAGATTTTTCTACCACGGCAACCTGTAACACAGTCTTTTTGTCGGCGCCTTCAATGGTGTATTTCAGGCTGGCTTGTTTTGCATCGGCGCCGGCTATTGCTAAATCCAGCTTTGCCCCTGCGTTACTTTGCAAGCCTGTGCTTATGGCTTTACGTAACGTACCTTCTTCCGAACCAATAAGCTCTGTTTTGCCGTTTACTATTATTTGCGGTGTATAAACCGATTGTAGTTTTAAAAACCGGGCGTACTCGTTTTGCCTTTTCGAAAAATCGGCGCTGCTAAACTGGTCCTTCCAGCCAAGCCTGTCCCAGTAATCAACATGGTAGGCCAAAATATAAACGGGTTTATCGCCGCTTTCATTTTCAATTTTAGCAACCAGGGCATCGGCCGGCGGGCAGCTGGAGCAGCCTTCTGATGTATACAATTCTACAACAGCAAAGCCCTTATCATCGGCTTTTATTGGGGTTGAGGCCTTTAAGCGAACGAAGGCGGTTAACCCTGCAGCTACTGCTACAAAGGCAACCAGGCTAAATATTTTAATTGATTTCATGATGTATAATATGTTTGTTAATTACGATTTTATGGGTTAGTCGGATGTGGTTTTAAATCCTTACAATAAAATTAAATGTTTTTATTCGGGGATTTCCAGATGTATCAACTTGTATGAACTTGTATGACGAACGCAGGGCTTTGTCATGTGCGATAACGACGGTTTAATTTAAAATCTTTCCCTTTCCCAATCGTCTTTGCATTAAACACAAAAACAACAACGTGAGTATAATTAAAGATAAAAAGATAGCTATAGTGGGCGGCGGCCCCGGCGGACTAACCCTTGCCCGCCTTTTGCAAATGCATGGCGCCGAGGTAACAGTTTACGAGCGGGATGCCAACCGCCACGCCCGCGCGCAGGGTGCTACGCTCGATTTGCACGAGGAGTCGGGTTTACGGGCAATCCGTGAGGCCGGTTTGTGGGACGAGTTTATGGCCAACTACCGCCCCGGCGCCGACCGGTTGCGCATTATGGACAAAGACGCCAATATTATTTTTGAGGATGATATTAATGGCCCGGATGAACGGCAGCGGCCCGAAATTGACCGTGGCCCGCTGCAAAATATCCTGCTCGATTCACTGCTGCCTGATACTGTAATGTGGGATAGCCATTTTGTGGCCATGGAAAAGCAAAACGCAGGCTGGGTGCTTGAATTTAAAAATGGCATTTCAGTTTATGCCGATATCGTTATCGCTGCGGATGGCGCCAACTCCAAAATTCGCCCTTATATTACACCGATAAAACCTTTTTACGCCGGGCTTACCGCCATTGAAGGTGCGGTTTATGATTCAGCAAAAAACAGCCCCAAAATTCATGCCTTATTAAATGGTGGAAAAATATTTGCCATGGGCGACAGCAAATCGTTGATCGTAAGCTCAAAAGGTGATGGCAGCCTGGTGTTTTACCCCGGCTGTAAAAAAGATGAAAACTGGCTGCGCGATTGCGGCATTGATTTTACCGACAAAGCACAGGCCCTTGCCTGGTTTAAGCAGGAATACCAGGGGTGGGACGATGTTTGGCAGGAGCTGTTTGAAAATGCCAGTACCGGCCTTATCCCACGTCAAATTTTCAGCATGCCAACCGATCAAACCTGGGATGCCCAGCCCAACCTTACCATGCTGGGCGATGCCGCGCACCTGATGCCACCCTATGCCGGCGAAGGCGTAAACATGGCCATGCTGGATGCTGTAGAACTAGGTGAATGCCTTTTAAGTGATGAATGCGAAAGCATAGACAGCGCTATTGCGGCCTATGAAATGCAAATGCGCAAACGGGCGTCGGTAACCACACAGGAATCGTTGGATTCAACAGCTATGCTGCATTCGCCGGATGCGATTGCTTTTTTGAGCCAGGTGATTGGTTGAAAGATATAAGTTTCTATAGTTATTAATTATCAGGCATTTATATTTTTGAATAAAACGAAATATCTGATAATCAGCGTGTTTCACAGCGTTCCGGGTGTTCCGCGTAGAAAAATGGAACGCTTTGCGGGCGAATACTATACATCCAGCCCCGGGGAGCGGCGCCATCGGCACGGCTCCCCGTCCTGCGCTAAACGCAAACCAGGCACCTGCGTCCGGCTTTTTAATTTTTTTGTAAGCATTTAGCTATATTAACGACTAAGCATCAATTGTAGGCTAATCAATTCGTTAAATTTGAATTGATTAGCGCAAATTGTGTTTTAATATATGCAGCATCAACTAAATCCGCACCAATGGGTTGCAGCCCATGCCGACTATCTCTACGGGTTCGCAATAACCCGTATTAACGACGACGAACTTGCCCGCGATCTTGTACAGGACACTTTTTTGGCTGCCCTGCAAAAAACGGCGGGCTTCCAGGGTAAAAGTTCCGAACGAACGTGGCTTACGGCTATCCTTAAAAATAAGATAATCGATGTGTACCGGAAAAAATCGTCGGGCCTGCAAAACATAAGCGAAAAAGAAGCAGAAGAAGAGCAAAACGATTTCTTTAACGCCGATGACGGGCACTGGACAAAAAACAACGGCCCTAAAGAATTTGGCATTGAAGACAGCGACAACCTGGTGAGCAAAGAGTTTGAACAGATAATGAAACGCTGCCTGCAAAAGCTGCCTGCATTGTGGATGTCGGTATTTACTATGAAACACATCGATGAGGAACCAACGGAAATAATTTGCACTGAGCTAAAGGTTACCCAGGCAAATTTTTGGGTAATTATCCATCGCGCTAAGCTAAACCTGCGCGCGTGCCTGCAACGAAACTGGATTTAAACATTAAAACTATGAGCTATTTGAAAAAAGTTATACATAACTGTAAACAGGCCACTTTCCTGATAGAAAAAAAGTCCATAGGAAAAATCACTCTCCGCGAATCTTTCGAGTTGCGTGTGCATTTATTTGGCTGCTCGTTTTGTCGTATATACAAAAAGCAAAGCCGTGTCATCAACCAAATGGTGCAGGAACTATTCCGAAGCTCGATGCACCGGGACTATAAGCTTGACGAAAATTTCAAAAACGAGTTACAGGGCCGGATTGAAGAAGAACTGAACAAAAACTAATAGAGACACGAATTTCACGAATTAAGGCGAATTGGTTCGAATTCAAGCTATTTCTTAAAGAGTCATCGGCCCGGCGCATATTTTAGCGCCACGGTTCAACCTGGCACGTATAATTCATACAGCAAGCATTTATAATATCTGATAAATAAAAAATGCACCATCCTAATTCGTGTAATTCGAAATAATTCGAGCCCATTCGTGCCTTTTCTAAAATACTTTGTAAGGTTTACAATTTATGCCCGACTAACCGGGAAATAACATAAAAAACTAAAAAAACAAAGTATGAAATCAATTATTTCCGGAGCGGTTTTAGCAACCGCTATTGTAGCTTGCTTATCATTAACCAGCCAGGCAAAACCAGTTATCCATTTGTCTTCAACCACTGTTGCCCTGAGCGATACCGGCAAAATGGACAAAATGAAGAAAGACAAGATGAAGATGGACAAAATGGATAAAAAGAAAATGGACAAAATGGATAAGATGGACAAAAAGAAAATGAAGATGAAGAAAGACACTTCAGGCAAAATGTGAGTTGTTTTGTTTTTGATTGAGAAGGGGGCAACTCCTTCTCAACTTTTATTCTAAAAAATCATATCGTTATTAAAATGAAAAGATATCTACTCATAGCTATTGCCCTGTTTTTTACGTTACAGGCTTCGGCACAAAATGGACTTAAAACCGGCGAAAAGGCCCCGCAATTTATTGCTACCGATAACTCGGGTAAATCACTTAGCCTGCCTGCTTTACTAAAACAGCATAAATCGGTGGTGCTGTTCTTCTACCGCGGCCAGTGGTGCCCCTATTGCAACAAGCACATTCAGCAATTGCAGGATTCACTGCAACTGTTAACTGCTAAGGGCGCGTACGTAATCGGTGTAACCCCCGAAACCGGCGAAAACATCAATAAAACCATCGAAAAAACCCATGCCTCGTTTTCTATTATTGAAGACAAGGGTTACAAAATAATGAAAGCCTACGATGTTAATTACCGGGTTGACGATGCCTTAAATGCCAAACTTAAAAATTACGGCGTCGACCTTGAGAAAAACAACGGCAATAAAGACCATGTGCTGCCGGTTCCGGCTACCTATGTTATCAATAGCTCGGGTAAAATAGTTTTTGTACAATTTGACAAGGATTATACCAAGCGGGCGTCAATAGCATCTATTGCTGCGGCTCTATAAAAAAGGCACACACAAACGCTTAATAGACCGGGGCTAAGATATAGCACCGGTCTGTTAAATTACTGTACTATTATTTCCAGATCAGTTAGCCCGTCCAGCTCCCGCGGGTTGTGGGTAACAATCAGTACGGTTACTCCTAACTCCCTAAATATTATTTTTAGCTCTTCAATTAAGGCAGATTTGTTGTCGGGATCGAGCGCCGAAAACGGTTCGTCCATGAGCAAAAGTTTTGGTTTGATGGCCAAAGCTCTTAATATAGCCAAACGTTGCTGCTGCCCGCCAGAAAGGTATTCGGGTTTGTGCGTTGTGAAAGGCCCCAGTTTGCCTATGGCCAGCAGCCGTTTTATCCATTCCGTATCGGTTGTGGCATATGCTAAATGCTCCTGAACTGTCATATTCGGAAACAGGGCGTAATCCTGGAAAACAAACCCGGCCATGCGGTTTTGGGGTGGCAGGTTGACTTTGGTTTCGGTATCAAACCAAACAGCATCGTTAACTATGATCTTGCCCCTTTCGGGTTCGGTAAAGCCCGCGATAGTTTTCAGAAGCGTTGTTTTACCTGCGCCGGATGGCCCGTAAATTTTGGTAATGCTTCCCGTTGCAAACTGCTGTTTTATTTGCAGTACGTGCTGCCCCTTGTAGGCTTTTAGCTTTTTTTCAATATCGATGCTAATCATTCTAACGGGCTTTTTAATTGGTATTTATTGAAGATGAACACGGCTATCACCAAAACAAAAGTAATAGCGAAAAGCACCAGCGAATAAACATTGGCTGTATGGTAATCCATTTGTTCAACCGAGTCGTAAACGGCTATTGACGCTACGCGTGTAACGCCCGGGATATTCCCCCCTATCATCAACACCACGCCGAATTCACCGAGCGTATGGGCAAATGTCAGCACGATTGCTGTCAACAACGAAGGCTTAATATTCGGCAGAAGTACTTTAATAAACGTTTGCCACCTGCTTTTACCCAAACTGTACGAAGCCTGCGACAGCGAAGCGGGCAACTGCTGCAGGGCCGATTTTATGGGCCCTATCATGAAAGGCATACTATAAATAATAGATGCCAGTACCAGTCCTTTAAAGGAAAATACGAACTGCACGTCGAACGTTTTTTGTAACCATAGCCCTATGCCGTGCTGCGGACTAAACGCCAGCAACAAATAAAACCCCAGTACCGATGGAGGTAAAACCAAAGGCATGGTAATAATAGCCTCCAGCGCAATCTTAAAAAACGATCGCCCCCGCGATAACCACCAGGCCACCGGCAAGCCGATAACCAGCAACAACAGCGTTGTAATTGCTGCTAATTTTAGGGTGAGGTAGATGGGGGTGAGATCCATTAAAAATTAAAAAATGTTTTGATTTTGCATTATAGCGATGGATTTAAAACCCGTCGCTATCCGGAAAGCTATGGGCAGGCCTATTGCACCTTATACCCAAACTTTTTAAATATCGCCTTTGCAGGCGCACTCAGCAAATATTGATAAAACTTCTCTGCAGCAGCATTACCTGCGGCATGCTTCAGCAATACCATTCCCTGTTCAATAGGGGCATACAGTTTCGAGTCTATCGCCTTCCAGTAAAGTTTAGTTTTGTTCGCCGGATCATCAACCAGCGCCTGGGTGGTAAAACCAACGTCGACCACGCCAGTAGTAATGTAAGTATTTACCTGCGATATGCTTTCACCGGTAACAATTTTCGATTTTATATCATCCAGTATCCCTTTTTTACCCAGTGCTTCCTGCGCTGCTTTGCCATACGGGGCAATGGCCGGGTTGGCAATAGCAATTTTTTTTACCCGCTCGGTTAGCAATAAACGCTCCCAGTTTTCAAAGCCTATATCCTGGTTACTGCAAATAATCAAACTCCCCTGCGCGTAAACAACGGGCTTTTTGCTGCTGAATCCATCTTTAAAAAGCGTTTCGGGGAAGTTCATATCAGCCGATAAAAACACATCAAAAGGCGCCCCGTTTTTTACCTGGGCTGTTAAGTTTCCTGACGAACCAACAATCGGTTCAATCGCAATCCCGGTCTTGTTTTTAAAGTCGGCGCGCAGCTCTTTTATTACTGCTTGCAGATTTGCCGCCACCGCAACTTTTATGTTTTGCGCAGAAACTGACGCTGTGAAAACCAAAATAAAGGCGAAAAGTGAAATTATTTTTTTCATTGGTATGGTATTAAATTGGTTGGCACTTGTTCAATTTTGATAGTGTACAAGTAACACAACGTTGATTTAACTTGTTATTAAAGCGTATCAAAAAAAATCACAAAAGCACTGATATTAAATTAACCAAATGTATACAAAACGTACTGGTTAGTATTATATTAGCAATATACCATCACCAATAAAAACCAACAGCGGCCGGTTGCTAAATTTATTAACAATTTATAAAACCCCCGCTTAAATATTATGAAAAACACCCGGATAAAAAATGCGCTCATTTTAACCCTGGCAGCCGGCCTTTTTTTAACGGCCGCCTGCGGCAAAAAAGATACACCTGGCCAAACTGGTAACCCAACAGTAGATCCACCGGTAATACCACCTGTAGATGTAAAAACAGATGTAATCATGTGGCTTACAAAAGGCGATCAGAGCGCCCTTTTGGCCAAACAGAATATCGCCCTTTTGTTTAGCGCTACAACCAATTCAAACACCACCATCGCAGTTGATACTACCACCACCTACCAGAGCATCGACGGTTTTGGTTTTTGCCTAACCGGCGGCAGCGCCAGCGTAATAAACAGTTTGCCTGCTGATAAAAAGGATGCCCTGCTGAAAGAACTTTTTGCAACTGACGATACACACATTGGCATCAGCTACATCCGTATTTCCATAGGTGCTTCGGATATGAGCGCCGGTGATTTTACTTATGACGATGTGGTATCTGGCACCGACGAAAGCCTGGCTCAGTTCAGTATCGACAGAGAAAAAACTGATCTTATACCTGTACTGAAAAGTATCATCGCTATCAATCCTCAGATAAAAATATTGGCCTGCCCGTGGACAGCGCCTGTTTGGATGAAGATAAACACCCTGGGCAACAACGGTTTTACCGGCGGCAGCTTAAATACATCATACTACGACGCTTACGCCAAATACTTCATTAAATACATACAGGCCATGAAAGCCGAAGGTATAACCATTGACGCCATTACTCCGCAAAACGAACCTTTAAATGCCAATAACAACCCGGCTATGGTAATGCAGGCGGATGAAGAAGCCAATTTTGTAAAAAATAACTTAGGCCCTCAATTGCATACAGCCGGCTTAACCACCAAGATTATAGTTTGGGACCACAATGCCGACCGCCCCGAATACCCGATAGCTATTTTAAACGACCCTGCCGCCAACCCCTATGTTGATGGTTCGGCGTTCCACCTTTATAATGGGAACATCAGCGCCTTAACAACTGTGCACAATGCTTACCCTGCCAAAAACCTGTATTTTACTGAGCAATACACGCCGTCAACAGGCAGCTTTGCAGGCGACCTTAACTGGCATTTGGTAAACCTGATTATCGGTGCGCCAAAAAACTGGAGCCGCAACGTGCTGGAATGGAACATGGCTACCGATGCCGCATACGGTCCGCATACCAACGGCGGTTGTTCCACCTGCCAGGGCGCTTTAACCATTAGCGGCTCAAGCGTTACACGTAATGTCAGCTATTACATCATCGCACATGCATCAAAATTTGTAAGACCAGGCGCAGTAAGGATTGCATCGTCCGATCTGTCGGTAACCCCTAACGTGGCCTTTAAAAATACAGACGGCAGCAAGGTGCTGATTGTATTTAACACAGGTAGCAGCAATGCAACTTTTAATATACAATTTAACAATAAGATAGTTACCAGCACATTGCCGGGCGGCGCTGCAGCTACGTATGTATGGTGAGGAGGATAAGAATCAAGAGCCAAGAATCAAGAACCAAGAGAGGAAAATTTTAAGATTTGCTTAGTTTTTAAAACCGTTATAAACCATGAAAAAGTTAGTTTTAGTTTTGTTGCTTTCGGTATTAATGGGCCCGGCAGTTATTAAAGCCCAAACACCGAAATTTATAACTGTTAAAGGCAAGCAGGTAATCGGCTCCGATAACAAACCGTTCTTAATGCGCGGTACTAACCTGGGCAATTGGCTGGTGCCCGAGGGCTATATGTTTAAGTTTAAAAGCGTAAACTCTCCAAAACTGATAAACCAGGCCTTGTCCGAAATAATGGGCCCGGAAGATGTAAAAGCCTTCTGGAAAAAATATCAGGATACCTATATAACAGCCGCCGATATTCATTTTTTAAAAGCTTCGGGAATGAACTCCATCCGCATCCCTTTTAATTACAGGCTTTTTACTACCGAAAGCTATATGGGCGGAAACAACCCCAACCGTGGTTTTGAATTGCTCGACCGGGTGATTGGCTGGTGCAAAAAAGAAGGCCTGTATGTTATTTTAGATATGCATGCCGCACCTGGTGGCCAAACCGGCGACAATATTGATGATGGTTATGGCTACCCATTCCTGTTTAAAAGCAAGGCAAGTCAGCAGCTGACCATTGACATTTGGCACCGTATAGCTGCCCATTACGCCAAATCGACAACCGTAATGGGCTATGATTTATTGAACGAGCCTATCGCCACTTATTTTAAGGCTGATGAGTTTAATCAATATCTTGAGCCACTTTATCAAAAGATTACCAAATCGATCCGCCTGGTTGATAAAAACCATATCGTGATTTTGGGCGGCGCACAATGGGACAGTAACTTTAAACCATTCGGTCCGCCGTTTGATTCAAAACTGATCTACCAATTTCACAAATACTGGACGGAGCCAGTCCAGAACGTAATACAGGATTATGTTGATTTCAGCAACAAATACAACGTGCCCATTTACTGCGGCGAAACCGGCGAGAATAAAGATGAGTGGGTGAAGACATTTAAAAATTTGCTCGAAAAAAATAACATCGGCTGGCATTACTGGCCTTACAAAAAATTGGATAACACTGCCGGTATCATCACTTTTGACGTACCTGCCGGATATGATAAGGTAATTGATTATACAGAGAAAAACCGCACTACATTCGAGGATATCCGCAAGGCAGCGCCTGAAAATCGTGAAGAGTTGGTAAAAGCATTGTACGGTTTTTTAAACAATTGTAAGTTTGAAAACTGCAAACCAAACAAAGGATATATGGAAGCGCTGGGGTTTAAGGTGCCGTAGGAATGGTTTTTAATTACTTTAATTGTACTATTTACCATTAATAGGATTGTAAAAGTAAAAATGCTAACATTGCGTACCTGCCTGAACCTGCGCAACTAATTTATTGAGAAAACGTAAACTAAATAAACCAAAAGCGTTACTAACCCTATTATGTACGCATGAGTAAATTTTTATTGAGATTTTTTCTGCCAGTCCTGTTTTTGCTTTGCTTTGCAATTACGGCCAATGCCCAGCGTGCTGTTATCATCAGCGACACTGCCAAACAGCAAATTTTCAGGCACGATCAGCTTTATTACCTGGAAGATGTTCACGGGTCACTTACTATAAATGATGTAAAAAGCGCCGGCTTTGCGGATAAATTTAAGGTTAATCAAACCGCCACCCCCACAACTACCGACCCAGGTACCGCTTATTGGTATCGCCTCAAAATAAGGCATAACCCGCAATCGCATAACAACTGGATAATTGAATTTTTCGATCAGACCATAGATAGCATCGCGGTTTACGCACCCGACAAAAACAACAATTACAAAGCAACTTTGCTGGGCAGCAGCAGGCCGTTCCAGGCACGCTTTTACCAGCATAAAAACTTCACCCTTAATCTCGATAACGGCGTGCCCGGCGAGCAGGTTTATTATGTCCGCATCAAGTCGCACCAGCCGGTAAACGTTATTATGGTGCTGCGCTCGGTAAGCTGGTTTATTACCTATGCCCTCGAGGAATATTTTTTCTTCGGAGTTTTTTACGGGATGATTTTGGTGTTCGGCCTGTATAACTTAATGATGTTTATTGCCATGCGGCAAAGGCAGTATTTATACTACGTAGCCTACAACCTCAGCATAGGTCTGTACGAAATGTGTGCCGACGGAATTGCCTACCAATATGTTTGGCCCGGCTCGCCTATGTGGAACCACAATGCATACGGCATTGCTTTATTTTCGGCAAGTATCTTCTCAGTATTGTTTACGCAAAGCTTGCTCAATTTAAAAGCAAACGCGCCAAGGCTTAATAAATTGGTTTGGTGGGTTATTGGGTTCCGGACCCTGTATTTTGTGCTATGCCTCACGGTTAATCCTAATTGGTTCAGCTATAAAATTATAGAGATCGTGCCGTTGTCGCTGGCGCTTTTTACCGGATGTTATGTGCTGATAAAAGGTTACCGGGCCGCCCGTTTTTTTGTGATCGGCTACTCGTTTTTGTTAACCGGGTTTGTAATAAAGGCATTGATAGCGCTAAATCTTTGGTGGTTGCCGGTAACAGCCGCCAATTATTACAGCCTCAGCTTTTGCTTTATTATGGAGATGGTATTTATATCGTTCGCCATAGGCGATAAAGTGCGCCTGCTAAAGAAACAG
>Ga0105239_10004049_pt1 | contig 17718 bp, 9 predicted proteins | sample KBSC44metaG_FD_92761 | JGI IMG/M metagenome (GOLD analysis project Ga0105239, IMG submission 92761) | Corn rhizosphere microbial communities from Kellogg Biological Station, Michigan, USA - KBS C4-4 metaG | ecosystem: Host-associated > Plants > Roots > Rhizosphere > Soil | place: Michigan, USA...
GTAAATAAATCACAATCAAGCAATGACACTTTCCCGACAGCTATGCATATTGCAGCGTATACAATTCTTAATAAACTTACCATACCTGCAATTGAAAGTCTCAAGGACACATTAACGGCAAAGGCAAAAGAATTTATTCCTGTTGTAAAAATCGGCCGCACTCATTTTATGGATGCTACTCCCCTAACGCTTGGGCAGGAATTCAGCGGCTATGCTTCTCAGTTAGAGCATGGTTTAAGAGCAATTAGAAATACATTACCGCATTTGAGTGAACTTGCTCTTGGGGGCACAGCCGTTGGTACCGGAATAAATACGCCACCAGGTTATGCAAAAAATGTTGCAGAAACCATTTCAGAACTTACAGGCCTGCCTTTTGAAACTGCGGAAAATAAATTTGAATCTCTTGCCGCACATGATGCGATTGTAGAAGTGCATGGAGCCTTAAAAACAGTTGCGGTAAGTCTTATGAAAATTGCTAACGATATCAGGATGTTATCATCAGGACCACGCAGTGGTATTGGAGAAATCCATATTCCGGACAATGAACCAGGTTCCTCGATTATGCCAGGTAAAGTAAATCCTACACAATGCGAAGCACTTACTATGATCGCTGCACAAGTAATGGGAAATGATGTAGCAATAAGCATCGGTGGAGCGACCGGCCATTTTGAATTGAATGTTTTTAAACCCGTAATAATTTACAACTTTCTGCATAGTGCCCGTCTTATAGGCGATGGTTGCAATAGCTTTAATGAAAAATGCGCCAAAGGGATTGAGCCCATTTTAGATAATATAAAAAAGCATGTAGATAATTCGCTGATGCTGGTAACAGCTCTGAACACAAAAATCGGGTATTACAAAGCAGCAGAAATAGCCCAAAAAGCACATAAAGAAAATACCACTTTAAAAGAAATGGCAGTAAAACTTGGTTATGTAACACCTGAGCAATTTGATGAATGGGTAGTTCCTGCCGATATGGTGGGGAAAATATAATTCGATTCCATTTATTAATGGCGTTTCAATAAACAAAAAGCATAAGGATTAAATCTTCTTATGCTTTTTGTTTTTGGTGAGCAGGAAATTAAAAACTATTTGACAATAAACTTTTCTGTTGAAATATTAATCTGGTAAGTGTTATACAATTTAAGGATATACATTCCTCAAGTAAACTTCTGAACATTTATAGAAAAATAGTCATTATTGCTTTTTCCTGAAAGAATTAATTTACCAGTTGCATCATAAATTTTATATTGTAACGGCTTGCTTTCATTTCTTATACCTTTCACTACCAACCTTATTATTAAGCATAAATGCTTAAGGGGAATGGCCCTTCACTGAAAATTGTCAGGTAAAAGGAAAGAACTGTACATAGCTGATTTTTTTTTCACGGCTTTCATTCGAATAACGGTCAGAGACATAACGTTTCCGGGTTAACATTTTACAAACGAAGAATGAAAACAAATTATTTCATTCTTTGGAAAAAAAATGATATAAGTTATTTATTCTCTTTGCATTAGCTATCGCATAATAAAATAGGAAGCAAAAACGTTTAGTAAACACTATCCCAGAAAAGCCCCCAATTAATCCGATAAATACGGGAATATGAAAAAATTTTACTCTGGAATATTCAATATTAAGGCTTTCAGATTTTCAACCTTACCGACTTTAAATGGCCTAAAGATATCAACGCTGGCATTTTTCATTTTACTTCACATTTTAACGTTAATTCTGCCAGTGGAATCATATTCTCAGAAGCTTGAATTTAGTTATAGTTATTTTAACCTGACACGTAATAATGGCGGAGGAACTTTAGAACAGGGAGATACGATTGAGATACATGCATTAATTAAAATAAATACCTCAACTAGCAATACGTTTTACGTTGATACAATCCCGGTCGGCACAAAATTCGTGAACAATTCCTTAAAACTAATTACTAACGAAGGCCTTTTGTATCCAGGCAGCGGACCTTATACCGATGCCAGCAATGATGATCTAGGGGTCTATGATGCCACCGTCCCGGGAATACGTGTTAATTTAGGTACTGGTGCCGCAAAGGCATTGAGCGGTGCAGGACTTGGTAATGCAACCGGTGGTGGATCAATACTGGCCGGAAGCATTCCAAAATTTTATGGATCCACATTATTTGTGGTTGCCTATAAGCTTTTAATAACGGCGAATAATGGTGACACAATTCATCCAACGGGAAATTTTCATATTGACACAGCGGGTGTTTATAAGACCGTTCGCTTTAACTATGCCGGAATTAAAGTAATTAAAAATCAGGCTTTATGTAATAATTTCTCGGGAGCAACTTTTACTGCAGAAAGTTCATTTGGATCGGGGAATATTCAAAACAGGGCCTTAGGAGCAAACGCTCCGGGTTATGTAAAAGTAAATTTAGGGTTAAATAGCCCTCAGGATAATTATTATTCAGTTGCGAATAATACCAGTGCAGACGGAACCACCAATAACGCCGGCCCATATAAACCGACAACAAATAATTCCCGTGTGTTCGGCGGATTTTGGGACATCATAGGCGACCACACAGGGGCGGCCAATCAGTCTACAGGGAATTTGCCGGTAGCTGCAGGCCAGCCAGGAGGTTACATGTTAGTAGTGAATGCAGCATTTACCACAGGAGAAGTTTATCGGGATACAATTAAGAATGTTTGTCCTAATACCTATTATGAATTTTCAGCATGGGTAAGAAATATTTGCGGAGTATGTGGCATTGACAGGAATAGTGCGGCTACCTATACTCCGGGAGTTTTACCTAATCTCTCGTATACGATAAATGATGTAGATTATTACACTACAGGGAACATGACCCATGATACCATTTGGGAAAAACGTGGATTCATCTACAAAACAGGCCCCACAGAAACTCAATTTCGTATTACAATAAAAAATAACGCAGCAGGCGGCGGAGGTAATGATTGGGTACTTGATGACATAAAACTTGCAACATGCTATCCTAATCTTATAAACAGTCCTAAAGATACAGCAACTTCTTGCGCGGGAGTTCCATTGTCTTTAAGTGACACAGTGAAAAGTTATTTCAACAATTATACTAATTACTGCTGGGAAAAAAGCATTGACGGAGTTAACTGGATGAGTACAGGTGTTTGCAGTTCAAAAGTCCCTATGCTTGTAAATGGCGAGTGGGTATATTACGTTGACACCACTTTTACACCCGTGGTGGCAGATAGCGGTACTTATTACCGTCTAAAGGTGGCAACAACGTCAGCAAATCTAAATTCTCCCACCTGTTCGGTAGGCAATAGCCAGAAAATATATGTGAAAGTCTATAATGTCAATTGCACCTTGTTGAAAACGCAGCTTTTGGATTTTACCGGCAATATTCTGAATAATCACGCCAATCTGCGATGGACTTCGCTAAATGAATCTAGCGTTAAAGAGTACCAGTTGGAAAAAAGTGTTGATGGTATAAATTTCTCGTGGGCAGGCGTAGTCGCTAGTAGGAACGACATTAATGGCGCTGATTATTTGTTTAATGATCCCGATCCGATTTCTGCGATCGTATATTATAGGTTAAGACTCGTAGGGTTAAGTAATGGCAATAACAAATATTCAAAAATTATTGTTTTGTATAATAATAATGCTTCATTTAATCTAAGTGTGGTTAATCCATTCTATTCCAGCCTAAAAATAAAAATCTTTCTACCTAACGATGGAAATGTTGTTTTCAACCTATATGATGCGTATGGCAAAATAGTCAGTAAAAAAAATATACGTCTCGGTAAAGGTACATCAGCGGTAATATTGGACAATGTAGAAAAATTCTCGCCCGGTATATATATCCTGAGAACTGAATTTAATAATAAAATAATTGAGAATAAATTATTTAAAGTAATCTGATGCCCCATGAGATCTGGGTTAATAAAATTGGGGATCATACCCTGAAAACCCTTCTTTATAGATAAAAAGCAATTTAAGATAGTTCATAACTGACCGAAAAATATTTTCTGGTCGCTCCTTGGGTTAAAATATTTCACCGGTTAAAAATAAGAAAATGAAATAAACACCCTTTTCATTTCGTTATATTAGTTGCTAACCCAGAGAACTACTTAATTTGATTTAATTACCAATGAAAATCCACTTTTATGAAAACAATTTTTTACATAATTAGCCTTATACTAGTTTGGAGTTTTTCGGGGGCACAATCGACAAGTCCAGCTATTAAGGCAGGCTTTGGAGTCGAAGGGGAGTTACGAGCTAACTATTTTAACAATTTTGCGCAATCCGGAAATGATGACTGGTTTAACATGGGAACTGCAGGCTCTGGAGCATTTGTAATTGATACCACCGGCGCTGCTGCCATAGTGGCTCGCTACGCTGTTGATCCCGCGTTCCGGCAATTGCCTTTCTTCCGGACAATGAAATATCCTGCCTATTCAATTGTAAATAATAAATTGCTATTAGATGCAATATTTATTCGTGATTACCATGGCACTGATTCTACAATTTTTGCGGCTGGAGCAAGTAAAAATGGTGAGAGTCCAGCCGATTGGACATGCCCGGTAGCTCAATCAGTGCCGGACAAGAATGAAATTCTTGATATGATGGTGCATGTGAGACGAGCGGGGCCTCTAAACGACCCCATAGATTCGCTTTGGATGTTTGGTGGTTTGTCTATTGAAAACACAACCGGCGATCGCTACTTCGATTTTGAAATGTACCAAACCGATATTTATTATGACCGCGGTACTCAAAGATTTTATGGATACGGGCCAGATGCCGGTCACACATCCTGGAAATTTGATGCAGTCGGCAACATTACCCAACCGGGAGATATTATTTTTGCGACTGATTTTGGGGGCTCGGGTTTAGCATCACTCGAGGCACGTATTTGGGTAGATTCGGCCTCTTTATCAATAAATCCGGTCAATTTCAATTGGGCCGGTACTTTTGATGGCGCATCCAATGGTTCGCGATATGGCTATGCAGGTATTCTGCCTAAAACTGCCGGCAATTTTTATTCAGGAGTTCAAAGTCAAAATAATACATGGGCAGGACCTTTTTCTTTAGTTCGTGGAGATAATAGTGTCGTTACGACCTACACGGCGGGCCAGTTTATGGAAATAGGTGTTAATCTCTCTAAAATTGGATTAGACCCGGTTACATTATTGGGCGAAAATAAATGTGGTATGCCCTTCAGGAGAATATTGGTAAAGTCAAGGGCTTCTGCATCTTTTACTTCTGCGCTTAAAGACTTTGTTGGTCCTTTTGATTTCTTCCTTCCGGCAAGAGCAAATATCCAGGCAGATCAATCTGTTCTGTGCGGATTAATTGGGGTTAGCACTATAGGTGTAACCAACCCGGTATCAACATCTGTGTATACCTGGTCTACCACAAACGGGCATATTTTAAGTACAACTCCAAGCGGAGATTCCATTACTGTAGATTCTGCGGGCACTTATGTAGTTACTCAGCAGTTACAAGCAGGATGCTCAACTTATGCGACTGATACAGTAGTAGTTTTCTGGAACAGCAATTGTTTTGTTCTCGATAATAAACTTCTAAGTTTTAACGGAAATATATCCAACAAAACGGTGCAATTGAATTGGAATGTTTCACCCAACCCGCAAATCAATTATTTTAATATTGAGCGAAGTGCGGATGGCGAACACTTCGTTGCTGTAGCTAAAGTATTTGCTAATACTGGAGACAATCTAACAAACGAATACTCTGCCACGGATGCGCCTGATGCAACTGCATCCGATCATGTCTACTACAGGCTAAAAATAATAGGTTCAAAGGGAAATGTATCTTATAGCAAAACTATTAGCTTCTTTATTCAAAAAGCCTCTAAACCGGGCGTCAGTATAGTGCCAAACCCGGTGAGGGAGATTACGCAACTAAATGTTTTTTCCATCGGGGAAAATAAATTGCAATTGTTTATTTATGATGGTGCTGGAAGATTGATGAGGGCACTGAATACAATTGTGCCAAATGGGAATTCGAGCCTTAACCTGACTGATTTTCAGGGATGGCCAAGGGGAATTTATTCGGTAAAAGTTCTTTTGGGAGAAAATTTGTTCGTTGATAAGATGGCGCTGGTAAAATAATTCGGGTTGGCAATGTTATAAACGGTATTGCGCAATAATGTTTTCGCAATACCGTTTTTCAATTATCTTTTATATCCATATGAGACTCATATCAATATTTTTTTGTGTTACAATGATTTCGGTGACATCTGGTTACGGGCAATTGCAAATCCCGCAGGTTATTAATGCGTCAGGTGGGGTTTCAAAAAGTAAGGGCTTCACGACTCAATGGAGTATTGGAGAATTGACGCTCGTGAATGAATTGGATGACGCTGATAGCAGCTATATCATCACAAACGGATTTATTCAGCCCACTGATGGTCTTGTTCAGCCACCGTTACAGCAAACTGCCGTTTCCTTCAATACAACTGCATTGAGTTTTACAAACATTCGGGTATTCCCAAATCCAACTCAGGATATTTTACAGGTTGATCTGTTGCAAAGTATTTCTGGAAAGGTTAGCCTGCAACTATCTGATGAACTTGGGCATATTGTTTATAGACATGAGTTCTCTTTCTATGGATCAGGATTAACCGAGAAAATTAATATGAGAGGTCTTAGGAAAGGTGTTTATGTACTCTATATAAAGGAATTAAATCCGGTTTCAGGAAGTTATGAATTGAAGGCAGATTCTTACAAAATAATTAAACTTTAATATTTGATTGTCATTTTAAATTTTCGTGTATGAAAAAATTGATGCTTTTTATAACCTGTGTGTTTTTCACAATTTTTGTTTTTGGTCAAGCTGCTCAAATGATCAATTACCAGGGCATTGCACGAAATTCATCGGGAACCACCTTGACAAACCAAAATATTGGATTACGTCTTTCTATTCATAACGGCACTTCATCCGGGCCTGTTTTATACCAGGAAACCCGCAGTTTGAAAACCGACCGCTTCGGAATGTTTGTGATTCAAATTGGCAGCAGTGGCGCCACAAGTGTCGTGAATTCGCTAACTAGTATTAATTGGTCAGTTGGGGGAGACAAATTTTTACAGGTGGAATTATCACCAAGTAATAACAATACTTTTATTGACATGGGCGTAGCGCAGCTATTGAGTGTGCCTTACGCATTTTTAGCAGATAGTGCACACCCGATAGGACTGGCGGGTGGCGACTTAAATGGAACCTATCCAAATCCTGTCATTGCCAATGGAGCGGTTAATACGGTTAAGTTACTTGATGGGTCAGTGACGACGTCTAAAATAGCGGATCACTCAATAACTGCATCTAAAATGGGTATAATTCCCGCTGGTGGCGATTTAACCGGAACGTATCCAAATCCAACCATTGATACTGGCGCTGTCAATACTATTAAGTTGCTTGATGCGGCGGTAACCACGCCTAAAATAGCAGATCACTCGATAACGGGTTCCAAGTTAGGTATAATTCCTGCAGGTGGCGACCTTTCAGGTATCTATCCTAATCCTATTATTGCGAACGGAGTTATATATACTTCGAAACTGGCTGATTCTGCAGTTACGACAGCTAAGATAAAAGATAGTTCAATAACGCTTTCTAAATTGGCACCTGGTGTAATACTTGGAGGCTCTGGCGCTACAGGTTCGGCTGGGGGCGATTTAAGCGGGACCTATCCAAATCCAACTATTAACGCAGGTGCTGTCAATACTATTAAGTTACTTGATGCGTCTGTAACCACGCCTAAGATAGCAGATCACTCAGTGACGATATCTAAATTTGGTATAATTCCGGCTAGTGGGGATTTAACCGGTATTTATCCTTTTCCTACAATTGCCAATGGAGTTGTTTCTACTTCAAAACTTGCTGATCTATCAATAACTACTTCAAAGCTTGCCGATTCTGCAGTAACTACAAATAAGATAAAAGATAGCTCAATAACTCTTGCTAAACTGGCAACTGGTATAGTGCTGGGTGGCTCGGGAGCCTCCGGAGCAGCCGGCGGCGACTTAAGTGGAACTTACCCGAACCCCGTTGTAAGTAAGTTACAAGGAAATGGAATAAGCAGTGCGATCCCGCTCGTGGGGCAGGTGCTTAAGTTTGACGGTCTGCAATGGTCTCCATTGAAAGATAGTATCGGAGCTTTCTCTATTCCCTATAGTGCTGCTGTTAATTCACCGTCTGTTTTATTTTCAATTACTAATCAAGGGGCTGGAACAGCTATTCAAGGGATTAATTCATCGGTTAACGCTAATGCATTTGGCATATTAGGTAATATAAGTTCATTAACTCCAGGCGTTTCGTCGTCGGCGATTAGAGGGATTAACTCAGGTACCGGGGCAGACGGATATGGTGTCTGGGGATCTCATGATGGCAGCGGATCAGGCGTGTATGGATCATCAGTTAGTGGCAGCGGTGTAAATGGACTTTCTTCCTCCGGGTACGGGGTATATGCAAGCAGCCCGGACGGGACAGGAGTTTTTGCGACTAGCGACAACGGAACGGCTGGTCTTTTTGATATCTCTAATCCAAATGCCTTTAACGATGTAGTTTTCGCGTCAAACGCGGGGTACGGTAATGGTATAACATCCATTGCTACTTATGGGTACGGAGTTTTGGGTATCGGTAACGATGTAGGTGGAACAGGTCTTTTAGGTATTAATAACGCCGGAGGCGAGGCAGTTTTAGGGTTTACCATCAGCGACAATGCCAGCGGTGTAGTTGGACGAAATGATGGGACCTATGCGGGAGTAAGAGGTTTCAATACTGCTAATAACGGGATTGGTGTGCTTGCAGTTGCCAATTCATTTGGAGCCACCAACGGTAATGCTTTGGTTGCAGAACTTGAAGGACCTGATGCCGGCAATACCGCGGTGTTTAAAGCAAATGGTGCAAACGTTGCCCGAATAGATAATACCGGGAAAGGGTTTTTTAATGGTGGAACGCAAATGGGAGGCGCCGATGTTGCAGAATTTTTTGATGTAGTAGGAAACCGCAAGAAATATGAACCGGGAGATGTGTTGATCATTTCACAAGATTCAGATCGTAAAGTTGAAAAATCTTCATCGGCTTATTCGACACTGGTTGCCGGCGTATATGCAACAAAACCCGGTGTGTTATTAACTGAAAAAAATGCTGAACAGGATTCTCTTGGAGAAATGGTGCCAATGGGTGTAATTGGTGTAATACCAACAAAAGTTTGCCTTGAAGGAGGTGTTATAATGAGAGGTGACTTGTTAGTAACTTCTTCTACCCCAGGTGTTGCAATGAAAGCCGATCCAAAAAAAATTCAAATCGGACAAGTATTAGGAAAAGCATTGCAGCCTTATAATGAAAATGAAGTTGGAAAAATTAATGTTCTTGTAAGCGTAAAATAAATTATTATGTTTTCTCGTTTTAAATTAAATATCGTGGCTACATGTATTCTTGTTTGCTCGTTTGGTTCGGCTGCTAAAGCCCAACTGGCGAGCGATAAGTCACTTAATGAAATTTATAATAAAAAAATAAATGAAAAATTGAGCGAAAAAAATAAATCAACAGATCTTTCTAAGCCTTTGCAAAAAGATCAAAATTTACCGAGTTCGAAGTCTTCGCTTAAGGACGTTGCAAAGCTTAAAATAAAGAATCCGGGAATAATTGCACATTCTGATTTAGCACGGTCAGATGAAGAGAATAAAAATAAATTGCCGAGCAATTCTCCTAAACTAAAACAAATGGGAACCATAGCAACTAAATCTCAAAAATTACTTTTACACTAAATTTAGTTTTTTCTAATTTTTTATTGATTCAAAAAATTTTCTTTAAAATCACTTATCATTCAACTATTTTATAATAAATATTCTAAAGCAAAACCCCACTATCTATGAAAAAGATTTTGATCCTAACCGTAATGCTAGCGACGTACAGTAATATATTTGCCTTTCTTACACAGGCTAATTGGCGTTGGCGCAATGATGATGGAACAGAAACAAGTGCTACCTGGAAGGCAGCTCAAAACACCCAGGCTGTAATGAATACTTCCGGCGAGGTTTGGAGGTTAAGATTAGAAGTCTACAATAGCGCGGGCAGTACACTTAATTTTCGGGATACTCTGCAGTATTCTACGTCAACAGGCGGGCCCTGGACACCTGTTGACGTAACTTCAACTTCCAACCCTTTCGTTCTGGAGGGTACGAACGCTTTTGTTGTCCAATCGGATCCAACAACGGCTCAATTAGTGGGAACCGCGGGTTATACTTTTGCTCCCGGAAAAATAATGCTGGATTCAGTATCACTTCAAAATGACAGTCTTGCGAATTCCAATCGCACAGAATTTGAATGGGCTATTAAGAGTACTCCCAATATAGTTCCCAATGTCATTTATTATTTTAGATTATGGGGACAAACATCGAGCCTTGACCCCTCAAACACTTACCCGTCATTAATAACTGCAGGAGTGCTACCCATTAAACTTAGCGGGTTCACCGTAAGCCGCGAAGACAAAAATGTTAAATTAGAATGGGTGACTTCCACAGAACAAAATAATACCCGGTTTGAAATACAACGCAGCAGTGATGGAAAAACATGGAAAACCATCGCCAGTGTAAGTGGCAAGGGCACCACTGCTGCATCCAATGCTTATAAGGTATATGATGATAATCCTTTAAGTGGAATTAACTATTATGTAATTAAGCAATACGATGTTGATGGGCACGCTTATCAATCTGATGTAAAAATTTTACGAATGCCAGATATAAAATCAATTATATCTGTTTCTCCTAATCCATCACGTTCCGGAATAAATTTTAGTATTGCAAATCGTAGGGTTTCTAATGTTGATGCAACGGTTATCGGTATGAATGGAAATATAATTTATCATGAAATGATTAATAATGTACAGCCGAATTCACTTAATAAATTAAACATGAAACAACAACCGGCACCTGGTCTTTATATTCTAAAATTAAAAGGGGAAGGGCTTTCAGAAAGTGCGAAAATCGTAATAGAATAATATTTTAAATTTATTATAAAATAAGAGGGAAAGTTATTGTAAGCAATTACAAACTTTCCCTCTTATTTTTGTTTATAAACGGTTATACATAAAAAACCTTCAGCGATCATCGGAATAATGCAAAAGATTATAAATAAATCCTGGGGTCTTGCCATTGCTTCCGGTATACTAACATACGCGGCTATCTGTAATATTAATTTTATTTTTAGCTGGGTTTGTTATATCCCTTTTTTTATCTTGATTTATAATAAAAGAAAGAAAGAGGTTTTTAAGATTGCTCTTGTTTTTGGATTTACTTTCTCTTGTCTCGCTTTTTTCTGGATGATACCAGGCGCCGAAAGATTTACGGGTTATAACATGTTGTATGGTCTTGGCGTATTCCTTATTTCCGCTGTTTTTTACAGTTTGTTTTGTGGTGCATTATTGTGGTGCTTTTCTGCATTGAAAAAAACTGATAATAATTTAGTTTCGATTATTACCAACAGCATTTTAGCAGGCTCTCTTTTTTGTGTAGCAGAAGCATTATTAATGCTGGTATCAACCGGGCTACCCTGGTTTGATGTTCATTCGGGAAATGGATTGGCAGAAAATCTCTACGCAATTCAGCCTGCATCTGTTTTTGGTATTCACATTATGAGTTTTATTGTGGTTACGGTTAATTATCAGTTAGCTGTAATTACGATTAAAAAATTGTGGAGAAGATTATTTATGCCGATAATTGTCATCGCGGTTTATTTATTCGCAGGTTTTATTTTGCTTCAAAAATTTGATAGCAGTTTACATGCAAATAAATCATTCAATGTGGCAATCCTGGCCGAAAACACTCCGCCGGATATAACCTGGGATGACAACACCGGTAACTTTCTTGTTCAAAAATTATTGTACCTGAATCGGCTCGCAGTTACAATGAAACCAGATGTGGCATTATGGTCGGAGTCAGCAATTCCCTGGACTTACACAAAGGATGATGACCTGGTGAAGGAAGTATTCAAAATTACAGATCCGGTTCGTATAACTCATATTTTGGGTATCAATACGGCCTATAAAGAGAACGAAGTTTTCAATTCAGCGTACTGTATTTTACCAGGTGGAAATGTTACGGGTCATTATGATAAACAATATCTACTGTCTTTTATCGAAAAACCTTTTAATGGTTGGCTGATGCCTTTTTTTTCAAGCAAAGGATTTTCGGCTCTAAATGATACCGCCTACAACAAACCGTTATCAACGCCATTTGGCAGAGCAGGTTTTCTAATTTGCAATGAAGCAGCAGTACCAGCCGCAGCAGCAAACCAGGTGAGACAGGGAGCCCAGTTCCTGTTTAATATGAGCAACGACGGATGGTTCAATGATACATACATCGTTAATCTCCACTTTTATTATGCCAGGTTGCGGGCTGTTGAATCAAGAAAAGATATAGCCATAAATAGTAACAATGGGTTGTCAGGTCTTATAAAGGCCTCCGGAGATATTGAAGAACAGGAAAAAGGCACAGAGCCTTTTGTAAAAGTGGTCAAAATACAACCCAATAATTATAAAACAATAGCTTCATCATACCCTCAAATATTTACCTATTTCTGCTTATTGTGTATCGCCATAATTTGTATTCCCTCATTGATTAAAATCAGAACCAAAAATGATCGTTAAAAACGATCTATATCGATTATTATCCCCGTCCGGACATCAGGTAGTCATGTATGCGGATAACCTCTATTAATAAATGGAATAAGTGCCAACATTATAACTTGCTGTAGCAGAGAAATTGGAAAGGCTATTGTATATTTCTCCTGCATTTTTTGCGAACCAGCGTTCATCTGTTTCTATCGCCACCGGGTTCCCAACGATAAAATATTCATACTTCACTTTTATTACATCGGGAAAATTAAAAGTTGCAATGCTTACCGGAACTGACTTTGCTAATATCGTCATTTTGATATAAGCTGTAATGGCGATACCCCCGACGGTTCCGCTAATATTTGGAGATGTCCACGATGTACCGGAAGCCACATTATCTTTCAGAAAAATAAATTCACCTGTAGTTGACTGGTCGAATGGAATAATATTAGAATAATCCAGGTACTGGTAGTAATCTCCGCCCGGTTTACGATAGTACGATGAATCAAAAGCTCCGGTAGGTGGCACGTCGTACGACGCTATGGTATTATAACTATAGCTGCCAAATGTAGGTGAGTAGGCAATTACGGCATTATGAACCGAATCGGTTGCCGTTCCTCCGACAAGATTGTAAGTCCAGTTTGAATTTAATGTAAGCGGGAAATAATCGCCTGAAGAAGTAGTGGCTGGTAAAAATGTAATAGTAAAGGTGCAACTACTGGTTCCAAAAGTTACTGTGAAACTATGCAGTCCTGCAACCAGGGGAGTTCCGCTACCAGTCAAAAATATTGTTTGCACACCTGTAGCAGTAAAATTTCCACTTTTGGAAAATGTAACCCCGTCGACGGTACCGGTAGTTATATTATAACTCCCTAAAGTGGCAACATTCACCTGAATTTGTACCGTATTTGTAGCATCAAGTACGATGCCTTGTGTATAAACACCTGCAATGGCAAAAGGTGTGCAGCTAGCTCCACCGCCACCAAGAGTACCGGACGCCGGAGTATTGAAAGTTATTTTGAAATTACATAAGCTATTTCCATAACTTAAAGTAAAATTTTGACTGCCCGAATTGATTGGAGTGCCACTACCGGTTAGCATAACCGTTTGAACGCCCGTCGAAGTAAAAGTGCCGGTTTTCGAAAAAGTAACCCCGTTAACCGCATTGGTCTTTATAGAATACGAACCTGCGGTTGCAACAGTTACCTGCACCTGCACCGTGTTAGTGGAATTCAAGGCTATTCCTTGAGCATATTGTCCGGCCAGGATTACTGGTTTACAATTGCCTGAACTATCACCTAACACTCCGGACGAAATACCTCCACCAGCCACAGCACTACTAAAACGGGAAGTAAATTTTCCGTTAGTAATTTGTTTTATCTTGTTAGATGCGTCCGACGCGGAACCCGAAAAAGTACCTGATATTTGGGTACTGTTTAGTGTTGTTATATTCACAATAAATTCTCCGATTAATTGCCCGGCCTGGTAAATTCCGGTTCCTCCGGATGTATATTGAAAAGTTGTCTGAAACAGAGAAGCCTTATAGGTTCCTGTTGTAAAAGAACTGGCATATAACTCAAGATTAAACGATTGCGAACCATCCTGTGACGTTCCCAGCAAATGGAGTATCTGGGTATTTAATGATGAAGTTGAATCAATGTATACACTATCCATATTGCCCGAAAACAATTGGCTGCTGTCGCTGAACTGCCAGGTTCCGGTAGGAACTTTTAAGTTACCAAATTCATTGCTGTATTCTTTTTGGCATGCATTTAATATAACAAAAGTTGCAAAAATACAAAGTGCAATTTTGGTCTGTTTCATAGTACGAATTTAAAAATTTATAATTCTTGGGGCTTACGAAACCTGCATTTCATCATTCACCAAAGTGCCCGTTTCAAGGCTTTTGGATGCAATATTTTTAGAATTGCTTTTGAAAAAACGCTTTTGGAACACAAGTATTGTGATGATTCCTGTGGATATTGCAGCGTCGGAAAGATTAAATATTGGGCGGAAAAATTCAAAATCCTCACCGCCCCAAAACGGTACCCAGGTTGGAAAATGTGTATTTCGAATGATCGGGAAATATAGCATATCAACTACTTTGCCGTGTAAGAAACCCGCATAGCCATGAGCCGGAAAAATTCTTGCCACATTGTAAGCGAAAGGGCTGCTATCTTCAAAAATTAAACCATAGAACATACTATCAATCAGGTTACCCAGCGCTCCTGAGAAAATAAGGGCGGCACAAATAATAAATCCTGGATGATACTTATGCTGTATAATTTTCTTAATATAAAATACTCCAAAAATTACAGCCGCCAGGCGAAACAGCGTCAAAATTATTTTGCCCCATTCGCCGCCAAATTTCCACCCATAAGCCATGCCTTCGTTTTCAATAAAATATAACCTAAACCAACTGCCGATTACAGCATGTGATTCTCCCGAATGATAATGCGTCTTTACATAAATCTTTAAAGCCTGATCTGCCAGAACAATAAGACAGATAATCAAAAAAACATTTCTTCCTTTCACGTAATAAATTTAAAAGGGTAAAGATAACAAAATTGAGGAAGGCTTATACGCAAATACGTTAATTATTAGCAAAGAGATAATAGGATTCAACGGAAATATTGGGAAATCTCTTCAAGTATTATTCTTCAAAATAAACTCTTTTGACCCTTTGCGAAATTCCCGTCATAATTTCATACGGTATTGTTTGAGCCCATGATGCAAGTAAATTTAAGGGCAGGGTTTCTCCAAAAACAATTACTTCATCCCCTTCTTTTGCGATATGATGTTCGGTAATGTCCAACATGGTCATATCCATACACACATTTCCAACTATGGGAACAAATTTTCCATTAAGTACCATTTTACCAACTCCATTTCCTAAATTCCGGGGATAACCATCTGCATAACCAATACGAACCGTTGCTATCATACTGTCTCTTTGTAACCGGGCATTTCTACCATATCCAACCGTGTCGCCAGCCTTTACCTTTTTAATTTGTGAGATCGTTGTTGCTAGTGTAGTAACATTTTTCAAATTGCTTTGCATTTTATTATTACTATCAATTCCGTAAAGGCCAATGCCTAGCCGTACCATGTCCATCAGTAAACCGGGGTGTCGTGTAATACCAGCAGTATTGGCTATGTGTTTAATAAATTTGTATCCCAGCGCATCTTCAATTTTTATACAACAATTTTCAAAAATTTTTGCTTGCTGCGAAGTGAATTCATCTTCTTTTACATTTTCAGCCGCCACAAGATGTGTAAAGACACTCATTATTTTTATTAGGGAACTTCCTTTGATTAAATCACCTAACGCATCCATATCATCGCTGGTAAATCCAAGCCTGTGCATGCCTGTATCAATCTTAATATGAACCGGGTAAAAATTAATTCCCGAAGATTTGAGAAAATTTGTAAACTCATTTAAAATATTGAAAGAAAAAATTTCAGGCTCGAGACTGTTTCTAACAATAGATTCAAATGTTGACGGTTCTGCGTTCATAACCATAACGGGTAACGTTATCCCAGCCTTCCGAAGTTCAACGCCTTCATCGGCGTAAGCCACGGCCAGGTAATCAACTTTATTATATTCTAAAACAGATGCAATTTCAAAACTTCCGCTACCGTAACTAAATGCTTTAACCATGGCCATAATTTTTACTCCAGGCTTAAGCAACGACTGGTATTGCTTTAAATTATAAACAATGGCAGTAAGATTTATTGAAAGTATAGTCTGGTGGGCCTTTTGCTCCAATTTACGACTGATTTCTTCAAAGCCAAAACTACGTGCACCTTTTATAAGTATAGTTTCATCATGAAAATTGATATCTTCAAAACCCTCCAGAAATTCTTCGACATTCTTAAAAAAATATTTTTCTTTTAAAAATGAGAATTCCAATTGCATTGAAAGAATATCGATGCCAATGCCAATCAATTTATTAATTTTTCTTTGCTTAAAAAGTTTTGCAACGTCTTTATATAATTCCATTGGTCGTTTACCCGATTGTAAAATATCAGATATAATAACCGTGTGTTTTTTGTTTTGCTTTTGTTGTTCTAAAAAATTGAGCGCTATTTCCAATGAGTGCATATCGTTGCTGTAACTATCGTTTATGATCGTGCAATGATTAATTCCCTGTTTAAGTTCAAGCCTCATAGCAATCGGGTAAACAAATTCAAATTTCTTTCTCGTTAGGCTGTCGTTTTTGTTTAACAACAATAAAATGCACCAACAATTAATAGCGTTTTCAACAGATGCTTCATCTGTAAACGGAATCATTATTGAGATAATCACGTTTTCATAAATAGCTTTTATCCTGGTGTGATCTTTTGTTTTATTGGCTGACAAAATTTGCAGCCTGTTATCAGCGCTTTTACCCCAGGTAAATAATTCGAGATTTTTACTCCCAACATTTATTTTATTCCGAAAACCAAATATTGCTTTCTTAATTTCTTTGTCATCGGTACAGCAGACCAATTGTTTTGCGTGAACAAATAATTGTAACTTCTCATTAATTTTTTGTGCCCTGCTGTTGAATCCTTCATCATGTGCCTGCCCGATGTTGGTAAGGCAACCAATAGAAGGCCTAATTATTTTTTCAAGACGAGTCATTTCGCCAGGTTCAGATATTCCTGCCTCAAATATTGCAAGGTTGTGCGATTGATTAATGTTCAAGACACTTAATGGAACTCCTATTTGCGAGTTATAACTTTTTGGACTTCTGACTATTGAAAAACTTTCTTCAAGCAATTGATTCAACCATTCTTTTACAATTGTTTTGCCGTTGCTTCCCGTAATACCAATTACTGTGAGGTTTGCAAACAGCATGCGATGATGGGCAGCGAGCGATTGCAATGCGTTTATTGTGTTGCGAACGACAATAACATTTGCGAGGGGAACATTATTGACATTTATATTTTTATCACTTACAACAAAATTCCTTACGCCTTTTGCATATAATCCTTCAATAAATTTATTACCATCATGATGAGAAGACTTTATGGCGAAAAAAATTGTATTAGGGGCATCGATAATTTTTCTGCTATCGAGAGATAGTACTAACGGTGAAGGCAAACCGATATTTTTGTTTATCAATTTCCCCCCGGTA
>Ga0105239_10004050_pt1 | contig 17713 bp, 12 predicted proteins | sample KBSC44metaG_FD_92761 | JGI IMG/M metagenome (GOLD analysis project Ga0105239, IMG submission 92761) | Corn rhizosphere microbial communities from Kellogg Biological Station, Michigan, USA - KBS C4-4 metaG | ecosystem: Host-associated > Plants > Roots > Rhizosphere > Soil | place: Michigan, USA...
CCCACGAAAGCAAATTGGATCTTGGTGTTGTTGTAGGTTTGCTGGGAGTGCCATCCACAAAACGAGCTTCCGAATCCAGAGACATGCACATCCCCCGATGTCAAAACAAAATAGACGCCGTTCGAATCGATAGGCAAGCTGCCGTGGCTCAGCGCGTTGGCGACCACCAGCCAGATATCGTTGTCGGCCAAGCTGCCGCCCCGCGAGTAGTTGTCATTGGCGCTGCCAGCGAAACTCACCGAATTGGATACGCTGGCACCCGTGCCATCAAAATATCCAGTGTTGATGTTGAAGTATGACGAGCCGCCAATGTGGCCGGCAAGATTAGTCAGGATACCGATCGAGCTGGCGTCCCAGCTCCCGTACCAAATGTAGTAGACCCTGGTTGTACCCAGCAGAATCGGTCCACCGTTGTAACTGATTTTGTTTCCTGTGCTGAACGCCACGCTGTCGGCGCTGCTCGCAGACCCGCGCGGCGCCATCGTACGTGGCCTGTCGCCCCGCCCGTCCGGGCGAAGTCCCTGGCTTATTTTCGTTTCTTGCGCCGCAAGCGGTTGCGTTGCCATCCAGGCGGCCAGCAGCCAGCCGGCCGCCCCCAGCCATGGAGCCATTCTACAGAGCGTTCCTCTTCTGACGATCTGGCCAGCGTTGATTTTGCCGCTGGATACCGCATTGACCACAATCTCCTCCGACACTCCGAAACTTAGAAGCTACTCTGCTGCCACGGCGTTGGGCAGCCCCGCGCGTCCAGCCGTAACTGCTAAGGACGCTCGCGGGGACACATTTAGTTTCGACAGATTCTCGATATTCAAATAGGATACGCCTAGCCAAGCTGCCCACGGGAAAGCGCTGCCTGCGCGGCGCGGCCGTGGTTACCAAGGGCCGTGGTTACCCGCCAGGCCCTGACTACCCGCCAGGCCGTGACTAGAGGAACTGCACTTCTTCTTCGAGATCCAGGCCGAAGCGGTCACGAACGCGGCTCTTCAGTTCCGCGATCAACTCTCCCACTTCCTGCGCGGTCCCGCCGCCTTCGTTGTAAATGAGATTCGCATGATAGTCCGCTACGCGCACCCTCCCGCGACGCATGCCCTTGGCGCCCGCTTGTTCCAGAAAATACGCCGACGGGACCTTGCCTTCGCGGACTACCGCTGCCGGAACCAGCGCACGCAGCGCTTCCGGCAGATCGCGCGATAAAAGGTTTTTGAAGATGCTGCCAGCGCAGCGCATCGTGGGCGGATATTTTTCGTTGCGGATCTTTAGGATCCGGTCCGCGGCGGCGCGCAATTCCTCGGTGTCCGAGGATTCCAGCCGCAGAGTAACCGACAGGATCACCCAATCCTTACGGCGCTTGAACCGGCTCTCACGATACGCGAAGTCGCAGGCCGCGTTTGAGATTTCGCACACTGAGCCTCGTTCCAGATAACGGACGCCAACTACCCGCTCCTGGATTGAATGCCCATAAGCGCCGGCGTTGCCATAGACGGCGCCCCCTACCCAGCCGGGAATTCCGGTCATGGTTTCCAAGCCTCTTAAACCACGGGCAATCGAGGCATCCACCAGATCCTGCAGCACCGCTCCGGCGGCCACCGTCACCATGTCGTCCGCGAATTCGAGCGCGGCGTTGGTGTAGCGCACCACCACTCCGGGATAACCCCGATCGCTCGCCACCAGGTTCGTGCCGCCTCCGATGATGGCGTAGCGCTCGCCGCTCTCTTCGATGGCGCCCAAGACCTCGGTTAGGGCAGCTTCCGTTGCGGCGTCCGCCAGAATACGCGCCGGGCCACCGACCTCAAAGCGGGTATAGCCGGCCAGCGGAACATTTTCCAGGATTGATACGCCCGCCAGGCCGGACTTTCCTTGCGGCAACTGGCCTTGCGGCGAGTGATCAGGCTGCAGCCGGCCCGGCGGCAAGAAGAGGTCCGCCAGCGGGGAGCGCATACCGCCTACTTAGAAGTCTTCGAAAACAACCCCAGCAGGCCGGAAAGCGATGAACCTTTCTTATTGCCCGGTTCAGTCTTGCCACCAAGGCGTTCCACCATTTGGGCGACTCCTTTGCCGAAAGGGGTGCTGGCTGGAATCGCTTTGCCATCCAGCAGCGCCCTTTGAACCGCCTCGTAATCACTGGGCAGAGTGTCGAATACTTCGGTGTGGAGAGCCGTGCCGATCACCTCACGGCTTAATCCGACATCCCGCAAGTAGCGATTTACCACCAGGCGGATTTTCCAGCGTCCGATGCGGTTCGTATCCAGGTAGGAAAGGGCGCGCTGGGCCGCCTGCAACGCCGGCAGTTCGTTGGTGGTGACCAGCAGCAACTCATTCGCCGCGCGGGCGCAGTTTAAATTCCATTCAGTGTACACGCTGCTGGTATCGAGAATCACCACATCGTAGGCGTGGCGCGCGTATTCGAGTATGGGCGAGGGGTCCCGCAAGTCCACATTTTGTTCCAGCATCAAATCCGGAGCAAGCAGCACGTCGACGCCGTGCACCGGACGTACCATGGCGCTCCACAGGTCGGCGTCCAATTCGCTCGAACGTTGCAGCGCATCCAGAAAACTGTAGACCGATTTTACTTTGAGCAGAAAAGAAAGATTCCCGGTAAGCGGGTCCATATCCACCAGCAGAATCTTCTTGCCGCTGATTCGCTTCCATTGAAACGCCAGGTTGCAGGCGACAGTGGTGGCCCCGCAGGCGCCCTTGGCGGGCATAACGGCGATGGTTTTCGCTGATTCTCTGCCGGAAGCCTCTTGGATGGGTTGGACGCGCGCCAGCTTTCCGAACGCTGCATCGATCTGTTCGGCGGTCAAAGGTAGGATCAGGAAATCCGAGGCCCCGGCGCGCAGGCACCGCAAAATGAAGTCCGGTTCGTTGCTCGCCAGCAACGCAATCACCTGAACGTGGGTCCCTGTGCGTCCGATCTCCTCCAACAGCTGGACGGCTTGGTCACGGTCAGCGGCGGTGTCTAGAAACACCAGATGGGGGCTTCCGGAGGGCAACAGGTTGGGAAGATCCCTTGGCGATGGATAGGCTTGCAGGCGATGCAAGGCTGCGCCCCCCAGATGGGTCGCAAGCAGCCGTTCCAACTGATTGAGCAGCGGAGCGTTCGGACTGATGGCTAGTGGGCGCCTGGAAATTGGGGTCTCAGAATTCGCCATGGAGACCGAACTCGATTGATGTACGTTTCAATGCAATAAATCGACTACCCGATCATAGCATGAGAGATCAAGTTGAGTTCATGTACTAACAAAGTGGTACCACTGGCCGATGAGGCTTCGAAGGCGGTTTTACTCCATTGCGGACTACACCGGAGGCAGCGGCACGCTGCTGAAGGAAAGGAATGAAGTCAAATTCGCTTGGGTAAGCCCAAGGAGGGCAATGAGAACTTATGAATGTTACCGACACTAGCACCGCATTTTCGCCCGTTCGAACGGATGGCTGGGCACCACCGCAGCGGGTACAGGCTGAAATTAAAACCGTTAGCGTCTGCGACACGCAACCGGTGACAGCGGAGGGCATCCGAACCTTGCTCAACGACATGTCAGGCCTGCAATTCGATCAGGGAATCGATTCCCTGGCTCGCGCCAGGGAGATCTTGCAGGACTCAGCACCCTCAGTGCTCATGCTGGACAAAGCTTTTGGGATACAGATCGTTCTCGAATGGCTGGCGTCGATCCGCTCCGGCACCGTGGATCTGACCGCAAATACCGCCATTGTGATCTGGGGGGCTTCCATAACCGAGGCCGAAGCGCTGCGTTTCCTGCAAGCCGGCGCGCGCGGCATCCTTCGCAAGACCGCCGAGATATCGGTGATTCTTGCGTGCTTGCGTACCGTCGCAAGCGGGCGGAGCTGGATGGAAGAATCTGTATTCGGCGAACTCGGACGCGGCGAGCGCTATCCCCGCAGCGAACTGACAGCCCGCGAGCAACAGGTTCTGGAACTGGTGGAGCAGGGCTTCAAAAACAAAGAAATCGCGCTCGATCTGGGTATCCGCCCTGGTACCGTCAAGATTCACCTAAAGCACATTTTTGAGAAGACCGGTGTGCGGGGCCGTTACGGCCTGGCTCTCAACGGCCTAAAGCAACGGGGAATGGTGGGAGCGACGGCCTAGGGTCTGCTCTCCCTCAGGCCCACAGCCGCATCACCACCGCTACAGACCGCGTTCTGGAGGGTAGTGCCTTCGGCACTATCCTCCAAAAATTAAATAGACTGCTCGCGGATCTTGATATGCTTAGAGCGTGCGCATCCCGGTACTGCTGGCGCTGGCGGCTACTTGTGTTTCGGCGCAGTCGCCACTCATCAAGATTTTAACCGGCGAGTTGGATCGCAACTTTGCCGCGCTCAAAGATAAAGGTAATCCCGCGCCCTATTTCATCGGCTATTCGGTTACGGCCAGTGAATCCTATATCTTGAGTGCCAGTGACGGCGCGATTTCGGCCCAGAGTCACGGCCGGGCCAGACTTCTGGATGTTACCGTGCGCGTAGGTTCGCCGAAGTTCGATAACTACCGCCGCGTTAACGGTCAGATTCCCAACTTTAGCTCGACCAGCAGCATCGCCCTCGAAGACGACCCGCTGGCAATCCGGCAGGCCGTATGGCTCAATACGGACCGGGTTTATCGCAGCGCTTCACAGCGGTTCGTCCAGATTCAGGCGGATGACAAACTGCGCGCAGCGGCCACCGACGGCTCCGACGATTTCTCTGCGGAAACCCCGCAGGTGTTCTTCGAGCAGCCTCCCCCGCTCAAATTCAACTCCGCCGAATGGGCGGCCCGCCTGCGCAAGCTCTCGGCGGAATTTACCAAGTATCCGGGTGCGCTGAATTCCGGCATTGCGCTCCAAACCGAGCGGACTACGGAAACTCTAGTTACCACTGAAGGCACACGTCTGGAACACGGCCGCCTGTTCAGCCGCATCGTGATCACTACCGCCGGCAAGGCCGCTGACGGCATGGATCTGCAAACCGTGGAAACCTTCCAGACCGGCGATCCCGCTCGTTTGCCCAAGGACGCCGAGATCCTGGCCGCAGTCGAGAAAGCCGGCAAAAATCTGCAGGACCTGTTGGTCGCTCCTCCCTCCGATCCTTTCGTTGGACCGGCGATCTTGTCAGGCCGTGCCGCGGGAGTATTTTTTCATGAGATCTTCGGCCATCGTATTGAAGGACACCGCCAGAAGGACGAAGCGGAAGGGCAGACCTTTACCAAGAGCGTGAACCAGCCGATTCTCCCGCCGTTTCTCTCCGTGGTTTTTGATCCCACACAGCGTGAGTTCCAAGGCACGATGCTCAACGGCACTTATTTGTACGATGACGAAGGCGTCAAGGCCCGCCGCGTTCCTGTCGTCGAAGACGGAGTGCTCAAGACGTTCCTGATGTCGCGCTCGCCTATCGATGGCTTTCCGAATTCCAACGGGCACGGGCGCCGGCAGCCGGGCGCGGAAGTGGTTTCGCGGCAGTCGAATCTGTTCGTGAATTCGTCGAAGCAAGTCAGCGATAAAGAACTGCGCCAGATGCTGATCGAGGAAGTGAAGAAGCAAGGCAAGGCTTACGGACTGTTTTTCGATCAGGTTACCGGCGGTTACACCACCACGGCGCGCCGCGGCTTGCAGGCCTTCACCGTGATCCCGTTGGTGGTTTACCGCATTTATCCCGACGGGCGCCCGGATGAGCTGATCCGCGGCGTGAGTATCGTCGGCACGCCCTTGGCCAGCTTCGGCAATATCCTGGCGACCTCGGACAGGAGCGAGATTTTCAACGGAATTTGCGGCGCCGAATCCGGCAGCGTGCCAGTGTCCGCAATTTCCCCGGCTCTGCTGGTATCCAGCATAGAGATTCAGCGCAAGGAACGCTCACAAGATCAACCGCCGTATCTGTCGCGTCCGGAGGCCAATCCCTGATGGCTCCGCTTTCGCGGCGTTGTTTCCTGATCGCGGCCGGGTTGTCTGCGCCCGCGCTGCGGCTGCTGGCCCAAGATCCCTACGCGGAAGATGTCGTCCTGCGAGCTATGAAGGACGAACTGGAGCGCTCCCGCCAGTTGCGCGTGGTGGGTGGCGGCGGCGACGATACGCCTTACTTCATCGCCTATACGCTGGACGACAACGACGCCTTCGAAGTATCCGCGAGCTTGGGCGCCGTCACATCGGTTTCGCGCAATCGTTTCCGGCTGCCGAATATCGAAGTGCGAGTGGGCAGCTACGACTTTGATAACACCGGGCACATTTACAGCGGTATCTACACCGGCTCGCGCTACGATGCGCAGCCCTTTTCGCTCGATAATAACTACCGCGCACTGCGCGAAGGCCTTTGGCTGGGAACCGATCACGCCTATAAAGCCGCTGTCGAATCGATAGCCCGCAAGCGGGCCGCGCTTACCAATGCTGCCGCGCCCGCCGAAAAGATGGCGGATTTTTCCCCAGCCGAACCGGTCGAGAGTCTTGCCAAAGTCACGCGCACCAAGTTCGACGAAGCTGCCTGGAAGGCTCGCATCGTCAGACATTCGGCGATCTTCGACGCTGCACCCGAAGTGCTGGCATCCGGCGTCGAATTCCATTTCAACCAGGACACCGCTTACTATCTGAATACCGAAGGGACCGCGCTGCGCTATTCCGACGACGCGGCTTGGATCTCTGCGCGCGCCGAAGGACAGGCGCCGGACGGAATGATATTGCGCGACGCTCTGGTGACGCCTGCGCTTGCACTGGCACAAGTCCCATCGGAAATGGAAGTGCAGGATTCCCTGAAAGCCATGGTCCGAAACATTCAAACGCTTCTGCAGGCGCCGGTGGGCGAATCCTTCATAGCGCCGGCCCTGTTTGAGCCGGCGGCGGCAGCGCAGTTGCTGGCGCAACTCCTGGGCGAGAACCTGCGCATGTTCCGAAAGCCGGTTTCCGATCCCAATCATCAGCTGAACATCATTGTCAGTGAGTTCGAAGGACGCACCGGCGCGCGCGTGCTTCCGGAATGGATCGATGTAGTGGATGATCCTACCCAGACCTCTTATCAGGGCAAGCCGCTCGTCGGCTATTACCAGTTCGACTTCGAGGGCGTGAAGGCCCAGGCGGTTCCGGTGATTCAAAAGGGAGTGCTCAGAAGTTTGTTGACGACCCGGCAGCCGGTGAGGAAAGCGGCTGCGTCGAATGGGCATGCGCGTTTTCCCGCCGGTTTCGGTACCCGCGCGGCGGCCATTGGCAATCTATTCGTGAAGCCGGCGGAGAGCACGCCGCTGGTGGATCTCAAGACGCGGCTAATCCAGATGTGCAAGGAGCGCGACAAGCCCTACGGGTTGCTGATTCGCAAACTTGACTTTCCGTTTTTGGGAACCAGCGCCGAAATCCAGACGTTGCAAACCGCTTCGGCGAATTCCGGCGGATCGGTGCGTCCGGTGAGCCCTCCCATTCTGATGTATCGCGTCTATCCCGACGGGCGCGAAGAACTGGTCCGCGGCATGCGCTTTCGGGGACTCTCCACCCGGTCTCTGCGCGACATCCTGGCCGCTTCCGCGGAAACAGCGGTATTCGATTACATCAATAACGGTGCGCCTCTGGCGCGTTCCGGCGTCGGCGGCTACGTCGCGCTCACGTCCGTGATCTCGCCTGGATTGTTGTTCGACGAGCTCGAAGTAGACCAGTTGCAGAACCCATTGCAAAAGCCGGCGCTGGTGCCACCGCCGGACCGGACATGAGCGGCTAAGTCTCCGTTATGCGTTTGCTCAGCCGCACGATTCTTCGCGAACTGGTAACCACGGCGCTGCTGTGGGCGGTGCTTTTCACGTTCCTGATCTTTCTGATGCGGGCGCGCCCGTTGTTCGAATTTCTGGTGCGCAGCACGGGGCCGCATTTGACGGTGTTCTACATGTTCTTCCTGGTGCTGCCGCAATCGCTCCCCTTCACGGTTCCCATGGGTGTGCTGGTTGCGACCCTGATCACGCTCACGCGCATGTCGACCGACGGCGAGATCACCGCTATGCGCGCGGCGGGCATTCCCGGACAGCGCGTGGCGCCGCCTGTTCTTCTATTCGGCGGCGGAGCCTTGGTGATCGCCGCGGCTGCCTCCTTGTGGCTGACGCCCTGGACCATCCGCGAGCGCTATCGAGTAGAGAACCTGTTGATCGGCAATGGTCTCACCTCCGACGTTCAGCCGCGGGTGTTTGAGGAACGCTTTCCGAACTCCATTCTTTATGTATCGGACGTCACCACCGGCGTGACCGGACTCTGGAAAAGAATCTTCCTTGCCGATATCACCCCGCCGGAGCAGCGTCCTCCCGGGTCGCAGGAGCGCGGCGACGAGCCCCGCATCACCCTGGCCACGGAAGCCGTCGTCGTATCCGACCCCGCCTTGAACCGCCTGCAGCTTTCCCTGCAAAACGGGAGCACGTATGAGGCCGGCAAAGATGTCGGCGACTACCGCATCACCGCGTTTCCAATCGGCGATCAGGCTTTAGAAGCCAACAAGCCCGCCGAGGTCCGCGCCACCCGCCCATCGGTCGAAATGGATACGGGTCCACTCTACCGCTTGGCTTATCGGAATCCCGCGCTCGACCGCACGGCGAAACTGGATGCGCGCACCGAATTCAATCAACGGCTGGCGTTGCCATTCGCCTGCCTGCTGATGGCTCTGATAGGCATTCCCTTGGGCATCACGCGGCGGAGGGCAGGGAAGTCCGCCGCCGTGGTAATGACCGCCGGTCTGGCGTTTCTTTATTACATCGGGTTGATCGGTTTTATCGGGATGGCGCGCCAGGGTTCGCTGACGCCCGAAGCCGCGGTATGGCTGCCCAACCTGGTCTTCGCCATCGGCGGCCTGACGATGCTGGCGCGCTTGGAGAAACCCGGCGACCTGGATCTGATGGGAGCGGTAAGCGCGCGCTTGCGCCGGGTCCGCGGGCTCCCGCTCATTCGAAGGCCGCTCGAACGTCTGGAGCCGCGGACCTGGCTGGCTCGTTTTTCGCTGCTGCCCAGCATTACCGATACCTATGTTCTTTCCAGCTTCGTGTTTTATTTCTTGCTGCTGCTGGCCAGCTTTGTGCTGATGTTCCAGGTCTTCACGTTCTTCGAACTCCTGAGCGACATCATCCGCAACCGGATCGGCATGGATCGCGTACTGGAATACCACTTCTTTCTCACGCCCCGGTTGCTCTACGAACTGGCGCCGTTCGCCGTGCTCACGGCTGTGCTGGTTTCGTTCGGAGTACTGACGAAGCACAATGAGGTAACGGCTCTCAAGGCCTGCGGCGTCAGCGTCTACCGCCTGGCCGCTCCCATCCTGGTGGCGGGAGTGCTTCTGAGCGGCGGCCTGTTCGCTTTCGATCACTATTGGGTGCCTGAGTCCGACCGGCGTCAGGACGCGCTTCGGGCGGAGATCAAGGGCCGCCCCGCGCAGACCTTTCTGCGCCCGGATCGTCGCTGGATTTCAGGTCTTCACGACCGCATGTACTACTACAAGTATTTCGATCAAGCACAGCGTGTCATGCTGGGCGTGAACGTTTTCGAAATTGACCCGGCACGCTTTCGCTTGAAGCGCCACATCGCCGCCGAGCGGGCGCGCTGGGAGCCCAGCCTCAACGCCTGGGTGTTTGAGAACGGCTGGAGCCGCGACATGAACGGCAATACCGTGACCCGCTTCGACGAGTTCTCCGCGGCACGCGCACTTTTCCGGAGCTCGAAGAGCCGCCGGACTACTTCGTAAAAGAAGTAAAGCAATCGCGCCAGATGAACTTTCATGAACTAGGCGCCTACATTCAAGAATTGCAGCAGAGCGGCTTCGATACCGTGGCGCTGCAGGTGCAACTGCAGAAAAAATTCGCGGTCCCGCTGTTTGCTCTCATCATGGCGATGGTCTCCATACCTTTCGCTTTCCTGGCGGGAAACCGTGGGGCGATGGCGGGGGTCGGTGTCAGCCTGGGAATCGCCATCGTGTATTGGTCGGTCGGGCAGGTGTTCGAGCAGTTCGGAAATTTAAGCCAGTTGCCGGTGCAGATTGCCGCCTGGTCCCCGGACGCAATCTTCTCCCTCGCCGGTCTGTATTTCCTGGCGCGCATGCGAACTTGACGGCCGAAGCCCGAAGGCGAAACTTCGCACCGCACGCCGCCGACACTCATCGAGCACCGCCGGAGCAATCGGCGCACCTGGCGCCCAACAGATATCGGCCCCTTGACGTCCAAGGATGGTTCGGAGTAAAGTTACCAGCAGAGCGTTACACGCTCGCGTCACGGAGAAGCTACCTCAGGGAGAGTCATTATGAAGAACAGAACGACGGTTTTCCTATCGGGTATTCTGCTGGCTCTAGGGGCTGTGCCGGCTTTGGCGCACCACTCCTTTGCGGCCGAGTATGATTCGACCAAACCCGTAATGCTCAAAGGTTCCGTCACGAAGATGGAATGGCAGAATCCCCACGCCCGCTTCTATGTGGACGTGACCGATGAAGCGGGTAAGGTGACTAACTGGGAGTTCGAGCTTGGCAGCCCCAACGGCCTCATGCGGCGCGGCTGGACCCGAAACTCCCTGAAGCCCGGCGATACCGTGACCATCGAAGGATACCTTGCCAAGGACGGCAGCAAGCTAGCCAACGCCCGCAACGTCACCCTCGCTGACGGACGCAAAATCTTCGCTGGCGCAGCGGACGACGGCGGCCCCAGCAAATAGCGCAATAGCCAAGCCGCCTTTATCACGCCTTTCCCGGGCGGCTTCGCGATCTCATCTAGGCCTCGGAGAGCTAAGAGGCCGGGCCAGCTTATATGGTCGGTCCCCTCTGGGTGTTCAGTGTGCCGCACGGGATTGCTCATCAGCCCGCAGCGTATTCAGAAGAAGTTCAAATTCGAGGTTATCGTGACTTGATCGGTCCGCATGAACCCATAACCCGGGCGACTATCAACCTCGGCGGCAGACGACGGGTACTTAGCCAGCGTTGCGAAGGCGGACTAAAAACGGGTGGCGCCCCGTGTCGCGGGAGCGTCACCCGGGGCTGAGTATTCCCAAAGGGGTTGGGACTCCTCAGCGGTTAGTTACTGCACTGTTGGGGCGCGCCGACTGACCGGCGCTTCAGTGCACCAAGCAGTTTGTGACGAATGCCTCCCTTCGCACCATCCCGAAAATGAATGAAATATCGCGGATTAGCACACTACATACGCCTTCCTCAGGCTCCAATCACCGGCGTACCAACCAGATTGCCGAAGCCTAGGAGCATGTATTTGCCGCCCGGCAACGGCATCCGGCCAAGTAATAAAGCGGCTGTAGTCGCCCCGTCACCCCGTCAATAAGTTAAATTCTCACCGCGGGCTGTCCTTGCAACAGGTACTATGCACTTTGGCGAAATCTCATACCTTTTAGGGATGGCGATTAGTGGCGGGCTGTCATAGCCTCGTTCAGATGTCCTAAAGAATCGTTTTGAAAGCTGTTGCGACGGGTCGTGGGGTGACGATCGCGAATCGGACAGTTTGAATAAGCATGACCTTCTCAAACTAGGCCGAGCCGCAGCAGCCGGCCAAAACTCTAACCAACGGAATGTTGGGCGAACGCCCAGCGGGGGTGATAGCAACATGAAACGCTTACATGGGTCAGGCGGGCCTTTTGCGACCTTTTTGGCTTTCTTAGGAGCATTGACAGTTTGGGTTCAGCCATCCCAGGCCCAATTGCTCCAAGGCAGCATCACAGGGAACGTAACCGACGCGAGTCAAGCGGCAGTAGTGGGCGCGAAGGTTGTGGCCACCGAACAGACCACCAACTTCACTCGGGACACGACTACCAACGCGGCGGGCGCGTACAACCTTCCGACGCTGCCGCCTGGCACCTATACCATTACGGTGACCGCACCTTCCTTTCAGACCAGCACCACAACTGGGATCCGCCTAGCGCCGGAACAAGTAGTCCGATCCAACGTGGTTCTGGCGATCGGCCAACTGACTCAAAATGTGGAAGTCACGGCCGATGCAATCGCTTTACAGACGGATCGGGCCGACATACGCGACGACGTAACCATCCGTTCGCTGCAGAACGTTCCGGTACCCGTCGGGCGCAACTACCAGATGCTGTTTATCACGGTTCCCGGCGTTTCGCCGCCGACCAATGCCAACTCATTCACTGCGAATTCGAACCGCGGATTAATCATGACCGTCAACGGCGGAAATTCGAACACGAACACGGTCCGTGTCGACGGTACCGGCACGTATGACTTTACTGCTCCTGCCGAGCCCCAGTTCATTCCCGCCCTGGAAGAAATCGAAAACGTAAGTATTTCCGGTAACTCCTTCGATGCCGAACAACAATCCGGCGGCGGAGCAGTAAATATCACGGTAAAGAGCGGAACTAACTCCATTCATGGCGTTTTGTTTGAAGACCACACGGACCAGCACATGGAAGCCTACCCTTGGGCGTCCGACCGCACCAAGCCAGCCCCGGTATATATCAATAATCAATACGGCGGCACCATTGGCGGACCGATCAAGAAAGACAAACTGTTTTACTTTGGGAGTTTCGAGGGCACTGGCTTAATCCAGGGTGCTCCGTTTTTTGGGGAAGTTCCCACAGCGGCAATGCGGACCGGAAATTTGAGCGCTTCCCCAACCACCATCTACAATCCGCTTACGGGCAATCCGGATGGCACCGGCAGGGTGCCGTTCTCCGGAAATATCATTCAGCCAAACCAAATCGATTCTGGCGTGCGAGCCTTGCTGGATTACAGTGCCGCCCATGGAAACCTGTGGTCGCTCCCGAACCAGGCTGGAATCGGATCGGTACATCTTGCCAACAATTTGTTAACCACTGGCAAGACCTACTTGCGGCGCGCCCAATCTGCCGGCAAGGTAAACTGGAACCCGAACGCGAAGCTCAGCACCTTCGTTCGTTTGGGTTGGGGGAATAACTCCTGGACGACGCCGGCTCAGTTCGGCGTCTTGGGCGGGCCTGGCCTGTCTCCCACCAACACCGCGCAGGGATCTGGAGCCACCAACGTCTTCAACGGCACTGTTTCCGGGACGTACATTATCAGTCCCAGCCTGATCTTCGACGCGCATTACGGCTATGACGTGAATATCGCAGTGAGCAACCAGCCGGGTCAGGATCAAAACTTCGGCTGGACGCTGATGCAGATTAAGGGCTTGGATACCTCGAGTCTGCCAAAGTACAAGGCGCTGCAACAGGGTGGCTTGCCGTCCATCACAATCGATGGCGGCATCACGGGCCTCGGTTCGGCGAGCCGGTTCCAACCCCAGGACTATTGGGATCCGGAAAGAAACTACGACGCCAATCTCACCTGGGTAAAAGGAAATCACAACTTCCGATTCGGCTTCGACTCTGACATTCAGAATTCCAAGGAAAGTCAATATCAGCCTGCCAGCGGCAGTTACATCAGCAGCGCCGGCGGTTTCCATTTCGCCCAGCAAACCACGCAACTCTGCACTTCCATCAGCAACGGGAGCTGCAAGACGTCAGCTGCGAACGAGTACAATTCGTTTGCCTCGTTCCTGTTGGGCCTTTCCCAAGACGCGGGCAAGATATTTCAATGGCCGGACTATTACTACACGAATATGAAGTATTTCGCCGGCTACGCCCGTGATCAGTGGCAGGTCACGCCCAAGCTGACTGTCAATGTGGGTCTCCGCTTCGACTATTTCGCGGTCCCGGGACGGCAGGATACTGGCGCTGAATATTACGATCAAGCCACCAATAATATGGTGATTTGCGGGATCGCGAATATTCCGAAACACTGCGGTGTTCTGAACCAATTCCAGTCGCATTTTGCTCCCCGGTTTGGAGCGGCGTACCGCCTCGGTGACCGGACTGTAATCCGAGCCGGCTTTGGGATATCGAGTGATCCGGCCAATGTTTGGGCGCCCTTCGCGCGAATCAACTTCCCCTATATAGAGGGTGTTATCCAGCTTCCTCCCAATGTCATGTCCTATGCCCTAAGCCTTCGCCAGGGGATCAATGTGCCGCCGAATCCGTTCCCGCTCACTACCGGTCAAGTGCCGGTGCCGGGCACAGCTGGTCTGAGAGATTTTGATCGAGGCTATTTCAAGCGAGGCTATATCCAGACCTATAACTTTACGATTGAGGAGCGCATCAGGGCAGGCTGGACTGCTTCAGTTGCGTATGCCGGCTCAGCGCAGATAGATCCGTGGGCTAATATCGAAGAAAATTGGTCTCCCATCGGTACTGGAACGGCCGGGCTCCTTCTGAATACTCCAGGTCGGAACGGCCAAGCGATCGGGGATGGACGGATTGCCAGCACGCCTGCGCTAGGCGTCATGGGAACAACCACTTACAACGCCTTCCAGGCGCGTACCCAGGGCCGCTTCGCTGATCTGACGCTCAGTATGGGTTACACCTTTAGCAAGAACTTGGGATTCACTCCTCCCTCGGGAGTCACTGGGGGGGCCGCCATGCCTTGGCTCTTCCGAACCTATGACTATGGTCCGCTTTCCACCGATATCGCGCAGAACTTCGAGATGACGGCGATTTACGAATTGCCGTTTGGTAAGGGCAAGCGCTGGGCTTCGGGCGGTATGGCGAATTACGTGGTAGGCGGATGGCAGATTAGCGGCTTGTTCAGCGACTTCACTGGACGGCCGTTTAGCGTGGTTGCCAACAACAACCTCAACGCAAACGGGTCTTTCCAACGTGCTAACTGTCTGGGTGAACCTATACAGTCCGGAACTCTGTTGCACTGGTACGACCCGTCTACCTTCGCTGCTCCTGCGTCCACCGGTTTCGGGAATTGCGGCGAAAATGTCTTAAGGGGCCCGGGGCTAATCAACTTGGACCTAAGCATCCAGAAGAAATTCTCCTTTAGGGAAAGATGGAATTTTGCGTTCCTGGCTGAAATGTTCAATGTCGGGAACACGCCGCATCATGCGAGTCCTGGCTACGGGCCTTCCACGGGCACAACCAGCGCCAATAACGTCCAGAACAGTGCGTTTATGAACGTTACACAAATTGCTAACACTGGACGCGATGGCATCGATCAGCGAACCCTAAGGCTTAGCCTGAAGCTGACCTTCTAGCACCGAGCTTCGCTGACTGACTGTGGGGAATGAGGAATGCCAAGGCTGGGCCTCCGCGAAAATGCGAAGGCCCAGTCTGTTTCGGTGACGCCGGCGCCCCATCCGGCCGGTCAACCGCTAGTCGTCCTGGCGGTGCGTCACGTGATGATCTTGTGACGCACCGCGTAGAGAGCAATTTCGCCCCGGTTGTGCAAATTCAACTTATGCATGAAGTGCATACGGTGGGTCTCGACAGTGTAGGGGCTGACATTGAGAATGGCGGCCGCTTCTTTATTGGATCGTCCTTCGGCGAGCAGTTGCAGGATCTCCCTTTCGCGTTCAGTCAGAAGGTCGTAGGAGTCCTGAACCTCCTCTCGCTGTAACTGGCGCGTGTAGTTTTTCGCCAGCAACTGAGAGATTTCCGGACTGAAGATGCATTTGCCGGCCGCGACGACACGAACTGCGCTGACCAGATCATCTTCAACGGAGCCTTTGACCAGATAACCTTTGACTCCCGATTTCAATGCCCGGACGAGATAAATTTCGTCGGTATGTACGCTCAGGATGATCACCGCCGCATCCGGCTCCCGCTTCACGATATGGGCGGTAGCTTCCAGGCCGTTGAGCTGAGGCATACCGATATCCATAACGATAACCTTGGGACGCAGTTCCTCGGCTAGACGGACCGCTTCGCGGCCATCGATCGCCTCGCCTACCACTTCCATATCGGGTTCATGTTCCAGTACAAAGCGCAGGCCGTGACGGACTATGCTGTGATCGTCCGCAATCAGGATGCGAAGCTTGTTCATGCGTGCACCTCGCTGCCGGATGGTATTTCTATCTCCAGCAACGTGCCTCTGCCTAACCGAGAACGGACCTTCGCGCTTCCGCCCAATTCGCGGACCCGCTCTTCGATTCCAACCAATCCCAAACCCCTTCTCGCCGATTGTTTCGTGTCAAATCCCTTGCCGTCGTCCGAAACCCTCAGGAATATATGGCCCTTGCTGCCATGAAGCGTGAGTTCCACATGTTTGGCCTCCGCATGGCGTCCGCAGTTCGTCATGGCTTCCTGTACGATCCGGTAGAGGCAGATGCTATGCCCTTCCGGCAATTCACTGAGATGGCCGCCTAGATTGAGAGTCACGATGATCCCGCTCCGCCTTTCGAATTCCCGAGCCTGCCATTCCAGGGCCGCTACGAGTCCAAGGTCATCCAGAATCGAGGGGCGTAATCCCATAGCCATGTCTCTCACTGCGGTGACGGTCCGGTACACCAAAGCCTTTCCATCTTGCACATAGCGGCTTCGGTCGGAAGAGTCCTTTGAGTTGTCGATTTTGTTGAATTTCATCTGTATGGCCGTCAGTAACTGGCCGATTTGATCGTGTAATTCACGCGAAATTGATCGTCGCTCGTCTTCCAGGGCCTTGGACATTTGAAGCGACAGCCCCCTTAGTTTTTCGCGGTCCCGTTCGGTTTGCAACTGCAGGCTCCGGGCCTGCTGTTCCAGGGAGCGAAGACGGAAGCTGGTCACGAAGCCCACTGTTAACACGAACGAAACCAGGGCCAGCAGGACGATCAGCCCGAACTTGCGAAACGCCTGACGCGTGCGAACCAAATCTTCGCGTTCACGGCGAAGATGGTTGGTTCGCAGGGATTCGATTTCATCTGTCAAGCTCAAAACGGCTGCTCGCTCAGGGACTACATTGTTGCGCAGGAATGCCGCCGCTTGTGCCTGCCTTTCCATGGCTGTCCATTCAAAAATCGGCGCGATGGAAAGCGAATAGCGCTTCAAGCCCTGACGGAGACGCTGCACTGGCCCGATCATTTGGGAGCCTAATTGGGCCTCGAGGCGCGTAGCGGCTATATTCATCCGTTGGTCGATCTGGAAAAACCGCTGCCGTGCGGCTGCCGACTCAACCGGCGACGCCTCGAAATAGTCCCGCAACTCGATCGCCGCAGCATAGGTGTCGGCGCGCAGTTCGTCCAGAATCTGGTCGCTTTCTACCTGCTCCTGCTGAATGTTTTGAATCTCCACCCCGATGTGGTTGGCGTAGCTAAGCGCCTGAAGGCCCACGAGCGTTATGAAAAGCAGGATAGCAGCGAACGCCAACGCAACTGCCGGCCAGCTTAGCCGTTTGGAATTCGAAATCTCCGTCACTCTTTTCACCCAAAACACCGCGAGGCTGCGCTCGCGATTCAGTTGGTCTATTATGACCCAGAACGTCGGCCAATGCAGCGGTGCCTGGAGTTAGCGCGCTTCTGCTGCCGTTGGGCAACTCGGCCAAGTTAGAAGGGGGTCACAGGCGGCTCCGGCAGGGGTGACGCTCTAGGGAGTGTCGGAAGCGAGCGGCTGCTCTTGCCGCGTCAAAGAGTTCCTATCTCAATGGCAATGCTAGCTCCAGGGATGCAATACCATCGTCACAATGGCGCCGATCGCGGCGATCAAGACGGCTCCCGCAATCCTTATACAAGTATCTGTGAAGTCTTTCGGAGCCGCTGGCGTCTTAAAAAACGCCATTTGGCAGTTCGCGCATGACGCCACCGTGAAGTCCACGGTGTTTCTGCATCTTGGACATTGTCTTTTCATGCGTCACTTCCTCCGTCACGGGTGATAACACTGATCTAACTAATGATGGCGCTTAACCTATCTTTTGGCTATAGGCGCGGAGTACTGGTCATTCGTAGCCTGCGTACTGGCGTCGAAAGGAACTTTCGTCATGGGAAATCGAAGCGGCCCACGCCTAACAG
>Ga0105239_10004051_pt1 | contig 17709 bp, 14 predicted proteins | sample KBSC44metaG_FD_92761 | JGI IMG/M metagenome (GOLD analysis project Ga0105239, IMG submission 92761) | Corn rhizosphere microbial communities from Kellogg Biological Station, Michigan, USA - KBS C4-4 metaG | ecosystem: Host-associated > Plants > Roots > Rhizosphere > Soil | place: Michigan, USA...
CATCAGAAAGCTGAGATTCGGGATTCGAGATTTGGGATTCGGGAAAAGCGGACGGCACTGAGATGGGGCCGCTCTCGCGAATCCCAAATCTCGAATCCCGAATCCCAGCTCTTATCCATACACCGGAAACGCCTTGCATTGCTTTTCGACATTGCCGCGCACGCCGGCGATCACGCGCGTGTCGTCATGCTGACAGAACGGACAATGCACGTCAGCCGTAGACCGGATGCTTGCGGCATTGCGCGGTAACCTTGTCGCGCACCGCCGCGATGACTTTTTCGTCGGCCGGCGCATCGAGCACGTCGCAGATCCAGTCGGCGAGGTCCGCGCAATCGCTTTCGTTGTAGCCGCGCGTCGTCACGGCCGGCGTGCCGATGCGCAGACCCGAAGTCACGAACGGTTTTTGCGGATCGTTCGGCACCGCGTTCTTGTTGACGGTGATGTGCGCCTTGCCCAGAGCCGCTTCTGCATCCTTGCCGGTGAGCCGCTTGCCGATCAGATCGACGAGAAACAGATGGTTCTGCGTGCCGCCGGAAACGATCTTGTAGCCGCGCGCGAGCAGACGCGTAGCCATCGCCTGCGCGTTCTTCACGACCTGCTGCTGATAGGTCTTGAATTCGGGTTCCAGCGCTTCCTTGAACGCAACGGCCTTGGCGGCGATCACGTGCATGAGCGGACCGCCCTGGATGCCGGGGAACACGATCGACTGCAGTTTCTTCTCGATTTCCTCGCCAGCCGGCCCCATTGCAGAGCGTTTGGCGACGATCAAGCCGCCGCGCGGACCGCGCAGCGTCTTGTGTGTGGTCGACGTGACCACATGCGCGTGCGGCAACGGACTCGGATAGACGCCCGCCGCAACCAAGCCGGCGACATGCGCCATGTCGACGAACAGGTACGCACCGACGGTGTCGGCGATCGCGCGCATGCGCGCCCAGTCGACGACCTGCGAATATGCGGAAAATCCGGCGACGACCATCTTCGACTTGTGCTCGAGCGCGAGGCGCTCGACTTCGGCGTAATCGATCAGGCCATTCGCGTCGACGCCGTATTGCACGGCCTTGAGAATCTTGCCGGACAGATTCACTTTCGCGCCATGCGTGAGGTGTCCGCCGTGCGCGAGCGACATGCCAAGGATCGTGTCGCCGGGATTGAGCAGCGCAAAGTACACGGCCTGGTTGGCCTGCGAACCGGAATGCGGCTGCACGTTCGCGTAATCGCAGTCGAACAGCTTTTTCAGGCGATCGATCGCGAGCTGCTCGGCGATATCGACGAACTCGCAGCCGCCGTAATAACGCTTGCCGGGATAGCCTTCCGCATACTTGTTCGTCAGCACCGAACCCTGCGCTTCGAGCACGCGCGGACTCGCGTAATTTTCCGAGGCGATCAGCTCAACATGGTCTTCCTGGCGCTGCCGCTCGGCGGCGATCGCCGCGGCCAGTTCAGGGTCGAAACCTTCGATGCGCGAATTATTCGGAAACATGGGCCGCTCGCTGGGAAGACGAAAGGCGGCATTTTATCGGCAGATGCCGGGAAAACCTATCTTTGCGGCGCCACCGAGCGCAGGGCGTCCATGAGCTCCTGCGCCAGCCGCCGCGCATCGCAGAAAGCCGGGCGCAAATGTTCGCGCGCTTGCGCCCGCCATTCGCGCCGTCCCGCTTCGTCCGCGGCGATCCGCACGGCAATGGCGACATAGTCCGTTGCATCGCGCGCGATCCACTCGGGCTTGCCCGCAGCTTCCAGCAGCGACACGGATTGGCGGCTGGCGATGGTCTGTCGCGGCCAGGTGATCACGGGCAATCCCATCCACAAGGCGTCGCAAGTCGTGGAACACCCGGTGAAGGGGAACGGGTCCAGCGCAATGGCGGCGCCTTGATACGCCTGCATGGCGTGCGCATAGGAGCCACCGCCTTCAATGGCCACGCGCTCGGGTGCGATGCCATGCGCCTGAAAACGCGCATGAAACAGCCGGATCAGATCCGCATCTTCGCCGCCGCGCGCTTTCAACAGCAGCGTCCACTCGGGCAGCGCGCGCAGAATATCCGCCCAGACCGCGACCACCGCAGGGCCGATCTTGGAGAATCGATTGAGCGAGATGAAACGCCGGGTCGCTGCGCCTTCCGGGTTCGGCGCTTCCGCGGGCGGCGGTCGATACGCGAGGCGCCCGTGCGGCAGGCGCAACAGTTTCTCGGAGAAATGTGCTTCCGCGCCGGGCGGACTCAACCACGGGTCGGTCACCAGATAATCCATCTCCGCCACGCCGCTCGGATAGAACTGATCGTGCCAGCCGACCTGCACTGGCGCCGCGCGCGTCGCAAACAGCGCCAACCGGTTACCGGCAGCGCGGCCGACCATGTCGACGACGATGTCGAGCTGATCGGAGCGGATTGCTTCCAGAACGGCGCGATCGCTCAGGCGACTGAGGTCGCGCACATTCGTCGCCCACGCAGCAGATGCCGGCGCCGCTGTCGATTCGCCGCCGATCGCGTACAACATATGTTCGACATCCGGCGCCACGTCGGCGAACGCGCGCAGCACATCGGCAAAGAAGATCTCGATCGGACCCACGCTGAATGCGGACGACACCCAGCCGATGCGCAACTTGTCTCTCTGCGCGCGCGGACGCCAGTTTCCGGGCCACGGCTCGCCGGCGACGGGTTGCGGTGCGAGCCGCTGATGTTCGGCGAGCAACGTCGGCGGATCGAAACGCTCGCTGTAGTCGCAGGCCACCAGATAACTGCTTGCCGCCGCTTGGTCCTGCGGATGCCGAGCGAGCCAGCGGCGCATCTGCTCCAGCCCGGTCTCCGTTTCGGCTCGATTGATGTGGATCAGTGCGGCGCGCACGTTCGCCGCCCGGTTGTCCGGATCGCCTTGCAGCACGCGTTGATACAACGCCAGCGCGTCGTTGCTGCGGCCTTGCTCCGTCGCGACTTTCGCCTGCAGCAGCAGCGCCTCATTGCGCACGGACGGAACATCGGTCAACCGCTGCAGCAGCACCGAAGCCGCCGTCGCATTGGCCGTATCGATCCAGGCTTCGCAGCGGATCAGATCTGCGGCGGCATCCCCGCCTTCGGGAACCGCGCGCAAGGCATCCAAAGCGCCCGCAGCATCGCCCATGCGCAGGCGGCAACGCGCCAGCGCACGCCGCACCGCGGCGTTTTGCGGCGCGAGTTGCAGCGCGGTGCCGAGTGCGGCCAAGGCCTCGCCAAAATGGCGCTCGAGATCGCAGGCCAGACCCAGATTCAGCCATGATCCCACGTGCCCCGGCTCGGCGCGTACTGCGCGCCGACACAGGTCGGCAGCTTCGCCCGCCCGGCCCAGCGCCAGCAGCGCCGCGGCATGATTGCTCCACAACATCGCGCCCGTTCGCCCGGCCTCGGCGCGCTCGAACCATGCCAGGGATTCTGCGCTGCGCCCTTGGGTGTGCAGCACCAGCGCCAGCATATGTTCGGCGTCGGGCAATGCGCCGTGAAGCTCCAGCAGTTGCCGATAAGCCGCTTCGGCGGCGGCGAGATCACCACGGCGCTGCAGCGCCAGCGCTGCGGCGAATTCGGATTGCACAGTGCTCATGATTTGCAGCGGACGAGACGCCAATGTTAGCGGTTCCCCCCGCGCCAGCCTAATCGCGCCGTCGCGTCGGACAACGCAGCCGCGGCACAAGGCGATATAATTGCGGGCTAGCCAGCTTGTGCAGGAATCCCATGCAATATATCTACACCATGATCGGGGTGTCGAAAGTCGTGCCCCCGAAGCGCGAGATCATCAAGGATATCTCGCTGTCCTTTTTCCCAGGCGCCAAGATCGGTCTGCTCGGGCTGAACGGCGCCGGCAAGTCGACCGTGCTGCGCATCATGGCCGGAGTCGATACCGAGTACAACGGCGAAGCGCGGCCGCAACCGGGCATCAAGATCGGCTATCTCGCACAGGAGCCGCAGCTCGATCCGGAAAAAACCGTGCGCGAGTCGGTCGAGGAAGGTGTCTCGGACATCACCAATGCGCAGGCCGAGCTGGAAAAAGTATACGCAGCCTACGCCGAGGAAGGCGCCGACTTCGACAAGCTCGCCGCCGAGCAGCAACGCCTGGAAGCGCTGCTTGCCGCGAGCGACGGCCATACGCTGGAGCGCACGCTCGAAGTCGCCGCCGATGCGCTGCGGCTGCCGCCGTGGGAGGCGAAGATCAAGACGCTGTCGGGCGGCGAAAAACGCCGTGTCGCGCTGTGCCGCCTGCTGCTGTCGAAACCCGACATGCTGCTGCTCGATGAGCCGACCAACCACCTCGATGCCGAATCGGTGGAATGGCTCGAACAGTTCCTGCAGAAATTCCCCGGCACCGTCGTCGCGGTCACGCACGATCGTTACTTCCTCGACAACGCGGCCGAGTGGATCCTCGAACTCGACCGCGGCCGCGGCATTCCGTGGAAAGGCAATTACTCGTCGTGGCTGGAACAGAAGGACGATCGGCTCAAGCAGGAGGAAGCCGGCGAAAGCGCGCGGCGCAAGGCGATCCAGCGCGAGCTCGAATGGGTGCGCCAGGGCGCGAAAGGCCGCCAGTCCAAGGGCAAGGCGCGCCTGAAACGCTTCGAGGAACTCAGCTCGGTCGAATACCAGAAGCGCAACGAAACAAACGAAATCTTCATTCCGGTCGGCGAGCGCCTCGGCGACTCGGTGATCGAATTCAAGCACGTGTCGAAAGCCTTCGGCGATCGCCTGCTGATCGATGATCTTTCGTTCCAGGTACCGCCCGGCGCGATCGTCGGCATCATCGGCCCGAATGGCGCCGGCAAATCGACGCTGTTCAAGATGATCACCGGCAAGGAGAAGCCGGATTCCGGCGAAATCGCGCTCGGCAAGACCGTGCAGCTCGCGTTCGTCGATCAGGTGCGCGATGCGCTCGACGGCAGCAAAACCGTATGGCAGGAAATTTCCGGTGGCGCCGACATCATCACGATCGGCAAGTTCGAGACGCAGTCGCGAGCCTACATCGGCCGCTTCAACTTCAAGGGTGCCGACCAGCAGAAGATCGTCGGCCAGTTGTCCGGCGGTGAACGCGGCCGCCTGCATCTGGCCAAGACGCTGCTGACCGGCGGCAACGTACTGCTGCTCGACGAACCGTCGAACGATCTCGACGTCGAAACGTTGCGCGCGCTCGAAGAGGCGCTACTGGAATTCCCCGGCTGCGCGCTGGTGATCTCGCACGACCGCTGGTTCCTCGACCGCATCGCCACGCACATCCTCGCGTTCGAGGGCGATTCGCACGTCGAGTTCTTCCCCGGCAACTACCGCGAATACGAGGAAGACAAGAAGCGGCGCCTCGGCGAGGAAGCGGCGAAACCGCACCGCATCAAGTACCGCAAGTTTGCATAAGCCGATGGCATTCGTCGCCGCGATCGAGTCCGCAGCGCAGCGCAACCAGTCGCTGCTTTGCGTCGGCCTCGATCCGGAGCCGACGCGGATGCCGGAATCGCTGCGCGGAAAAGTCGATGCGGTGTTCGAGTTCTGCCGTGCCATCGTCGATGCGACGGCCGATCTGGTGTGCTGCTTCAAGCCGCAGATCGCCCATTTCGCTGCACAGCGGGCGGAAGACGCGCTCGAACGTCTGATCGCGCATATCCACGACGCGCATCCGGGCGTGCCGGTGATCCTCGATGCCAAGCGCGGCGACATCGGCTCGACCGCGCAACATTACGCCGCGGAAGCATTCGACCGCTATCGCGCCGACGCGGTCACGGCGAATCCGTATCTGGGCCGCGACGCGCTGCAGCCGTTCCTCGATCGCACCGAGAAAGGCGTGATCCTGCTCTGCCGCACCTCGAATCCCGGTGCGCGCGACTTGCAGGATCTGGATGTCGGTGGGCGGCCGTTGTACCAGCACGTCGCGCAACTTGTCGCCCGCGACTGGAACGGCAACGGCAACTGCGCGCTCGTGGTCGGCGCGACCTATCCGGCCGAACTCGCTGCCGTGCGCGCGCTCGTTGGCGACATGCCGATTCTCGTGCCGGGCGTCGGCGCACAAGGTGGCGATGTTGCAGCCGTGGTCCGCAATGGCATCAATTCAAACGGCACCGGATTGATCATCAGTTCTTCGCGCGCGATCCTGTACGCAAGTGGTGGCGCGGATTTTGCGGAAGGCGCGCGGCGCGCAGCGCAACAGCTGCGCGACGAGATCAATCGTTTCAGATAAATCCGTTCGCGTTGAGCGCTCGCAAAGCGAGCGGAGTCGAAACGCCTGCCCTTCGACTCCGCGCCTCCGGCACTGCGCTCAGGGCGAACGCAGAATGGCGCGCCACGCGTAGCGCGGCAACATCACGGCGTAATGCAGCCAAATTCCGCACCACGCCAGCAGCCGCAACAGCGGATTGCGCGCGGCCGGATCGAACTTCGTGAACCAGCGCCACATGCCGCGATGCTTGTGGAACGCCACGAAGAACGGCCTGGCGTGGCTCGATGTGCCCTTCACGTGAGTTACGCGCACGTCATGGGCGCAGGCGACGCGCAAGCCGGCATCGCGCAAGCGGCGACACAGATCGAGGTCTTCGAAGTGCAGGAAGTAGCCTTCGTCGAAACCGCCGATGCCAGCGAACGCCGCGCTCGGCGCGAACATCAGCGCACCGGATATGGCCTCGACGTCCTCCAGCTGCGGCGAATCCGTGCGCGCCGGCAGATTCGCGCCGGCCAACGTCGGCCAGCGCGCCGCGAAGCGTGACGGGACGGTCGCTGTCATCAGCGCGCGCCACAACAGCGGGTCGCGCCGGCGACTCGCCGGTTCGGGCCTGCCGTCGGCTCCTATGATGCTCGCGCCGAGAACACCGGTGCGCGCGTCCGCATGCGCGCAAAGGCGTGCGATCGTGTCGTTGTCGATACGGCAATCGGGATTGAGGAACAGCAGCATGGCGCCGCGCGCCTGCGCCGCGGCGCGGTTGCAGGCCGCGGCGAAACCGAGGTTCGCGCCGTTGCGCAGTACGCGGAAGCGAATGTCGGTGGTCCAGCGTGATTCGAGCGCTTCGATCGACCCGTCGCGCGACGCGTTGTCGCTGACGATGACTTCCAGCGCGGCAGAACTTGCCAGCACGCTGGCGACGCACTCGCCGAGCAGCGTGCCGCTGTTGCAGGCGACGACGATGACGCTGGTGAGAACGGCGTCGCTCGTCACACCGCGGACAAGAGTTTTTCGCCCTGCTCGGCCGCGTGCTCCCACAAGGCCGGCCAGTGTTCGCAGGCGTCGGCAATCGCAGTCAGCTCCTCGTGCAACGCATCGGCGCAGCCGGCATCGTCCAGATCCGGCGCCCAGTCGCCGAGCAGTGGCGGCGACTTGGCCAGCAGCGCCTTGGCATTCGCCTGCACGATCGTGCGCGCGTCGGCCTGCCAATAGACGGGTGCATCCGCTGCGGCTTCGATCTGATGCTGTACGCGGTCGATGATGTCGGCGCGGACGTAGCTGAGATACTCGCGCAGGTGCGCCAGCCGATCAGCCCGGCTCGCGCCGGCAAGATCGCGAAACACCTGGGCGAGAAAGCGCAGGCGTTCGCCGGGCTGCGCCGCGTGGACGAGACCGAACTGGCGCTGCACCAGATCGCGCAGGAAATGATTGACGCGCGGCTCATAGCCGGTCAGCGTCTTGTCCGAACGCCGCCGCGCGCTTTCCTGGACATGGCCGATTGCCTCGGGCAGCTCGAGGGCGAGCGAATGCGGATGGCACAGGCGGATCAGCGCGCCGCCGAGCCCATCCTCGCCGCGGCCAAGCGGACTCGTGCACGGCAGCAGCTGCGCGTTGTCGAGCATGAATGGCGTGAAATTCGACATGGGCGCGACGCGCGCCTGGGCAACTGTATGCCAGATGTGCTGGGCTTCCGCATTGCGCTGATACGCTGCGCGCTCGCGCGTGAAATCCGCGCGGCTCGCGGCGTCGAGCTGATAAAGCCAAAGTCCGGTCTCGGTGCGCGTGCTGCCGTACGTGCCGTGCTGTGTGGCGACGATGCGCGCCTTGTCCGACAGCATGTCGAGGCGGCCAAGATTCAGGCCGCGCAGGGCGCCGCGCTGCAACTCGTAGCGCTCGCGCACAACGGCGCCGAGCGCCTGGCCGCAACTGGCCAGATGCAGTCCGAACGCATCCTCGGCGATTTCTTCGCCCGCGCCGAACGCTTCCTCGATGTTCGCGGAGAAACGCGCGTATGCCGTCGCGTTCGGATTCGGATCGAGCCCGTCGCGCGCCAGTTCGGCACGCCGCAGCGGCAGGCACAGATCGTCGTCGAGCAGAGCGAGACGCGCGCCGGCCGACAACAGCAGCGCCAGGTTCCAGCCGCGGCCGCCGCCGAATCGCTGCGAATGCGCTGCGGATTCGCGGCGCAACAGCGGCGCGATTACGTTCTTCGCCTGCGGAATCGCTTTCGCCAGGCGCTCGGCCAGCTTCGTGCGTTCCGCCGCGCCGACATAGTTCACCTTGCAGCCGGTGGTGCGCGCGAACTCGCGCAGCAGGTCGCGCTGCTCGTTGGCGTGCGCGGCCAGCGCGGAGTCGTCGAGCACGACATAGCGGCGGCCGGCACGGTGGCGGCGCTCGTAATCCGTCAGCGTCTTGAGCAGCCGGCCGAGCTGCTGCGGGCGATCGCTGGCGCGGATGAACACGCCGCGCAGCGGCGCCGGCGTCGTCGCCGCGGCATCCGTCAGGCGGCCGATGAAATTCGTGTCGGCAACGAGCAGGCCGCGCTGGATCAGACTGTCGAGCACGCGCTTGATATCTTCGCGCTTGCCATTCAGACCGCTGATCGTGGATTCGATGCGCGCGCTGTGCTCATCCAGCGTGCGGAACTCGCGACACTGGTCGAGCGCACGCAGCACCTGGAACGTCATCACATGCGATTCGCCGCTGCGCTTGATCTGGAAAATACATTCCTGCGCGGACAGCGACGCCACCAGACCGTCCTCGGAAGCGAACAGCGGCGCGTTCGGGTCCGGCTGCGGCGGTGCCGGCAGGGGCGCCGGCGGCGTGTAGGTGACCTGGTAGTTCAAGTTCGGCATTCGGGTTTTCCGGATGGAGCGCAGCGCCTCAGCGCGACGTTGAGGATTTTGCGGCGAGTTCGGTTTGCAATCCGGCGATCTGCGCTTCCAGTTCGGCAATGCGTCCGCCGGCGGCCATGTTCTTGCGCACTTCGCCATTGTAATGCCGGTACACGCTCTCTTCGCGATCGCCGAACACGGCAAGGTCCGGCAGCGACGCCGGCAGCGGTTCGCGCGAACACACGGCGATGAAGTACAGCGGCGCATAGGCGAGCCCGGGCTGCACCTGGCCAGCCGCGGCGGCGGTGGCCGCGCTCACGCTCTGCAGCGCGGCATCCAGCTGCCAGATCGCCGACTGGAACAGCAGTTTCTGGCCGTACAGACGCACCTGCGGAAAATGCGGCCGCAGCAGCGCCAGCAATTCGTCGCGATACAGTTCGCGGACGTGATATTCGTTGCGAAAACCGCTGACGTCGCTGTAGGTGTGCTTGTCCGGTGATGACACGATCAGCATTCCGCCGGGCGCCAGCGCCCGTGCAAAGCCGGCGAGCAGTTGCGCCTGTGCCTGCACGTGCTCGAGCGTCTCGAACGAAACGACGAGGTCGAAAGCGGCCGCCGGCACGTCAAGCTGCGTGCAGTCGCCGCGCTCGAAGCGCAGATTCGCGTGCGTGCCGTAGCGTGCCTGCGCGTGCGCTATGGCCGCTTCGGCGATGTCGACGCCAAGCACGCTGTGCGCGACGCCGGCGAGCAAGGCGCTGCCGTAGCCCTCGCCGCAAGCCGCGTCGAGCACGCGCTTGCCGCGCGCGAACTCGCGCGCGAACACGTAACGATGCCAGTGTTCGTACCAGATCTCGCGCACGCATTCGGGCGTGAAGCGCTCGCCGGTGAAATCCAGTGGCGACGCGTCGCTCATGGTGTTGCCGATACCTGCGGTCGATCCACACTCGACACGCCGTTCCAGGAATGTTGCAGTCGCACCAGACCGAACTCGCGCGATTCGCCGCGCACCGTGAACGAGCGCACCAGCGTGTCGAACAGACGCACGCCTTCGCTGTCCAGGGCGTGCGCGCGCAGCACATAGGTGCCGGGCAACAGCGGCGGCGCGACAAAATCGATTGCGGCGACGTAGGTGGTCGCGGTCTCGCGCAGCGGCCGCACGCCGTCCATTTCCGTATTGGTGCCGTAGACCGAGGTGCCGTCCGTGCGGCCGAGGCCGAAACCGATAACCGGTTCGCGGCCGTCGCGCGATTGCACGCGCACTCGCGCATGGATGCGCGCGCCCTGCTCGAGCAGGATCGGCACATCCGTCGTCGCGCCGTTCAGCGCGTACTCGAGCAGATGGAATTCCTGTGCTTGCGCGGCAACCGCATCGCGCGCCGGCGCTTCGTTCGCAGACTTGCGCTCCTGGTAGGCGAGATAAGCCTGGGTCACGTCGAAGACGTCGCCGCTTGCCGCCATCTCGCCGTGGCGCAGCCAGCAGGCGCGGCGACACAGCTTTTGCACGTGGTACATGCTGTGGGAAACGAGAATCATCGTGCCGCCGTTGGCAAGATAATCCTCCATCCAGCGCACGCACTTCTTCTGGAAGGACTCGTCACCGACCGCAAGCACTTCATCGGTGATCAGCAGGTCCGGGCGCAGCGAGGCGACGATGGCGAAGCCCAGGCGCACGATCATGCCCGACGAATAATGCTTGACCGGCTCGTCGATATAGCGCCCGATATCGGCGAAGGCGACAATCTCCGGCAGGCGCGCGCGGGTTTCCTCGGCGCTCAGTCCGTACAGCGCGGCGGCGAGCGCGATATTGTCGCGGCCAGTGTATTCGGGATGGAACCCCGCACCGAGTTCCAGCAGCGCGCCGACACGACCGTTGACCTGCACGTGGCCCGTACTCGGCGTGAGCACGCCGACGATGAGCTTGAGCAGCGTCGACTTGCCGGCGCCGTTTTCGCCGATCAGCCCGAGCGATTCGCCGGCACGCACTTGCAGATCGATGCCGCGCAGCACGTCGGTCACGTTGCTGCTGGCGCGACCGGCAAGCAGCGAACAAAGCGCGCGCAGGCGATCGCGCCGATGGAAGACGTTGGGGTAGCTCTTGCCCAACGCGTGCGCCGAAACCAGGATGCGTCCAGTCATCGCAGCCGGCCCGCGGATCAGACGTTCATCGCGTTGTAGAAAGACTGGCCTTCGTGGCCGACCGGCCCCATTTCGCATTGGCCGCAGATTGCCATGGCCTGCCGATTCTCGCGCATCTGGCGCTTGAATTCCGCGCGCGCGCTGCCGGCGAGAATCTCGCTGTACTTGCGCTGCTTCAGATTGCCGAACTCGCCGGCCTTCGGATGCACGCAACACGGCACGACAGTGCCGTCGGCATCGACGTAAAGCAGACGGATTTCGCCATGCCACGGGTGCGAATGGTATTCATCGGGTTCGGCGAGAAAGAAGCACGGACCGGATGGCGCCTTGATCTCGCGTTGCGTCATGTTCTGCGCCGATTCGGGCAATGCCATCCAGCCGCGGAATTCCGGCGTCCAGCCCCGCGGCACCAGTACATCGCGCCAGCGCTCCATGTCCTCCTGCGAGCGCACGATCGTCTTGGTGATCAACTGCAGCGCCGGTGCGTAGCGGTCGCGCAGCGTGCGTGCGCGTTCGAGGAAGTCGATGAGCTGCGTCCACTTCGACGGCGGCCGCAGGCGCTCGTATTCCTCCGGCGTGCCGTTGCCGTCGCAGCTGACCACGAGCCGGTTGACGACTTCCTGTCTGATCGCGTTCTCGAAGTCGGTCCAGTCCACGCGTTGCGCGTTCGTGGAGATCTCCACGATCGAGGCTTTCCAGCGCTGCTGTGGAATCACCGCGATGATGTCGGCCAGGTGCTTGTGCAGCAGCGGCTCGCCATAGTTGAACAGACGCAGCGTGTGCACGCGCTCGACATCGATATTGCCGAGACAGGTACGGAAGTCCTCGACGCTGATCCGCCGGATTTTCGGCAGCAGCGTGGAATTGGGACAACCCACGCAGCGCAGCTGGCAGCCATGCACGATGTCGAAATGAAGCGCGTAGATATGCCGGGGCTGCACCGGACGGCTGGCGGCGGCGTCGATCAAATCCATTACAGGAAGTCTTCGAAGTGTGGTTTCAGGCGCCGAAATACGGCGAGTCCAAGGACGAATACCGCGACCGCGACGGCGAGCGAAACGAGCGCCTCGTCGGCTCGCACTGCGCCGGAACCGAGCAGGGCGGCGCGGAAAAATTCAGTATAGTGGGTGACCGGATTCCAGTCTATCCAATGCCGGTACGGCACCGGCAGCGAATCGCGCGCATAGAAGATCGGCGAAGAAAACATCCACAGCATGAGCAGCTGCGGCAACGCGGAAGCCAGATCGCGTACGAATACCTGGACGGCGGCGAACAGGAACGCGAGGCCTAGCGCCAACACGAACAGCTGCACGAACGCACCGAGCGCAAACGGCAAGGCCAGCAGGTGCAGCGGCGTGCCGAACAGGCGCAGCGCGAAAACGATCGCGCAGAAGCCCAGGCCGTGGATGAGAAAACTCGACGCCACCGCGGAAAACACCAGCACTTCGCGCGGCACCGCCACCTTGCGGATCAGCGGCGCATTGTCCTGGATCACCGTGGTGGCGCGCGCCAGGCCTTCGGAAAATGCCGTCCACGGCCACAGGCCCAGCGCCAGGAACGGCACATAGCCCGGCGCGTTGGCGCCGGGCACCTTGGCGTTGAACACGTAGATGAAGACGACGCTGTAGACAGCCAGCTGGATCAACGGCTGCAACAGCGCCCACAGCCCGCCGCTGAAGCTGCCCAGATAGCGGTTACCCAGGTCGCGGCGGATGAAGTGGAGCGCGAGACTCAACGCAGGCATGGCAGCGGTCGGAACGACAAGGGCGCGAATTATCGCAGACGCGCGCCGACCGCGTCCTGTGCGCCGGCCTGCGCCGGTCGGTCATCAGTGTTGCGGCTCCGCCTGCTTGGCGCGGGCTTCACGCTCTGCGGCGGCCTGTGCGGGAACTTCGGAAGGCAGCATCTCGCCCGGTTTGAGGTAGCGCGTGCGCAGCGAAGCGACGAGATCCGGACTGGCGTCCAGCGCCTTGCCGCGCAGATCACCGGTGTACTGCTCGACCGCATTGGCGATGTGATTGTTGCGCAGCTTGTTGATCAGCTCCGCACGGGCGTCGGCGAAACTTTTTTGCGTGGAAGGCTGGCGCGACACCAGCATGAGCACGTGATAGCCAAAACTGGTCTTGACGATCGGGGAAATCTCGCCGGGCTTTTCCAGTTTCTTCGCCGCATCGGCGAACGGTCGCACCATGCGCGAACCGCCGGCGTCGGCAATCAGACCATGATTTTTCTCCTTGCTCGGATCGTCGGAGTATTGCTCCACGAGCGCGTCGAATTGCTCCGGATGCGCGTGCACCGCGGCGGCGACTTCGCCGATACGCGCCTTCGCTGCATCGTCGCTGCGTTCCTTGTTGGAGACGAGGATGTGCTTGACCTCGATCGCACCAGGAATCTCGAACTCGTCCTTGTGCGCGGTGTAATACTCCTGGGCCAGCTGCGTGAAATCGGGCAGTTTCAGCGCATTGCGTACATGTGCCAATTGCGCACTGGCCAGGGTGTCGTCAACCGCCATGCGCACCTGGTTCTGCACGAGAGCGTCCTGGTCGAGTTTGGCCGCACGCGCTTCGGCAGCGAGCTGCTTCTGCAGCAGCAACGAGCGGATCGCGTTTTCGATGCGCTTGGGGCTGTCGAAGAACCCGACGCGGTCGTTTTCAGGAATCTTGGCGGCGAACGCATCGATGTCCTGCAGCGTGACCTGCTGGCCGTTCTGGGTGGCGACGACGCCGGGCGGCAGATTGCCGCTGGTGGTGACCTGGGCGACCGCGGTCGCGCACAGGAAGGAAGCTGCCGCCAGCATGGCGAATCGCAGCGCTGAGAGGTTCAATGAAAGACGCATTTTGCTTTTCCTTGGAACGGGGCCGCTTTATGACTACGAATGGACGGCAAAGTTTCTGTCGGACGCTTGCGTTGCCGCGTGAGCGGCAGCGCGTTGATTGCAAGGTCTTCGTATAGCGCTTGGTGACGCGGAAAACTGGGCTGCGGATATGTCAAATGGCCGGGAATGATCCCGGCCATTTCAGACATTAACAGCTGCGCTGGCTACTGCCAGTTACCGGGACCATTGTCGATCGGATCGGAACAACTGCCCGCCGGACACTGCGAGTTTCTGGTCGAAATAGCCGTTCCCTGACCGTTGGGCAGGAGATTGCTGATATCTGCGTTGATGAAATTCAGATAATAGGTCTTGCCATCCTGAAGCGCGCAACTACCCGTCTTGCGCCAGACAATTCCACCCGGCGACAGCGACTTGTTCTTGTAGCAACCTGGCACGACCGTGCTCGTGGTCGGATTCGTGGTCGGATTGGAGAAGTCGCCGCATGTGGTGCTGATGGTCATGCTGACCGGTGCGCTGTATCCGGAAGAGCCGACGCTGTACTGGCCCAGAATCGTATCGGGTTTTCCGGCCAGGTAGCCGTTTGGCACCTGGAACACCAGAGAAACGTACTTGCCGTTCGGCAGCGTCGGCTGACCGATCAGGCCTATTTGCTGCTCCGGCCAGGCGTTGGCCTGGTAAAACGAAGTAAAGCTCGTTACGTTGACGCTATGCACGCCACCCGTCGGACCGTTGCCGTAATAGACCACCTGCTGATTGCCGGTCCACTGCGTGAAATTGGCGATACCGGTGGTCCCGCTGTTGATCGTCGGGCAGCTGGACTGGACAACTGATGTATGGGAAACGATGACTTTTGGGCTTACCGGGGACGCTACCGGCGTGGCGCTGCCGGGACCGGTGCACGCCACCGACACTGTGTAAGACGCATCGTTCTGGGTGCTCGGATTGGCCGGGAACGACGCCGTCACGCTCTGCGAACCATTACATGCCACCGCGGAATTGCAGAACGGGGTTGTGAACGAGGTGCCGGTACTCGGTGTGATCGTGCCAGTGCAGGCAGTCGCGTTGACCGTCTGGAACGAGAAGTTCGCGGTGCCGCCGGTATTGTTCAAGGTAGTAGTGGTAGACGGCGAGAGCGGCGAGGCGGGCCCAAAGGTCACGCCGCCGGAGCCACCGCTCGTGCTCCCACAGCCGCTGCCGCTCATGCCCGTGGCGGTGGCCTGCAGATGGCCGGGCGTGGAGCCGGTGGTTACCGGACCGGTCGCATAGGAGCACACGGTATTGCCCGGTACCGTAACATCCAGGGTGGTCTGCGCGGAAGCGGCGCAAGCGAAAGCGAGCAGTGCAGCGAGGGACAGCAGACGTTGCATGGTGTTTCCCGGCGGTAAAGTCGGCCTATTCTACTCCGTGCGCGGTAAGCGGTCGCAAGAATTGCATTAAGTAATCACTAATGGAACGTTCGCAGAACAGTTATGCCCAAAAGAAGAGGGGCCCTTGCGGGCCCCTCGATGAAGCTTTCTACACACTGACGCCTATCAGGAACAGGCGCCACCCGCGCTCGTGCAACTGCGCGAGATGCGGTGACGGAACACGCCGCTGTAGTTCGCCAGCGTGGCCACGCCGCCGGAATCAACGCTGCCGTTGACGAAGCGAACCGCTTCGAAGCCGGTGATCGGCAGACCATGGAACACGTTGCCGTTCGTGGCGGGGAGCATGTCGTGGCCGTTGCCGGTCAACGTCAGGTTCGCCCAACCAGCAGTACCGATCGGCTTGATGTTCGAGGTGAGGTTCGAACCGAGGATACTGGCGGTACCCGTCGAGTCAAACGTGATCACGTTCGTCTCAAGGCAGATCGAGGAGGGCGGCTGGCCCGGAGGACACGGCGAGAATCCGCAGCCCGTCGGCGTGGTGCTGTTCTCTTCGCGATCGAAGATGCTGATGCCGATGATCACGCAGGACTTGCCGGGGTTCGTCGCGCCAAAGAGCTCTTCGAACGGCGGAATGAACGTGGTCACGAACAGCGGATCGACGTAGAAACGCTTGGTCGGCATGGAAACAACCCAGTCCGTACCCACGCTGCCGTCGGCATTCGCTTCATACTCGTTGTAGATGTTCGCAGCTTCGAACACCGAGCTGACCGCGTCGATAGCCGAGGTCGGATAGGTGTACGGCGAAGTCAGCAACACGCCATCGTCGAACACATACGAGGTAGCCGTGGCCAGACCCGCATCGTTGACCTGTGCCAGCGACGGGAACAAGCTGCCCGTCGGCGTGGCGAGGGCGATCGAAGTGAAGCCGTCGAGAGCGTCCGCGTTGTAGCTGTAGTACGTGCCCTGATCAACGCGCACAACCGCGGCCGAACCGAACAGGCCGGAGGTCGGAGCGACGTAGGCGTCGTCCGCTTCGAAGTCCGCTTCGGCGGAATCGCAGCCCGGCGGAACGCTGTTGACGTGCGTGATGTCGCCGTCGAGCGTGCTGCCCGGGACGATATCAGCCATCGTGATCATCTCGAAGTGGCCTTCGCGCGTACGATCGTCCGTGGTCGGACCCGTGTCGGAATACGAACCGGTGTAGGCATAGTTCAGGAAGTGCTGATAGCCAACCGGACCGTTCGGGGTGGTGATCGGGCCTTCGGCAAACGCCGGCGCCGTGCAGCTGTTGTCCACCGAGAAGATGCCTGCGCCCGTGCTACCGGCGATGCCGGCATCGGAAAGCGCAAACACGTCTGCGGTCCACACGTCGTACTTGGACAGGAACAGGTTGAAGTCGAGCACTTCGCGGCTGTTATAGCCTTCGAGGAAGCGCACCTTGACCGCCTTGCCGACGCCGGTGGTGTTCACCACGGACAGCAGGGTCTGCTGGCCGGCGTTGACGGTGTAATACGGGTAAAGCAGAACCTGGCCCAGACCATCGGGATTCAGGTTGACGGCATTCGCCATGTTGGCGATGCCCGCAACGCCGGCGATGCCAGCGATGACGGCAGTCGTCAAGCTATTTCTGTTCATCACAACACTCCTAATTTGACCACAGGGCTTTTTGCTTTTTCGCCAACCTGCTCGGGCAAGCCAGAGGGCCCCTATGCCACTGTAAACAGGGTGGGCAACAGCGAATCTATCCTAAGACAAAGATGAAGGCAATGCAATCCCGTCACAAATCCACGGAAATACTCAGGATTCCTTCTCTTTCCCGAGCTTGGGCTGCACCGGGTTGGGCAGATAGTACCACTTGCCGTCGACACGCACCCAGGTCTCCTGCAGCGGCGCGCTCGATTTCACCATGCCGGCGGGACCGCCCATTTTCATGCTGTAGTCGACGAACAGGTGTACCTTGCAGGTGTCGCCGTCGCATTCCTGCGAGCCGAAGCCGACCTTGCTCCAGCGGATGCCGCGGGAATTCATCTCGTCGGTATATTGCGCGCGCGTTTTGGTGGCGCGATAGCCGGGCGACAGGAAGTCCCAGGCCTTGTCGGCCTGGTGTGCAATCAGCAGATCCCAGCGCTGCACCGCGCGCTCCTTGATCACGGTGCTGTCCTCCTTGTGCGCCATGTTCGCGCAACCCGCCAGCGCCAGCAGCGCGAGCGCTCCGGCCAGACGCGCAATGTTTACTTTTTTACTTTTCACTATGTTCTCCTACGGGGTTTGCGGTGTCGCGGGTGTGACCGGCGCCGGCGCGGGGGCGGCCGGTTGCGCTTCGGACGCCTTGTTGCGCAGCGGCTTGAGCGACTCGAATTTCTGCTGGTATTCCTGCGTCATC
>Ga0105239_10004052_pt1 | contig 17708 bp, 19 predicted proteins | sample KBSC44metaG_FD_92761 | JGI IMG/M metagenome (GOLD analysis project Ga0105239, IMG submission 92761) | Corn rhizosphere microbial communities from Kellogg Biological Station, Michigan, USA - KBS C4-4 metaG | ecosystem: Host-associated > Plants > Roots > Rhizosphere > Soil | place: Michigan, USA...
CCTGAACGATCAGGTCCACATCGAGAGCGCTGGGCACCCGACGTACACCATGATCCCAAAAACGATCAGGCTGCAGGTCAGCTTTATCAGCCCCATGCCGTCCAATCCGCCTCGGCTCACTGTGCGCATAACCTGCCAGGCGGCAGCACCGATCATCAGCACCATGAACGCGGCTGCTTCAAGCATTTCGCGATTGGCGACATCATCCATCGGACAGCCCCACACGTCTCAGCCAGGCCGCCGAGGGTAGCGAGCATTCCTTAAAAAAAGTTAGTGCGTGCCGCCGATGCGCGCGACGGCTGTCTTCCAGCCGTCATAGAGCGCATCACGGGCCGCGGTGCTCATCGCAGGCTCGAACCGGCGATCAAGCACCCAGCGCGCCGCGATATCGTCCGTGCCGCTGAACAGGCCCGCCGCAAGACCCGCAAGATAGGCCGCTCCCAGAGCCGTCGTTTCGGTGACGACAGGACGCTCGACCGGCAATCCTGTGAGATCGGCAAGGCGCTGGCAGAACCAGTCGTTCCGCACCATGCCGCCATCGACCTTGAGGGCCGCAGGCTGCGCGAGCCCTGCGTTTTCCATGTCGCGGCCCATCGCGTCGAGGAGATCGCGCGTCTGGTAGCAGACCGCGTCGAGGGCCGCGCGGGCAATCTCCGCCACGCCCATGTCGCGCGTCAGACCGAGGATCGCGGCGCGGGCGTTCGGATCCCAATAGGGCGCACCGAGGCCCGTGAAGGCGGGGATGAAATATAGTCCCTCGGCGGGTGCCGCGGTCGATGCGAGCGCCTCGATCTCGCCTGCGGCGCGGATCACGCCGAGCGCATCGCGCAGCCACTGCACCACCGCGCCGGCGATGAAGATGCTGCCTTCCACGGCATAGGCCGTGCTCGCGCCGATGCGATAGGCACTGGTGGCCAGCAAGCGGTTCTGCGACGGGGCGATCGCCGGCCCGGTGTTCACGAGCGCAAAACATCCCGTGCCGTAGGTCGATTTGACGTCACCCGGCTTGAAGCAGGCCTGACCGAAAGCCGCAGCCTGCTGGTCGCCGGCCACGCCCAGAATCGGGATGGCCGAGCCGAAATGTCCCTGATCGACCGCGCCAAAGCTGCCTGCACTGTCGCGCACCTCGGGAAGTATGGCTGCAGGCACCATGAACAGGTCCAGCAGCTCTGCATCCCAGGAAAGGGTCTTCAGATCGAGCAACATCGTACGCGAGGCGTTGGTAACATCCGTCGCATGAACGCGGCCGTTGGTAAGCCGGTAGATCAGCCAGGAATCAATCGTGCCGAAGCATAGCTCGCCCCGTTCAGCGCGCGCCCTGGCGCCGGGAACATGGTCCAAAATCCATTGCACTTTGGTCGCCGAGAAATACGGATCGAGCAGCAGGCCGGTCTTTGCCGAGACCAATCCTTCCAATCCCTTCGCTTTCAATTCCCGGCAGCGCTCGGCGGTGCGGCGATCCTGCCAGACGATCGCGTTGTGGATCGGCTTTGCCGTGGCACGATCCCACACCACGCTCGTTTCGCGCTGGTTGGTGATGCCGATGGCGGCGACGTCCCCTGCGTTTTTCAGGACCGCGCGGCAGCAGGCAAGAGTCGCGGCCCAGATTTCCTCCGCATCGTGCTCGACCCAGCCATTCGCCGGATAGATCTGGCGGAGTTCCTGCTGGTGAGACGCGACCGGCCGCGCATCGGCATCGAACAGGATGGCGCGCGTGGACGTCGTGCCCTGGTCGATGGCGAGAAGAAATTGCGCTTGGGATGGCATGGTATCGCGGATCGCCCTTTGCTGAGCGTAACATGGGATGACGGGAGTTGTGCATCAGCCGTCAAGCCGCGCCAGACAAAAAAGAAAGCGCGATTCGCGGGGCTGCGAATCGCGCTTTGGCAAGTCGGTGCGATGCGGAAGTCAGCGCATGACCGTGGGCATCCTGGCGGCGGGCTGGCCTGGACAGGTCCCCGCCTCATCGTTCTGGAAGCTATACCAGCCGTTGACCGGACCGCTGGTCGGCGCGCCGAAATAGTCGATGAAGACCAATGATTGAAGGTTGTAGGTCGAGCCGTTCAGCGTGTAGGGGAACGCGCCGTAGTTGGCGTTGTTCTCCAGCGGATCGCCATTCTCCATCAGCGTGTTGTCGAGGCAGTTCACGCTGTTGTCGACGAAGGGATCGTCCATCCATTCGCCGAGTTCGTGCGACATGGCCGAAACGTCCTGTGAGAAAGATCCCGCTTCGTCTTCATAGGTCGTGTAGGCGTAAGTCTGGCCGCCCGGCTGGCTACCGACCGCGGAATGATACCCGCCGATGCAGCAGCCTTCGAGCGGCGCCTCGGTCAGATAGGTGTCGTAGGTGACGAAGAGCGGCAGCACGTTTGGCTTAATCTGCGGAAGATTCTTCATGATCGTGCGGATCTGGTTGTCGAAGGTGTTGACGTACATCTCGCCCGCAGGATTGGCGCCAAAGGGGTTGGTTATGACCTGGCCCTGACGGTTGGCCACGGTGATCGTTTGCTCAGGCAGCACGGTAGGGTCGATGAGTACGACATGATAGTTTGTGTTCGTGCTGACCGACGACCAGAAATTGGCGCGCTGGTACGCATCGATATACTGGCCGTTACCCACCCTCACGCCTCCCTGAGTGAATTTCACGCCCTTGGAAAACAGCGGTGAAGCCAGGATGTTCTGAATCAGGGACTGGCCGTTGGGAAGCGTCACGGCGAGCGGGTCGAACGTCATGTTTCCGTTCTTCGGGCCGAAGACCATCTTGATCGGAATGATATAAACCCGAACCTTGGACACCGCGTTGGTTGTCGCCGGATCGCCGCCCACCATCGTGAAGTTGATGGTTTGGCCGAGCTGATCGGTGAAACTGCCGTTCCATTGCGGCAATGGGGTGGTCGCTCCCGCGTGCGGCGTTGCGGATTCTTTGTGGGCCGGCAGCGTGATGAATTTCGGCGTGGGCGCCGATCGCGCCGATGCGGTCAAAGGTAAACTGCCAAAGGCCACGGCGCTCGCCAGCAATGCCAGCGACGCGAAGGATGCTATGCGCATTGGGTTTCTCCTGCGTGCAGAAAATGGATTTGGATGCGGATCCCCCTGGACAGTCGCAACGCGATTTGGCGTTAACGCTGTTCGCCAGCCGAAGTTCCGCCATTAGCGCGATAGTTGAATCAAGTCCTTGTATTTTCAGGAGAAAATTTCGTCTCGCGTTTGGCTGGTTGGTGATGCCGATACGCCTGGATTGCGGGCGCCGGAGCCCAGCACATTGCTCCAGCACGGCATGCGCCACCGCTCTATACTTGCCCTGTTCCTTGGCGCGGTGTCACACTTTCGACGGGTTCGGATAAGGAATGCGGATGCATGGCGTCTGTTTGCGTCATCGGCGATTCGCACGCGGCCGCTCTCAAGGCCGGGTGGAATTCCATCCAGGGCGATTTCCCCGACCTGAAGCTCGATTTCTTCGCCGCCATGGGGAAGTACATGAGCCAGGTTGCCGTGCGCGACGGCGCCCTTGTTCCTCTTCTGGAAGACCTTCGTAAGCGCATCAAAGTCACGTCCGGCGGTCTTGAGACGATCGCGGGGTCCTATGACTACTACCTGATTTGCAGTCTGGGGTTTCAGGCGGCCTGGGCCCCCGACGAGCCGGATGACGTCGTGCTCGAGAAAATGCGCCAAGCCGCGCCCGAACAGCTCGCCATTCGCATGGTGAAGATGCTGCGGGAAATCACACGCGCGCCTATCGGCGTCATTCCCACGCCGCGCCGTTCGTCCGAAGCTCCCGCCGGCAAGGTAAAACGCGATCGCATGACAAGAAGTATGGCCCTATTCCGCGCGGCCTGTGATGACGTCCTCGGGGCATTGCACGCCGAGCTGATTTCCCAGCCGGCGGAGACCCTTTCGGAAGATGGCGTTTCTACGAAGGCCGAATTTGCGCGTTCACCGGAGCGTTTGTTTTTCACGCAGGAAGATGCAGACCACACACATATGGATGCGTCATTCGGTGCAATCGTGTTGCGCGACGCGCTCAATCGCCTTCTGAAATGTCAGCCTGCGGAGCAATTTGCATCTTCGCCCTATGAGGGGCTGCCGGCCGAAGCGTTCTGGCGCAACGCCGTCGTCGGTCATGCGCCCGACGCTATCCCGGCGATCTACCGCAACAAGTTCGCGATCGGCAAAACAACGGCCATCGCGACGGCCGGAAGCTGCTTCTCCCAACATCTCTCGCGCCTGCTGCGCGCGCGCGACTTTGCCGTCGTGGACACAGAACCCGCGCCGGAAGGGATGGACCCGGAGATCGCGCGTCAACACCAATATGGAATCTTTTCCGCGCGTTACGGCAACATCTACACGGCGCGGCAGCTCAGGCAGGTCGCGTTCGAAGCCTTTGGACGATTTGAGCCTGCCGACGCGATCTGGGAGAAGGACGGGCGGTATTACGACGCGATGCGGCCTGCTGTGGAACCTGACGGCTTCGCGACACCGGATCAGGTGAGAGAGGCGCGCAAAGAACATTTGCACGCTGTGCGGCAGGTCATCAAAACCGCAGACATGTTCACCTTCACGCTCGGTATGACCGAAGCCTGGGTCCACAGGCAAACCGACACCACATATCCGACGGCGCCAGGGACGATCGCGGGCCACTACGATCCCGCGATCCACGCGTTCCGGAATTTTTCGTTCCAGGACGTCCTGCGGGATCTCACGCTGTTCTTCGCGCTCGCCAAGCGAGTCAATCCCAGCATCAGATTCCTACTGACGGTGTCGCCGGTCCCCATGACGGCCACGGCCAGCGGCGAGCACATCCTGACCGCGTCGGTCTATTCGAAATCCGTGCTGCGCGCGGTCGCCGGTCAGCTCGCGTCCGAAAGGGACGATGTCGACTACTATCCGAGCTATGAGATCGTGACGTCCGCGCTCTCGAAAGGGGCCTATTACAACGAGAACCTGCGCACGATCAGCCCGGAAGGCGTGGCCGCTGCAACCGCGCCCTTTCTGGCAGCTTGCACGCGTGCATCGCAACCCGCGCCGGTACTGGATCGCGCCGATGCCATTGCCGAAGAGCCCGCCGATGACGATCCCATCTGCGAGGACATCCTGCTGGATGCCTTTGGCTAAAATTGCCCAAAACCGGTTTACCGGCTTCAGACCGAAAACCTCGAAGAATCAAGCCACTGGCTGCGCGACCCCGTTACCTTAACATCATCTTAACGACCACTTTGGTACAGGTTCCGACCGTCTTTGTTGTTGTGGGCAAGGGGCATCGTCGTGGGTCTGACAGCGCGGGATATGAGCGATATGGGGCGCCTCGCCCAGTTGGCGGCGCATCCCCAAGGCGCGACGCGTGAGGAAATCTATGTGGCGGTCGCCTCGCTCTACCGCATCCAGGGCCACTATCTGAGCGAGCGCGAACGCGGGCTGATGCAGGAAATCCTGCGCCGTCTCGCGGGCAATGTGGAAATGGCGATCCGTATCGCGCTCGCCGAACGGCTCGCCGACGATCCGAGCGTGCCGCACGATCTCATCGTGATGCTGGCCGACGATCACATCGAGGTGGCGCGGCCCGTGATCCTGCGCAGCCCGCTGCTCACGGAATCCGACGTCTTGCGCATGATCGCGCAATACGGTGCCGAGCATCACGAAGCCATCGCCAGCCGCGCACATATCGGCGAACCCATTACCGACGAACTGGTGCGAAGCGACGCCGAGCCGGTGCTCACCGCTCTCGTGCGCAACGCCACCGCGAAGATCTCCGCCGCCGCGTTCGAAACGCTTGTGGAGAAATCCCAAACGATCGCGGGGTTGCAAGATCCGCTGGTGCATCGCGCCGACCTTCCGCCCGTCCTTGCTTCGCGCATGTGCGAATGGGTGTCCGAGACGCTCAAGAGTCATATTGCGCAGCATTACAGGCTGGAGCCCGCCACGCTGGATCGCGCGCTCCAGCAGGCGGAGCAGGCCGTCGCGAGCGCACCACCACCGCCCAAAGCGCAGCCGGCCGAAGGCTCACAAAAACTGATCGAAAAGCTCGCCGTTTCGGGCCAGCTCAAAGCGGGCTTTCTGTTGCGTGTCCTCAACCAGGGACAGATCGATCTCTTCGATCTTGCCTTCGCACGCCTGGTCGATCTTCCATTGTCCGATATGCGCCACAAGTTCTATGAGACAGGTCCGCGCGGCGTCGCCCTGGCCTGCCGCGCCGTCGGCATCGACCGCTGCGTCTTTCCCACCATCTTCAATCTGTCGCGCCAGGCCCGCCAGCTTCGTCCCACACTGACCGCCAACGACGTGTCGGACGTCCAGAACGTCTTCAACTATTTCAGCAAGGCCGGCGCGCTGGCGGAGTTCCGGGCACCTTAAGAAAATTCGTGGATTTCCGCCGCACCTGCTAGGATAGCGGCATGATCGATCCCTTCGGCCGCCACATCACCTACCTGCGCGTTTCGGTGACCGACCGGTGCGATTTCCGCTGCGTCTACTGCATGCCGGAACATATGACGTTCCTACCCAAGGCGGACCTTCTGACGCTCGAAGAACTGGAGCGGTTGTGCGGCGCCTTCATTGCCAAGGGGGTGGAGCGGCTCAGGATCACCGGTGGCGAGCCGCTGGTGCGCAAGGACCTGATGACGCTCATCGAGCGACTTGGGGCACGTATCGGCGATGGCGGCTTGAAGGAACTGACCCTAACCACCAATGGCAGCCAGCTTGCGCGCTTCGCACGGCCGCTGGCGGACGCGGGCGTGAAGCGCATCAACGTATCGCTCGACACGCTCGACCCGGACAAGTTCCGGACGATCACGCGCTGGGGCAATCTGAGCAAAGTGCTGGCCGGGATCGACGCCGCGTTGGAAGCCGGTCTTAAGGTCAAGATCAACATGGTGGCGCTCAAGGATGTGAACCGCACCGAAGTGCCCGCGATGCTGGAATGGGCGCATGAACGCGGCATGGACCTGACGCTGATCGAAACCATGCCGATGGGCGAGTCCGGCAGCGACCGTGTCGACCAATATCTGCCGCTGTCGCTGGTGCGCGCCGATCTGATGCAGGCCTACACGCTTGAAGACATCGCCTATCGCACGGGGGGCCCGGCGCGCTACATGCGCGTGGCCGAGACCGGCGGAAGACTCGGGTTCATCACACCGCTGACGCACAATTTCTGCGAAAGCTGCAACCGGGTGCGCGTCACCTGTACCGGCACGCTTTACATGTGTCTGGGCCAGAACGACGATGCCGATCTCCGCACACCGCTGCGCCTCAGCGACGACGACACGCTGCTCAATGCCGCGATCGACAAAGCGATCGCGCGGAAGCCCAAAGGCCACGATTTTGTGATCGACCGGCGTCACAAGCGCCCTGCGGTCGCGCGTACCATGTCGCTGACGGGCGGTTGATGACCAAAGCCATCCATTTCGTCGCCGCGGACGCACCCGACGCCCAGGCCGCGCTCAAGATCATGCGGGAGCGCTACGACGATGCGGGCGCAGATAGCAGCGAGGTGATCGTCGCGCTTGGCGGCGATGGTTTCATGCTGCAGACCCTGCATACGTTTCTGGGAAAGCAGAAACCGATCTACGGCATGAACCTCGGCTCCGTGGGCTTTCTGATGAACGAGTTTCGTGAGGATGAACTGCAGGAACGGCTGGCGGCAGCCGAAGCCGCCAAAATCCATCCCTTGCGGATGCGCGCGACCAATCCGCAGGGAACGCAGGAAGCGCGCGCTTTCAACGAAGTGTCGCTGCTGCGTCAGACCCGGCAGGCGGCGAAGCTCCGCATCTTTGTCGATGACAAAGCCCGCATCGCGGAACTCATCTGCGATGGCGTGCTGGTTTCGACACCCGCCGGCAGCACCGCCTACAATCTTTCCGCACACGGCCCGATCCTTCCCATCGATGCCGATCTGCTGGCGCTGACGCCGATCAGCGCATTTAGGCCCCGGCGCTGGCGCGGTGCGTTGCTGTCTCATCGCGCCCGCGTGCGCTTCGAAATTCTGGAAGCCGCGAAACGGCCCGTGAGCGCGGTGGCCGACGATCTGGAAGTACGCGACGTAACAGCCGTGGACGTCGCGGAGGACCGCAGCATCGCGACCACGATGCTGTTCGATGCCGGCCACAGCCTGGATGAACGGATTCTTGCGGAACAATTCGTCGATTAACTGCCCGGAAATATCTGCGGCTCGTTCAGCTTCACTTAGCCTTAAGGACCGTTAAGTAACCTCAGAACATCGGCGTGAGGGAACGCGCGCGTTGGGTGTCGGGGCTGGATGAACGGTTACCGTTTCGATCGACTGAAGATCATGGTTGTCGACGACAACGTGCACATGCGCAAACTCGTCGTCACGATCGTGCAGGCCTTTGGGGCCACCCAGGTCGTCGAAGCGGTCGACGGCGATCAAGCCTGGAAGTTGATGCGCGAGGCCAATCCCGACGTGATCTTCCTCGACTGGGTAATGGAAGGCATCTCGGGCATCGAATTCGCCAAGCTGGTACGCACCTCGCCGCAGACGCCCAATCCCTTCGTGCCGATCATCATGCTGACCGGCTACACACGGGTAGACCATGTCCGTCAGGCACGGGATGCCGGGGTCAACGAGTTTCTGGCCAAGCCGGTTTCGGTCAAAGTGATCCTTTCGCGGCTGATTTCCGTGATCGAGCACCCGCGCCCGTTCGTGCGGACCAAATCCTATTTCGGACCCTGCCGCAGACGTAGGGGCGACGATGAATACCGCGGTCCCGAACGGCGCGTAGGTGCCGAAGCGACTGTGGATTGAGCACCCGAAGGACAACATGACCAAGGCACATCCAATCGAACTCTTCATGCCGCCGAACATGCTCAAGGCAAAAGTCGGTGGCTCGATTGCCGGCTTGGACATGTCGGCCGTCAAACGCGCCGAGGCGGCGATGGAGACGCTCAAGACCGAGTTCACCGACTGGGTGAGCGCCGATGTCGACAAGCTGATCGCCGCGCGGGATGCCTTCGCCGCGTCGCCGAACGCCGACACGCGCGAAAGGCTCTACCGGATCAGCCACGATATTATGGGTCAGGCGCAAACGTTCGAATTTCCGTTGCTGGCTCGGGTCGCGAAATCTCTGTGCCAGATGATCACCGGAATTCCAGACGCGGCAAACCTGCCGAAGCCGATGGTCGACGCGCACGTGCATGCGATCCGGATCATCTTCCGCGATAAGATCAAGACCGACAACAATCCGATGGCGCTTGAACTTGCCAAGGAGTTGGAAACGCGCGTCGCCGAACTCGCCAACGCCGCCTGACAGCGCGGGGTCCTACATCGCTTCCTTGAGATTGACGGAGGTCTGTTCGTAACCCGCATCCTCGCGGATACGCAGCACCTGCCCGTCCGGCCCCGCCTCGACCCAAGGGGTCACCGTCACCGGTGGATTGGCCTTTGCTGTCGCGACAGCCTCGGCAACAGTGCGCGAGCCCGACAGCTTCACCAGATTGAGTTTGGTGGGAAACACCACGTTCCAGGTCTTGCGATCCGAAACCGCGCGCTCCGGCGCAATCCAGGTCGAGTCGACGGATTCGCGCCCATCGTGGCTGCCGAGATGGCCAACTGGCGACGGCGCAATGAAGAAATGTGTGTCGAAGCGTTTCGGCATGTTCTCGGGCGTAATCCAGTGCGCGAACGGCACCAGTTGATCCAGCGCCAGCCGCAAACCTTCTTCTCTCAGCAATTCGAGTAGCGGAATCTCGTGTTTATCGAGCCGCGCACGATAAGGCTCGAGCGTCTCAAGCTTCGCCGCATCGACGAAATCGCCTGTTTTCGAGTCGCGCGCGAGAAGGATGCCCGACTCTTCGAAAGCCTCGCGGATGGCGGCTGCACCGAGCGCGCGTTTCTCGATAGACCAATCGGCGCCGCCGTCGGCGAAATCGCTCAAGCCTGTTTCATTGTCGTCGTGGTGGACCTTGCCGCCCGGAAAGACCAGGGCACCGGAAACGAAATCGATCTGGTGATGGCGTTTGACCATGAAGACTTCGAGACCGTCAGGCGCGTCGCGCACCAAAAGGATGGTGGCGGCCGGCACCGGTGCGACCGGTGTCTTCTTTTCGCTGCTTTGCATCCGCGCATTGTGATTGCGGTGAAAGGCATGCGCAACAGATGACACGCTTACCTATGGGAAGGCGTCATCGAAGACAGCAGGTCCATGACACCGGGTGTCATCAGGAACGGCGCCACGGGAAGCGATGTATCGTCATCGCCGGACGGGAACGTGGACAGATGCGGCGTCCAGTTCATCACGCTCGACAGCAGCGAAGAGTTGTCCGCCAGTGTCGAGGAGCCAGTCGCGTTGCCAGTGGTGTTGTATGTGGTGTGCGTATCCGCAACGTGCGCCACTTTCTGCGTGCCGGAAGGCTGCTGGAGAGCCCAGTTGTAGACCTCGCGAACGGATTTGGCCGAGCCGTCGGCGCGATAGAAGACGTTCCGGTTGGCATCGGCAGCCTGCGGGAAAAGATCGGCGGCCTTCGCGTCCGGCTTGGCTGCATTCGTCTGGATCAGCTTGCAGGCGGCGGCCGGTCCCAGAAAATGCGCGGCATAGAGTTCCCCATTGCAGACATCGCGGCCCAGCGTGCCTTCCAGCGTGGCGCGGGTCTGGTTGGCGAATTCGCCTTCCATCAGGGCGGCAACCTTAGGGTCCTTGCGCAGGGCAAGAATTGCCTCCCGGTCGGCCGGATTGTCCACGTGGAAGCGGCCATTGCCGCTTTGGCTGATGGCATCGGCAAAGCCACCAAGGCCGTATTTGGCGCCATGCTCCTTGACCAGCCCGAGCCAGGTCTGACCCACGAACTGGAACAGTCCTGTTGCCGACGAAGTGCTTGATTTCGCTTGCGGTTTCAGGCTGCTCTCCCGCATGGCGGTGCCGAGCAGGTAATGGAAATCCGAGCCAGTCACATCGCTGGCCTGCTTGAGGGCGGCGATTATCTGGGACCGTTCGGTCGTGTTCTGAGCGGCTTCTGCCAGCATGGTGTCGGGTTCTCCCGCCTCAACAGGAGCAACCGTCGTGCCAGAAAGAGTTAAAGCGCGTTTACGAGTTGGCGGACGAACGCGTCGAGCGCGTCCGGCCGATAAGCCTGCGCCATGCCTTGCCCCCACACCGGTCCCGGCCAGGCCGCATCGCCTGGATTGCGGGCGACGATATGGACATGAAGCTGCGGGACGAGATTGCCGAGCGCACCGACATTGATTTTCACCGCGGCGGTCAGCGTCTTCAGGCCATGGCTTGCGCGCGCGATCTCTTCGATCATCGTGCGGCAATCTTCTGCATCGAGATCGAATATCTCGGTCGCTCCATCGCGCCGCGGGACGAGGATCAGCCACGGATAGCGCGCATCGTTCATCGCGACCACGCGCGAGAGCACCCAATCGGCGACAAAGATCGTATCGGCCGCCAGCCGTGGGTGCAGAGAGAAACCCGCCGTCAACCGCTCGCTCCTGCGCTTTGGACCCGGCATAGTGCCACGCAGGGGCGGCAGGCCACAGGGGATTCATGCGGATCGGCATCGTCGGCGCCGGTGTTTCGGGTCAGGCCGCTGCCATCGCACTCACTCGCGCAGGTCACGCGGTCGAGGTCTTCGAGCGTTTCGAAACCGCGCGTCCGGTCGGAGCCGGACTATTGCTTCAGCCCTCGGGTCTTGAAGCGCTTGCGCGCCTCGATTTGCGCGAAGAGGCAAAACGTTGGGGCGCACGCGTGTCCGAACTGGATGGACGTATCGCCGGCAACAAACGCGTCCTCGATCTCGCCTACCGGAAAGGGGAATACGGTCTGGGAATCCACCGTGCGGCACTGTTCGACATCCTTCATACCGCGATGCTTGCCAGCGGCACACGACTGCACCTCGGTTTCGACGCAGCCGCCATCGAAAATCCCGAACGGCCGTCCATTCTTTCCCGTTCGGGACAGCGTGACGGTCCGTACGACCTCGTGCTCGATTGTGCCGGCGCACACGACACCTTGCGCGACACATTGAACGTCGGCGCGCGCGCACCGCTCTATCCCTGGGGTGCCCTGTGGACGACATGCCCCGACTGGGACGGCGCCTTTGCCGGCAAGCTTCGGCAGAGGTACGAGCGTGCGCGCATCATGATCGGCATTCTGCCGGTCGGACGTCTACCGGGCGCCAGTGATGTTCCCTGTGTCGCGTTTTTTTGGAGTCTCCGGCTTCAGGATTTCGAAGCCGAGAAGGAAGCGGGGCTAGAAGCTTTGAAGACCCGCGTGCTCGCGCTCTGGCCGGAAGCGGAACCGATCGTCCGGGAAATCGTGCGCTTCGACGATCTGACGCTCGCGACCTATCGCGATGTGTCCGTGAAACGCGGCCGCCGCGGCCGCATCGTGGTGATGGGCGACGCCGCGCATGGCACCAGCCCGCAGCTTGGTCAGGGCGCCAATCTTGCGCTGATCGACGCCATCACGCTGGCGCATCATCTCAAGGGGACCGCGGACCTCGATGCCGCGCTGGACAATTATGTTCGCGCCCGGCGCGCGCATGTGGCGTTCTATCGCCACGCATCGCGCGCGCTGACGCCGGCGTTTCAATCGGACAGCCGGCTCGTTCCGTGGCTGCGGGACACGTTCCTGCCTTACGCCAATCTTCTGCCGGGTGGCCGCCATATGACCCGGACCACGTTGTCCGGCATGCGCAAGCTTCCATGGGGATCGTGGAAACTGCCCGACTGATCAACCCATGCCGATCAAAACCGCTGGGAACCAGCCCTGGCGCCAGATCAGAAACACGAGATAACAGGCATAGGACAGGACAAGCAGCGCGCCACGCACACGCGACAGCCGCCAGTCCACGATCAGAAGCGGCAGCAGGAGTGCACACGCCGCTGCCATGACAAGCAGATCGGTCCTGAGCATCGGGTTGGCCGCAAGCGCCGCGCCGGTGGCTGCGAAGCCCAGCGCGCCCAACGTGTTGAACACGTTGGAAGCGATCAGGTGTCCGACCGCGATGTCGCTCTGGCGGCGTGCGAGTGCCATCAGGGTCACGACAAGGTCTGGAGCCGATGCGGCAAAGGCAATGACGGTGAGTCCCACAAAGGCCTGTGAGAGATGGTTCTGCTGCGCAAACGCCTCGGCACCCGCCAGGGTGAAATGCGCGCCGAGCGCAACACCGACCAACCCGAACAGGAGAAAGAACACGCCGCCCGTAGCCGACGGCGTGTCGCCGTCGAAATGCATGATCGCGTGCGCGCACGAGACGGATTGTTCCGCGGAACGCCGCCAGTCGGTCAGGAACGTGACGCCGATATACGCCAGGAACCCAAGCAGCAGCAGTCCGCCTTCCATGCGCGAAATATGGCCGTCATAGGCGACAGCCGCGATCGCCACGGCGGCAAGCAACATTGCGCCGCCATCGCGAAAAACGACCTTGGGAGAACTCGCCAGCGGATGCATCAACGCGGCGAGACCGAGGATCAGAAGAAGATTGAGGATGTTGCTGCCGATGATGGTGGCGAGCGCGATATCCGGCGCACCGGTGCGCGCCGCTTCGAACGACACCGCGAATTCCGGCGCGGAAGTTCCGGTGGTGACCACGAGAAGACCGATCAGCAGCGGGGGGAGATTGAACGCTCTTGAGAAGGCGACGCCGCCGCGCACGACCGCTTCGCTCCCGAACAGCAGAAGGAACAGGCCACACCCGAGAAACCAGTACGCCATGTTCAGTTCACGCGGAAACGGCGCGGATCGAAAGCCTCGAGACCCTCCGGACGTCCCAGAACGAAACGCGACAGAAGATCAGCGATGGCCGGTGCAAAGAGAATGCCGTTGCGGTACTGGCCCGAAGCCACAAAGAGGTTCGACACCGTTGTTGGGCCGAGCAGGGGCAATCCATCCGGCGAACCAGGCCTCAAGCCCGCCCAGTGTTCGTCGATCTTCCATTGGCGCAGCGACGGCATCAGCCTGATGGCGCGCGAACTCAGCCAGTCTTCGGCCGCGTCGGTCAAAGACGTATCGAAACCAACGTCTTCCAAGGTTGCGCCGATGAGCAGGCGTCCGGCGCGCGGGACGAGATAAACGCCGTTTCCCCACACCACATGCCCCGGAAGCTTGATGCCTGCCGGCGGCACAAGCGCCAGCATTTCGCCTTTCATGGGCTTCACCGGCGGAACGGCATCCGGCGGCAGGCCGTCGATCAGACCGCTCCACGCGCCTGCCGCGAGCACGAACGCATCGGCGTGATGGATCGCGACTGGCGTATGGACCGAAACCGCGCGGCCTTCATGGACCACGATCCGCACCACCGCTTCATTGGACGACAAAGTGCCCCCGGTGCGGACGAAAGCTGCGGTCAGCGCACGGCCGAGCGCGCGGTTGTCCACCACCGCTTCGCGCGGATCCCACAGCGCATTTTCCAGAACGCCGAGCGTCGGCTCCATGGCGCGTGCTTCATCTCGTGAGAGTATCTTCAGTTCCGGATCGGCTTTGGCGCGCGCGGTATGAACCGCGGCTTCTTCCGCTGTCAGCGCGATCATCAGTGTACCGCTCTCGCGGTAGCCGATATCAATCCCGGATGCTTCTTCGACCTCGCGCGCGAAGGCGGGCCACATCCGCTTGGAGAGTTGCGCAAAGGTCGCTTCGGACGCCGGAGCGTCGGCCATTTCGCTGGTTCCGGCGATCATGCCGGCAGCGGCCCAAGTCGCACCAAGACCTGCCTGGCCGCGTTCCAGGAGCAGAACACTGGCCCCGGCCTGGCGCAGGCGCCATCCGATCGCGAGTCCCGCAACGCCGGCACCGATGATGACGACGTTCATGCCGAACCCCTGGTCAGGCGGACACCGGTGACGACAAAGCAGGCGATGCCGAGGCCATAGGCGATCACGCCAAACAAGGACGGCACAAAGCAGGCGATTGCGAAGGCCACCGTGCAGATCAGTGCATCAATGAGGGGGCGAACCCGCTTTTCCGAAGCGGAACAGACGGCGACAAATCCAAAAAGCAGAAAACACGCAGCCAGCGCGCGCGTTGGATCGGCGAGCGCAAAGGCGAACGGCACGCTTGCGCAGACAATGCCGTCGAGAACGACGCGCATACGTCCTCCGCCTTCAGTCGGCGTGGAAAGATCGGTCAAACGTCCCGCCAAAAAGACCACAAACCCGCCGGTGTAATATCCCTTAGCGATCAGAGGAAGCGCGAGGAGGCTTATTGCAAAGCCAGCAATGCTTAGTGCCGCGGGCGAAACGCCACTGGCAGCGGCGCGCGCTACAAACTGCGTTCGTACGGATTCAAACATTGGCTGGAAGCTGCCCCGCATAACCGACCGCTTAGGCGGGAGCGGCCCCGGCGTCAACGTAGATCAGGGCGGGAAAATACCTTCGGAGCCGAGGCTGGTTTGCGCCATCGGACGATCCTTGCGGAGGAGACCATTCAGCGCCTGAATCTCGCGCAACAGGAAATACAGCAGCAGGGACTCGACGGACTCCGACTTCGCGGTGGTGAGACCGCTGATCGAGGCTTCGATTCCCCCGTCCAGCGTCAGCGATATCTTGACGCCGTGAAGCTCAATGGATTCGCGTTGCATGATCAATCTCCAGAACGCCCGTTCGATATCTTCGACCCGATGGCGCCGTCAACAGCGTACGCCGTACGGCCGCGCGTATGCACTTCAATCCGTGAGTTCCCGAATGTGGAACAGATTTCACGCCCGGGACGTGGAGGTGTGCCGGAACCCGTTCCATCGATGGATGACAAAAAGCAAGCCTGGAAAGGCCTTTACGACCCGACGATCGGTTGTCAAAGCTGATGGGCTGGTTAATGTGCTGGAGCACGGAGTGAGGTGGTCTGCGATGATGCGGCGATGGGGATTGTCTGCGTGCGGCGCGGTTGCGCTCCTGTGGGCGGGAGTTGCGCAGGCGGAGACCAGTCCTTGGTCGATGACGCTTTATGCCGGTCCGTCCTCTACCGCGTTCGTGACCCAGATTCTGGGCGGCCGTTTCGACGTGAATGGCGGCATGGTGGGCCTCGCGGTCGATCGCGGCCTATTCCGGCTGGGTTCGGGCATATCGCTTGGCGCCGAACTGCAGCTCACGCAGTTCTTCGGCAAATACACCTACAACACCGGCGGGTTCGGACTTGGGTTCCGCTTCGACGAGTTCCCGTGGAGCGACAGGCTGCCGACAACCATCGGAATCTATAGCGGTCCGTCCTACGCGCCCAATGCGCCGCTGATCCTCGATCCCGTTCCCCACGCCGATCCCAAGTTCCTCAACTTCGTCAGCATCGAAGTGGCGTTCCAAGTCAGCCGGAACTGGGATGCGGGACTGCGCGTCTATCACCGCTCCGGCGCGTGGGGCACGTACAGCAACACCGCCGATGTCGGCAGCATGGTCGGGATCGCGCTGCGCCGCCGCTTCTGACGGCCTACTGATCCAGTTGCGGAGGCGTCCAGGCGTCGGCGCGGGACTGCGCTTCGTGTCGCGTCAAATCCGTGAGGATCGTGTCGAGACGATCCTTCACATCGGGCTTGATATCCGGAAGGCCGAGCGCCAGCCGGATTCCATTGGAGTGATAGAGCAGCGCCCATTTCTCGGCTTCCACCGGATCCACCGTCACGCCGGTACCGTCGAGATAAAGAAGCACGGCCGCGGCCTGTGCCTTGTTGAAGCCGCCATCGGCCGCGCGCACGATCCACATCGCCCCTTCGTTGCGCATGTCGGCCGCCTTCGCCGCATCGGGCTGCGCCTTGGCCATGTCCAGAAGGCACTCGCCAAGATCGAACTGCGCAATCTGATAGCCGGATCCGCGCTCCACCACGAGGCGCAGCATCGGCACGGCCTTGTCGCATTTGCCCTGCATGCGCAGGTCTTCCGCAATGGCGCCGGTATCGCGGCTCACGGGCCCTTTCTTGTCGCCGTCGGGCGTCTGGCCGTGATCGGCCGGACCGTAATCGGCATCGCCGCCGCGGATCTGAGGTCCGGCGAGCGCCGGCACCGCCGACGCGATCATGAAGGCTGCCAAAAGTGCGACTGGTTTCATGGGTACTATCCGTTGGGCCCCGGCGCTTTTTATCATATCCGGCGCGGGAGCGAACGGCGGCGCCTGCCCAAATTGTCGCTCCGCTGCTGACAGCCTCCTGTCAGCAGTCTGGCAGGAGAAGGGCTGCAAACCGGGCGGCTGCGCCTTATATTGGCAGGCATGGCGCACAACAACGGCATGGTTCCCCGGAAGGGCCGGAAGGGCTTGTCCGAGAACGCGGCGAAGTTCCGCGCGGCGGTGAAAGAGGTCGAGCCCGCGGGCACGGCCTACGATCCCGGCCCGCCGGAGAACAACGACTCGCTGGTCGCGCCGATCGGTAGCCTGCCGCTGCATGGCGCGACGGGGGCGGAACTGGCCGGCTTCGTGCCGCACGGTCCCGTACGGCCGGAGAAATCCGAAGGCGGCATCAAGTTCAAGCTGGTCAGCGAGTACGAACCGGCCGGCGACCAGCCGACCGCGATCAAGGAACTGGTCGAAGGTGTGCGCGCCGCGGAACGCGACCAGGTTCTTCTCGGCGTCACCGGATCGGGCAAGACCTTCACGATGGCCAAGGTGATCGAGGCGGTGCAGCGCCCTGCCCTCATCCTGGCGCCGAACAAGACGCTGGCCGCGCAGCTCTATGCCGAAATGAAGGGCTTCTTTCCCGAGAACGCGGTCGAGTATTTCGTCTCGTACTACGACTACTACCAGCCCGAAGCCTATATCCCGCGCAGCGACACCTATATCGAG
>Ga0105239_10004053_pt1 | contig 17707 bp, 17 predicted proteins | sample KBSC44metaG_FD_92761 | JGI IMG/M metagenome (GOLD analysis project Ga0105239, IMG submission 92761) | Corn rhizosphere microbial communities from Kellogg Biological Station, Michigan, USA - KBS C4-4 metaG | ecosystem: Host-associated > Plants > Roots > Rhizosphere > Soil | place: Michigan, USA...
CGGCAGCCTCGCCTATGGGAGCGAGGAGTGAGAGGATAGAGAATTGGTGCGGTGGCAGTACTACAGTACTACTATACTATATAGTACTATAGAGGCAACAAGGTGGGCAACGTGCGTTGTCAGGAAATAGATGCGTCGACGTCGACGTCGAAGGAGCGGACAATGTAAGAAGCATTCGTTCCTTCTCTCTTGGTCGCCCCTCAGCATACATACCTGCCTACCTAGCGAGGTCCCAGTATACCTAAAAGGTAATAACACGCTGAAATGATGTAATTTGACATTCACCGTCAAGGTGCAGGACATTCACGTTCGCATCCTCCCCTCCCCCGCCCGTGCCTCGCATGCCTTGATTGCACTGCGTAAATACCATAGATTCAGAATACCACATTTCTACACGAGGGTGAGTTTAGTGGACCAGGATACTCGGGCAGAATAGACTCAAGCCATCCCTTGTATATTTGTATATATACTAGTTATATATTTATAAACTTAACTCATAGCTCATGTAATCTCAGCGAGTGAGGAGGGTATTGATATTGTTGCTATCCTGTCCTCGGGCATCGAGGCTGTTTAACCGTTCATTCACGGTAACCGTGAGGCATGCGTCGCATAGTAGGTGAGGTGCACGTGTGCAGTGTGTGCAGTGTGTGCAGTGTGTGCAGTGTGTGCAGTGTGTGCAGTGTTGTACCTAGTAGTTAACTCCCGTGTCCCCTGGTAACCAAGGTAGAGATCGTGATCGTCGTAGATTGCTGTCAGTCGTGGATGCTGGGAAATCAAAATCGATATTTTCGTATTAAGTTGACCATTCGATAAGGTAAAGAAGGCCCCTATAGGGGTAAGGGCGGTTGGCGTTGTTTCCAAAAAAACCCCAGATATCCATCCCATCCCAATTCGTTCACACACCGATCCATTCGCTCGCTCGCCTGGCCATATGAAAGCGGGGTATATATATTGGCCAGTTCGATGACATGCCATAAGAAGACAAGAGATATCAAAAGATCTCCAAATGTGAAAGTGACCATCCATTATCGATGCCCACACGGGCGCAAAATCTTTGTAGATCCAAAAATCCAAGCCACAGATATCTATCTCTTCGATCTCCGCCCATTCCTCCCGTTGCCGACATCATTAGTAGTGACGCCCTTCTCGCTCTTAACTTTCTCCAAGGCCTGCCGGGCCAACTTCTCCCTCTTGACAAATCCGCCAAGGAACGTCATGGGCATCAGTTTGGCGCTATTTGCGTGGTCGTCCGCAAACTCAGGGCCCTGCCAACCCTTGCTCTGTGCCAAGGTAACGGCTTCTTCCAAGAGACCGGTGCCGATGCCCTTGTGTCGATATCGCCGCTTCACGGTCCAGCCGCGGATGCGGGCCGTGACAGGGAGGTTTTTGGTTCTTGATTTCTTGGGTGAGCTATTTCCGGATGATGTCGATGTCGGGGAGGACGAACCCCCGTCGTCACGGATGCCTCGAACGAAGATGGTCCCGATCACTTCGTCGCCGAAGCGTGTCAGAAGGATCTCGTCCTCGGAGCCGACGATATTGCTGCCAGGATCATCTCGGCCCAGATCTAACCACTTCCAAGTCCCGATTCGTTCCGCCTCTTCGATATAGCCGCTCGTCAACCAGCGGACAGTGATGAGCACGGACATGACGATGCCTGCGCTCGTTGTACCGACGAGGGCGAGATCAGATCGTGCGCCGTTGTAGAAGTACTGGTAGGCCAGGCCGAGAGCAAGAATCAGGAGGGACAGCGTGGAGGGGTGGAAAATCGTGGCGGTCGAGGCGATTTGGCGTTGTTGAGCAACCGAATCGGCCAGGAGGTGTAAAGCCTCCACTCTGTCGTCCTCAGTGACTGCAGGCTTCGTAGTGAGTGGAGGAAGAGAATCGAGACGTTTGGAAAGCGCGGAGTCCACGTCCGCCGTTGAGAGATCTCCTCGATCATCGTCTGCGAAAGATGGGCTCTGGGCGAGCGGTGAGGGGAGAGGAGCAGGTAATGATCCTGTTGAAGCGGCCATATTGATGGGCCGTAAACAATCTGGAGTATTGGTCAAGGACGGAGATGCAGAGTCAGGTTCAAGAACGAGGTTGGCTCGAAGTGTGGTCAAAAATGCTGTCAGATGTTAGCAGTCAAGAAGTAGAAACACTTTTGCATGAATAGACGGAGGGACAGAAAAATCCTTCCATCCGCGCGTGTGCTCACCAGCAGAAGTCTTTAGACCTGGTATTCGGTCACTGACAGCAATGGCAGTGTTTCTACTTGTCTCATGGAACAACGCTGCAGGCGAAGAGTAATAGACAGCCGACTTGACCGAAAGGAAGGAAGAAGCTGAAGCCAAAGAGTAAGGAGTCGGCTGAGGAGGAGTGGGAGGCGAAAGGTACAGGTGTTCAGGAAATTTCAAACCATGGTGCCGGCCCATGGTTTTTTCGACGAAGGGAAAAAAAGCACAGTTTGGGTGGCAGTCAATCCAACCCAAACTGGCATTGGCTCCAACCTGAAATGGGAAGCACGGGTGCCAAACGGCGTCACATTCGAGAGAAAGGTAAGGGCACGGTTACGAGGGCAAGGCGGAGGGAGGGAGGGGCAAGGGCAATTACATAGGCGGGTCCCAGCCGGCAGGGAAAACCAAAGAATTGAAGAAGATGGGGGTTAGAAAGGTAGAGTCAAAAGGGTGCAATGATGACCCAGAAGCACCAGAAGGGGCAAAGAGGAATCTATTTCATCAAAAAATCCCAAATAGTTGGGAAGAAAGCGGAATAATGTGAGGATTGAAGAGGGACGAGGGGTGGATTGTCTGGATGATGACGGGCCTTCGGGGGAGCACGTTTATCATTTCTCCAGTCGGACTGGCCAAGAGGACAAATAGCGAGAAGCGGGTGAGGGGCGCCATGGGCTTTTTATTTTTCTACACTAATCGTTAGGTCAGTCTAACGGGGGATAGGAGGAGTCTAATGATAACGACAGGCGAGCCACAAGGGAGAGGTGAGAGTGGCTGGGAGGAGGGAGCAGGGCGATGGTTGGTAGTTACTAGTGACTCGTGTGGGCGAAAGAAAGGGGAGTAATTCGTATCAAACCATTCGCCTTGGATATGCAAGATGTGAGTCGGTGGTACGGATACTGGACATCCAACAAATGGACACGTCGAGAATTCTGGCTTATCGCCGTCGAGGGGCAAAGGTGAGGTAATAGAGCACCATGGGTCCTCATGGGCCATCATCTGTAACACGAGCCAAGCACGTCAAAAGATAATAGTCAATCAACACCATCTCTGTTATTGGCGACATGAAACAGCCGAGGGACGATCTTGCCCTGTTCCTACCGACGCATCAACACCAAGAGAAATCCAAACACGATAGCGACCGATAAAGTGCAGACCGACACTCCGGGTGCGTGGCCTCGTGATCACCTTTTGGGTCCAATGGCGCAGTGAGATTTGGATTGATAGAATCATCAGATCATGGTCATGCTCTCTTGTCTCGATCTCTCCCTTTATCTGACCAACTACTGTAGGAGCTAAACTAATACGGGTATCAGTAGACAGTAACGAAGTTGCTTGGGTGGCTTTTTCGCTTGCCCTCAGCCAGGTCTGGGCCTCCTCCTGTCTCTGCCTGTTCAGTAGGAACGGCCGAACAAACACCATGCCTCTGCCTTGTTCGAGCACTTTGGATTCCCGCAAGGTGTGACTCCCTTCTCAATTCCCTCGGGCTGGTCGAATGGAATACACAAGCTCTTTGCTCCCATGCTGGGTGCTCTTTCGTCTTGCGGAACTCCACTCTGCTCCTCCGCTGTGCGTGCACTCTGTTCTTTGATCTGATCCTCACATGCTTCAGTAAGGCAGTGCTTGAGCATACACACATTTTTGGCATTCAATGCCGGAACAAACTCGTCCCAGTTGTTGATGTGCTTGATGTGTGATTTGTACTTGGCATTCGCCCGATCGTAAAGATCCTTCTGAATCGTGTCCAGCAGCGCAGGAACCGCCGTGTTGAGCTCACTGATGGCGATCTGGCTTTTGCTCTCCTCCTTGGGAAGATCTCGTCTCGATGTGGTGACGAAATGGCCCTTGCTCTCACCGGGTCCGAACTCAAGTCGGAGTGGAGTACCCTTGAGCTCCCAGTCGTTGAATTTCCATCCTGGAGAGTATCCCTCACGGAAGTCAGCCTCCACACGCACGCCAACGGCTTTGAGCACCTCTTTCAACCCTTCGATCTCCTTGTACAATGCTTCCTTGTCCTCTTCTGCCATTTTGGCTGTCACTCCCACAGGGACAATGACAACTTGGGTCTCCACAACCCGCGGTGGCATGACCAAGCCTCGATCATCTCCATGGATCATCACCATTACTCCGATCACTCGCGTGGACAGACCCCAGGAGTTCTGCCACACATGCACACTGTTCTTCTTCTCCTCTTCTGTCTTTGCATTTGGATCTTGCACTGTAATGCCAAACATCTTGCTGAAGTTTTGACCGAGACAGTGAGAGGTACCTCCTTGGATCCCACGACCTGTGGCAGGGATATAACCTTCGACTGTTGTGGTGTAGTAGCCTCCTGCAAACTTCTCCTTCTCAGTCTTTCGCCCCTTGATCACAGGAACTGCTAGGAGTTCTTCATAGATCTGAGCGTAGAGGTCAAGGATTTCCAAGACTTCCTTCCCAGCCTCTCCCTCTGTCAGATGGGCAGTATGGCCCTCCTGCCAGTGAAACTCTCGTGTTCGCAAGAATGGCTGAGGATGCTTGAATTCCCATCGCACAACCGAATTCCATTGATTTAGCTTCAGAGGCAAATCGCGGTAGCTCTGAATCCATTTGGCATAGTATGGGTACATGACTGTTTCGGACGTAGGACGAATGGCAATCTTCTTCTCTAGTTTGGTACTTCCGCCATGAGTAACCCATGCCACTTCAGCTGCAAAGCCTTCAATATGAGCTTTCTCTCGATTCAACACATCTTCGGACACGAAGAGGGGGAAGGAGCAATTCTTGACTCCCAATCTCTTAATTCTCAAGTCGAACCAGGCACGCACTTCGTCCCAAACGAATTGGGAGGCAGGCTTGAGGATATAGCAGCCGGAGATATCGTAATAATCCAGCATGTCGCCTTTGAGCAAGACTTGCTGGTACCATTCTGAGAAGTCAACGTCCTTGGACACGTCAATTCCAATCAAGGCTGCGCCCTCCATCTTCTTCTTTTTACCACCTGCCTTGCTTTGCGGCATTTTAGCTTCTGGCTTTCCAATTCCCTTGTCGAGCTTCTCTTTTTTCTCCTTCTTATCTTTTTTTGCAGGTGCGGAGGAAGATTCGGGGGCCTCTTCCTTCTCCCTTGTGGGCAACTCTGTCTTGGAGGGGTTTCGTGAGTGAGACATGGTTGCTTGAGGGGGAGGAGCAAGTTGATAAAGGAGATCAATGAGTCATGAAATTGGAATCAAAAGCTGGCTTACTGTGCCAACTCGCTCACGAGCGAAAGTCCAGAAACGGGTACGTGTCTCGTGTGTGACTGTTTCATGAGTCGAATTTGACCAGCAACTATTCATGGGAATTGGGATTTGGTGCCCCGCCTTTCCAGGGTAAATCCAATGTGGAGGGGAGTTCATGCCGCTTTTACGACGGAGCCTTGGCGAGATGCCAAGGCGATGTCACTTCAAACGGCAATAATCACCTTCCCGAAAATGTCAGGGTTAGAACTCAGAATTCAGCCTCACCGCTTGGCTTGAAAACAATCCCAAGGGCCCTACCAAGTCATCTCCATCAATGTTGATATTGGTCATGTCTGCCTAAGAGAGAAACCCATTGAAGCAATACCTACAATGCTAACCTTCAGCAAGCGCATTCGAGTAAGTAGATCTGTCTCGCAGTCCCTTCGAGACATGAGATATTGAATTCAATGCTGGGGCAATTCAAATCGCCATCATGGCCCCCACAAGCATGAATACAACTTCCGCGAGTCCCTTACGTACGAGCAGCGCTGGCGTTCCTTTGTTGGATACGTTTGAAGAGGCAGCTCCTCCTGCAGATGATGTGGGAGAAGGGGCAGCAGGACTATATGTACTTGTGGCGGTCCCTCCGCCCGCCGAAGCTGAAGTCATCTTTGATGAGGTCCTCGTACCAGTTGTTGCTGCAGCAACAAAACCACGACAAGTCTTGTACGAATAGAGATCTGTAGACGCTGGCGTGTTGAGCAGGCAACTGACACTGCCGTCGATGTCACATCGAGACGCCAGATATAGCATATCATCATTGCACATACAACTGGAGAAGCCGTCACTGTCGCCCGCGGACGTTGTGAATTTCTTGTTACAGGAGCTCGTCGAAACTGCCAATCGATCGCAGTCGCTCGCAACATCGCCACAGAAGGAATTATCCACCAGGAGTGGAGTGGTGATGGACTTCGTGGTGGGAGAATAGCTGAGAACGTCGAATGCATCTGCATCTGCGCATGCGGTCGACCAGGCGGCGAATAGACCGTCGGTACCGAGGAAGAGCTGGTCGACCGCTGTTGTACGCCAGCAATTCCACCACTCTTGTCGGCACCTGAGATTATCTTTAGTTTGTTGTTGGAGCATTTGATGGTACCTAGTACTTACCCTGCTAGGATATCCAACACAGATTGCGGGCAGTAGCAGCTGATCGCCGCTGCCGTGTTGCTTGCTTCACCACAGGTTACGAGTTTGTCGTAGAAAGCACCACAGCTGCTCATTGTAACCGGCTCAAGGCAAGATTCTGGGGGGATACTGATTTCGCTTTCAACAAGGGACTGGGCGAAGGCCGCCCATGGATAATTCACCCCTACTAACAAGAGAATAGCATCGTATAGTTTCATGATGCCTAACGTTTAAGTTGGTGATGATATGGTCCAAAAATAAGCTATAGGATGATATATTGGAGGGAAATTGGTGTAGATGTTCAGAGGGAACACAAAGGCGAGGGAGGAACACAGCGAAGGGAATCTGCAGAATGGACAGTGCAAAATGAGTGCCTCGAGGCTCAGGGCCGCAATATCAGGAATTGCTTGGTGCTCCTATTCAAGCCAACCGACTTCTTAGGTATGCAATTCCAACCAAGAAGAAGCAGGCGCAGCTCGTGTCTAGACTTGTGATGTGTATCGTATTCAAGCGGGCCAAATTCTAACCTCCCCATTCTCATTGAGGGACACCTCTAGGCATCTCTGCAGTCCAAGACAATATACGAGGTCTGTGACAGCCCAACTGGATCCTAAGATTCCAAGAAAGCCTAACTTACGAGAACCCACAGATGACCGCGAGCATGTCACTCTTGGGCCCCCAGCCTTTGAGAAGTTATATTCCCCTTCACAGGGTTAGATTTGGGGTCTCTCAAGAGGATTCCCACATCCACCTTCTGGTGAGCAAAGCAGTCGAGCCTAGCCGCATTGCACTGCTGACTTGAGTATATTGAAGTATTGCAGCCTTGGAGAAAGCAACGGTGTTGCAATGAAGTTCCACAAGCACAAGCAGGAGCAACCTGCTTTTCCCGATGCACGCCAGAAGTGGAGGTCCATCACACTACAACCTTGGTGTGTTCCTCTCCTTCTACTCACTGAGCTGGTATTTATGGTCGCAATCATCACCTTGTTGGTTCTATCTCAACAACGCACTGGGTTCGTCGACGTCGGCTTCGAGGAAAGATCTGTGGATTTCACAAGCTTCGAAGGTGCCTTGGAGTGGGGCCAAGGCCTCCTGTGGACCACACTTCCCGTCTTTATTGTCGGCCTGTACAAGCTATTCCGCGACGCCGTCAGAACAGCGCTTGTTTTCGAGACGCCTTATATCGAACTTGCTGTCGCAGGCACCGGGGAGACTGTCGATGCAGGAAAATCTGTCTACCTTGATTATCGGACGTCCTTCGCGATTGTCGCTTGGTGGAAGGCATGGAAAAACAAGCACTACTTCCTCAGTCTCTGCCTTGTTCTCTCGTTTGTCGAGGCGCTTGCACTCGTGCCTCTAACAGCCCGTCTCTTCGCAGTTCGTGAAGAACTTCTGCCTCGGGAGTCACTTCTCAATGTCCTGTCCGTGTTCGACACAACTGCTCCTCTCGTGAACGCAGACTATGGGGCGCTCATGGATGCTGTGGCTGCTTCATGGATCAACCAATCACCATTGCCGCCCGGCACTGATGGTGATTATGGCTTTTCCCGTGTCACCCCGTTGAAGTCTTACAGCAACTTCACGATATCTGCCCCCACGAATGCTTCAAGACTCAGCGTTGACTGCGCCGAAGTTCCAACCACAAGGAACTCTTTTTCTATCGTTGACGAGAGCGATAGAATTTTCACGGTCGGATTCAATGCTACGGACCGTGGCTGCTCTATTGAAGGAAGCATCGCCGTAAATGCTGACAGTGACGACTTTCTTGAAGCTGGGTTGACCAGTGACTGTCCCGAGGGAACCGGCAGGTCGCGGATTAGCTTCTTCTATGGGTCGTTGTCCTCGAATGGTGATCTCCTTACTCCGATTCTCGTTTCGTGCATTCCAACCTACTGGTCTGCCAGTGGCAATCTCACAGTGGTAACCACCAACAACACTTTCTCGGATCGTGTTGTCGAAACGCCCAAATTTCATCCAGCAGTACACGATGTGGAAGATCTCGGCATCACAGCTCAACAATTTGAGGATGGGGTCATGACCATCCGGACATTCAACCCAGCCACAACTAGTGAGGGCAACACCAACGCACCTCTCCGTCTCGCCGAATTAATTGTGCGTTCCATTAAGGCGGCCAACAAAGAGTTCTTAACTGAAAACATTATAAATGCCGCTCAGCGCATTTACCCGGCCACATACACCATGCTGGCTTTGACTTACTTTTATCCTGAGCTCGATACTCCCGTCCAGGTATCCGGAACCCTAGCAGTCGCTCAGAATCGTCTTCATGTCGTCCCACCCGTCGCAATAACAATGGTAGCCATTCTTTTTGTTTTGTTCGGCTCGACGACTTACCTCATTTTCTACCTGCGAAGGCATCCAAGCATTCTAGCCGAAGAGCCCATCGGATTGTTCGGTGCCGCAAATTTATTGAAGCGCAGCAATATACCCGACATCATCGAAAGATACCATCGGCAGGGCATTTTCGATGGGCGTCTAGGTCATAAGCTTCCAGAGGAACAGGCGAAGATTGTTGAGGAAGAGCTCACGAAAACACAATGTTGGGTTGAGTCTGGACCTAGACAGCATGATTTGGTCGTTAAAATGGCTGTGCCAAGTAGTCTTCAATCTGCGCCCGGGGGCATGGGCTGTGAAGACAGTCAGCCTCTCATTAATGAGGAGACACCCTACAAAGGTTCTGGACTGATCACATCTGTGGCGGATGCAGATCGACGTTTCGCACGTAATCAAGCACAAGATCAGGAAATGACTTATGTCACAACATCGCCACCTGGCCTCGCCGGCCAGTTTTATGAGCAGTATCCTGGTCCAGGTGCAGGATCCTTCAATCGTACGACAATCCGTAGGAAGCCTGTGAACAGCGGGCCCTTGTAGTGAGAATAATTGAGCGGTGCCCCCGAATCTACTTTAATCTGGGATCGTCACACACTCTTCAAGGATCTAGCCTTCTTTATATCTTCAAACCAAAGAGATCAGAGAGCCTTGCCCATGCGCTCTAATGCCTCTGCGAGAGGATTCAACACCAGAGCGTGGACACGGAGGAGGAATTCGTCATTGTCGAGTCGTGCAGAAGTTGTATCTACATCGAATTCACAGTAGAGACATCTCCGCACGACATCGGCCCATGTTTTTCCGGCCTTTCGAAAGATAGTCGGTTCCAGCCTTGCCGCCGGTTCCAATTCAGGATCCATACTCCCACCACTAGAAATCTGATTAAGATGCTGCTCATCGGCAAGAGGTCGACTTTCAATCAATTGGATCAAGACCTTGCCTAATGCGTACAACGACGCATTTCGCACCATTGGGGGTGCTTTCGACCTTATTGCCGCCGGGGTGCTTGGAAATGTCTGGGCTACGTAAGGCCGTAGCACAGCTTCTTCGTCAAGGTCATCATTGAGAGGGCGAAAGAGAATATCGCTCGTGGTCCACATGTCTTGAAGCCAAGGTGTTGAGTGAAGCCGCAGTAATGACGTTGTCAAGATTATTGCCAGTTTCAACCGGTCTCTTTCGTAGAAGGGAAATCTGCTATGGCGCCGCTGTGATGATAAGAGCTGGTAAAGACTTATCACTTCAGAACGCTCTATCGACTGTGTCCACGCCTGGATGCAGTAGCAGCCCTTTTCACTCGCCAGCGGATCTTCAACGCCGATATATCCAATGCACTCCGAAACTGAAGGTGTTTGAGGCTCTTGCAAATGCACACAAAGGTTGTTGATATGACGACAGCCACCAGTGGCAGAGTGTTTAAATGTCCTCCGCTTGACAGAAGTCGCTCTCCAGTCTGATCCAGATTTGAATTCAACATCGAATTTCTCGACTGTCCCCGACTCAACCGAAATTGGTGTGCCATCTGGCATCCCAAGGCGCAAATTCACCACATGTTGTGTGGAGCAGCCACACTTAAAACTCTGGTTGATCACTTCGCACAGTTCGCATGCTTTCTGGCGGAATTTCCGAAATTGATCAGTGGAGCCGACCTTCAATACCTCTCTCTGACGCATTTTCACACCCTTGGTGAGGTTTTGGAAGACATCAATCAGTCTATGAAGCTCGGCGAGGGAGGCATCCTTATTGCTAAACACCATGTTGAACCTAGCCGATAGAGCTTGCAGTTCGGCGTGTAACCTCGAGGATTTCTACCTGGGTCAATAGATAGACATGAATCAGGAAGGCATGAAACCAACATTAATCGAAATATTCCTCTGTAGCTCTGCAAGTAGCTTCCTAAGCATGCCCTGGATCTCGGACATGATGCCCTCGAATACTGCCCAATTCTCTGGGCCAAGGGCTCCCTGGAGCTTCCTTTCGATATCGACATCCTTCCAGGCACTTCCGAGGCCATCACTAAGAAGTCGTCGAGCGGTGTGGCCATTGTCATTGAAGACAGCGTCTATGAGCTTGTAGCACGCATTTTCAAAAACTTGCTTTTCAGCAGCAAACACGCGGCGTAGACTTCGCAGGGTTTTCTTATATCTCATCCATCTTTTGATCAGATCTGCTGAAGTCAGATCGTAGACACGTATCAATAGCTTTCATCAACATACCCAGTCCTTGGCGATATTCGTCAATCAGGCTGATGAGTAGGGGAAATGCCGCCATGACAAGCCCCGCCTCGTCCAAGCCTGAAGGCATCCTGAGACACACGCTTGATGACAACCTCTAGCGTCGATGAGGCCTAAGGTCAATATCACGCAGAGGGTTGGATGACTGCCGTGCCCATGGTCGCATTATATAATATGATGACTGTGGGACAATCAGGTAATTGAAGTGATGCCTTGCGGGGAGGAGTGATCCGATCCTAGTCCCCACGCGTCCGGTGGGGTGACCAGTGTCCCAGGAACTCGAACGAGGCTAGACCACAACCAGTCGATGCATCGATGCACCTCAACCTGAACCCTCGCCGGAACAGGTTGACTTTCTATTTCAAGGGTCCAATGTACAGTCTGCTGCATCTTGAGACCATCGCGGTCGACATTGTTCGATGATATGGCCCCCATGATTAAGGAGAAGACCGACTTGTGTTTGGCTGCGTTCAGAGGCCTCCCAGCTACACTGAGATCACAAACTGAGATCTCAAATGAATATGACCGTCTTCAGCTCTGGGTCCATGACACTAACGTCTGGGATGGAACGCTGGATGAGGCCTTGATCTCTTCTTCTTCGCTCCGAGGGCTGACAGCGAGTCTCCTCGACGAGCTTCAAGGCCAGCTCACGGATCCAGACGAGGATTTCTTGGAGGAGGTGAAAGACATCATTGATAATCTTGTCAGCCTTGAACCAGCTTTAGGATCGCCTGCTCCTTTAGATGACATCAAGACTAAGGAGTTGAGTGGAAGTGACGGCACGGTTGCTATCAGGACAGGAGCCTCTCAGCTCACGACAGTCGCACAGAATTCCAACTTCCTCACTGGAAAGCCTGATCTGGATATCGTTGTTGTTACGGGGTTCGCTCATACGAGTCCGTTAATGGGCTTCACAGACGATAGACTCAACGCTCCTCATTTAGATTGGATGGAGAAATCCCTGCCAGAGATTCTTGAAGAAAACAGCATTTACGCCAGGATGTTGACGTACAACTACGACTTACCTCCACACGTACTCGGTCAGTCAACTGGTTTGATTGCACGCTACGATTTTGTTGAGTTTTTCACCAACACGGCGAACAGTCTTGTCCAGGCACTCAATAGTGCAAGGCTAAGCGACCCAGCCCGACCCCTGTTCTTCGTCAGCGAAGGGCAAGGTGTTTTTATTACAAAACAAACTGCCCTGACGCTCATCAAAGAGGGACTCAGTGTCAGCTTGAACCGGCCAATTTGTGGCTGCATGATTCTAGAAGATCCTAAGATAGCCACTATCGAGACCTTCAAATCCACCCTAGGTATTCATGGACCGCGCGATTTTCCGGGCAGCCTAAGCAGCAAGCTCATGGCACAAGACTTGACAATTAGGTCCTCGGTACACCCATTCGAGCCCCTTGCTAAGCAATGTGATATCGAGATCGTAACCATACAGTTTCAGCAGAGGGGCCCATTTACCACCATTTCAGTCAAGGAATCGAACGAAGTTGCCGATCAGTCTTGGAATGTCAAGCCTGGCTTCTCAGATCGTGAAGCAGTGCTCCCGATCGCCCATAAAATTGCGTCAATAGTAGGGAAATCCATATCTGATCGTGTGGATGACCTGGATGCAAGCGCGATGAAAGTCAAGTTGCTGGATTCAACTTCTGGGACTGTAAATCAAAGTGAGGATCCATTTGCGATGTTGGTAGCTTACGACACTGCAATCCTCATCAACGATGCCTCGACAGCCCCTCCTTCGGTTTGGGCTTCCATCAATGAGATCGTCAGGGACTGCGTTGACATCGTTATTGGTTATCGTGACGACGTGGACATTCAACTTTGTAAGTCCGAGAGCACTAGCTTTAGTGTTACCGAAGGTGCGAAAGCATCGAGGATTCTCGCAGGAGTCAGCCCCGCTGGGGTTTCGTGGGACTTAGACGCACAGCTACGCCGTTACATTCGGAAATATATTGCTAGTGACTTCAGTATTCTGCCTGAAGGAATTCTCCGACCATGCAATCTGATCATACTGACAGGGGATGCGCCAGAACAAGATCCACTTTCCTTCATCAGTGCTTTATCGAATGTCGTTGCCCAGTCATCGCAACTTCCATCTGGTCACTTGAGGCTTGGAGTGCAGTTTGTGTTACTTGGGAAAAACCCACAGGCGAGTGAATTTTTCGAATATCTAGACAATATTGCTACCGCAAACAAATCCTCAAATGATTATCAGCAAGTGAGTGAAATGCCAGCCCATCCAAATGTAATACTGAATATGGTCAGATCGCCCCTACATTTCGTCTGCCGGTTCCATACAAATCCAATGCAGAGATCTGTAAAAGAATTCTATTAGGCGCCATTTCGCCTCGTTTTGCAGCAGCGGCGTTCACTGCCAAGGAAACCCTGCTACCTGGTTATTCTAAAGATGACGGGGAAAGTACCAGTATCACTGCAGGTTCAGATTCTGCTGGTTACTCAGACGTCCAGTGGAGTGAGTACTTTCCAAGCACCGCACCATCAACCGTGGACGAGCCGATGCTAGACTTCAATTTCCCTTGGATGTCCACTGAGCTGAGCGCTGGTCGAGATGCTTGGGAAGACCATTCTTCAGAGCCACACCCCGGGAGAGGGCGCTCATTTTCCAATCCAGATCCACCCCGGCCTATATTGGATGAAGATGAACCATTAAGACTTCAAGGTGTGGCAGCTAATGTGGCTGCTGAGGGTAGCAAGCGAGCTCAGAAACATCCTGCAACATTCCAGTGCACGCTTTGTCCTAAGAAGTTCACACGCGCATATAATTTGAGGTCACATTTACGAACCCATACAGATGAACGGCCTTTCGTATGCACAATCTGCGGTAAAGCTTTCGCGCGCCAGCATGACCGTAAACGCCATGAAGTCCTCCACTCCGACGAAAAGAAGTTCGTATGTCGAGGGGAGCTCACAGTGGGAGGCCATTGGGGTTGCGGACGTCGATTCGCTAGAGCAGATGCATTGTTTCGCCATTTCCGCTCTGATGCAGGCCGCGTCTGTATCAAACCGCTCCTGGAGCAAGACGTTCGAGAAAAACAGCTGGGTGGACTGAGCGAGATTGCTAAGAATGCTTCACAACAACAGGATTTCCAGTTACCAGCAGCACTTCTGGCGCATTATCCTGCTTTGCAGAATGTGAATTGGGAACAAGAACTCACAATTTCTAGCGAGGGGAGGGAAGATCATCTGGAATCTGATTTTTCTGACATGTCGGATGGGTCGACTGTGGCCGCCGGGCGGCATGGGTTTGACGCAATGGAGATCGGGTAACATTGAGGGAAACGCAGGGCTGTCTTCAATGGACAGCTTGAAGGCCATGGAGGCGAGAATTTGCTCTGACACTGAATAGATATCCGAAGGAGAACCCTTCGAACGTCTAATGAGACCACGAGCCTAGACATACAGAAGGCACCAGTGCCCATCTACCCGTAATCTGGTTGTGCAAAGTTTCGGTAGCAGGCGAAGTGATCGAGTTGACGAGTGGCTTTAAATTGCAAACCCAAGCGACGGTCAGGTGATTTGGAAGTCATCTATGTACATGCCCCTCTCCCGTGCCCTCGTAAGGGCAGCGTCACTTGGGATCCGTAAATGAATGTGGCCTGGCCTTGTCCCTCATTTGCTTGGCGAGATTTTATTTTATTCGCGGCGCCTCGTCCTGCCTGTGCCTGCAATGTGCCCTGCCACAACCTGCTCCTCCTTCACACCGTCGTTGAATCTTTGAGAATTATTGTAAAATGGCTGGTATATTTGATACTCCCCGTGGCGCAGGCACCCTGTTCCTTGGTGGGCAGAAGATTAGCGGCGCCGATATACGAGATCAAAATGTCCTCGCAACCCAAGCGATCGCCAACATCGTCAAATCCTCCTTCGGTCCCTCTGGACTAGACAAAATGATGGTGGATGATATTGGAGATGTTACTGTTACCAACGATGGAGCCACAATCCTAAGCCTACTCGATGTCGAACACCCCGCAGGGAAGATATTGGTTGATTTGGCGCAGCAGCAAGACAAGGAAGTCGGCGATGGTACCACATCTGTTGTGCTCATTGCGGCGGAGTTGCTGCGGAGAGCCAACGAATTAATGAAGAACCGGATACACCCTACAGTCATCATCACCGGTTATCGACTGGCCCTGAGAGAAGCCGTCAAATATATGCAAGAGAACATCAGTACAAAAGTTGAGACACTGGGAAGGGACAGCCTGGTAAACATTGCTAAAACATCCATGTCGAGTAAAATCATCGGTGCTGATGCAGATTTTTTCTCAAACATGGTCGTCGACGCTATGCAATCCGTCAAATCAGTGAATACCCAGAAGAACGAGGTGAAATACCCCGTGAAGGCAGTCAACATCCTCAAAGCACATGGCAAAAGCGCTACCGAATCAATACTGGTTAAAGGCTATGCCCTGAACTGCACAGTCGCATCTCAAGCTATGAAGACTAGGATTACAGACGCAAAAATCGCTTGTCTAGACATGAATCTGCAAAAGGAGCGGATGAAGCTTGGTGTTCAGATCACTGTCGAAGACCCTCAACAGCTAGAGAAAATCCGTGAAAGAGAAGCCGGTATCGTACTGGAAAGAGTGGACATGATTCTGAAGGCTGGAGCAAATGTGGTTCTCACAACTAAAGGCATCGATGATCTTGTGCTGAAGATGTTTGTTGAACGAGGATGCATGGGCGTCCGAAGATGCAAGAAGGAGGATTTGCGAAGAATAGCAAAGGCGACTGGTGCCACTCTGATCAGCACACTGTCCGATCTGAACGGTGATGAGAAATTTGAAAAGGAGTCTCTCGGGTACGCAGAAGAAGTCGTGCAGGAGAGAATCTCTGATGATGAGTGCATCCTAGTGAAGGGAACAAAAGCATTCTCATCAGCCTCGATTATACTCCGAGGCTCGAATGACTACCAGTTAGACGAGATGGAGCGGTCAGTCCACGATTCGTTATCTGCCGTCAAAAGAACCCTTGAATCCGGCAGCATTGTCCCAGGTGGAGGTGCGGTGGAGACGGCTCTCCACATCTATCTCGAGGAGTTCGCGATGACAGTTTCCTCACGCGAGCAGCTGGCGATCGGGGAATTCTCACAATCATTGCTGATTGTCCCGAAAACCCTAGCTGTGAATGCAGCGAAGGACTCCTCTGAGCTCGTAGCCCAACTCCGCGTACGACATGCTCTGAGCCAACGAGTCCAAGATGGTGATGCGAACGAAAGAGAGAAGGACCTTGCTAAGAAGCGACAGTACAAGAACTATGGCCTAGACTTGATGCGTGGGAAGGTGGTGGATGTGGTTAAGATGGGTGTTTTGGAACCGAGCATGAGCAAAGTCAAGCAGCTCAAGAGTGCGGTTGAGGCATGTATCGCTATCATGAGGATAGACACTCTGATCAAACTCGATCCTCCAGAGCCACAAGATGACGGTCATGGACATTGAACGAAAAGCGAAACACGAGAACGATGATTGATTCTTGGCCGAAGCCGAATGATTGATGCAGAAGACAATCAATCCGCTGGCAAGCAAGTCAAAACAATTTGCGGCCAAATGACCATCTTCAGCCCCCTCAACTATCCCAAGCTCGCCCTCTCCTTTACTCTCGGCTTATTTTTCGAACCTGTCGAACCTGTAATGTGGTCTTTGGGCCTCACCAGGTTTATCAGCCACGTCCGCTGTTTAGATAACCGATGTCACAAGCGATGACACCACCACCCTCTGGCTCTTTACCGAGTAGTTAGTGACAGTGTTCATCTTACCCTGACTAGTCAGATGCCCATAACGTCTGCTTCGCTTGGAAGTCGCGAGTCTCTGAATTGGGCACTACAGACTGGATGACGAGGGCTGTCAGCACACAAGGAGAGTAGATACCAGAATAGAGAAATCCAGAACCATACCTCGTCACATTAGATCCAGGGCCAGGCACTCGGCCGATCAATGCATCGACCGTACTTAATCCATGCCTGCTGAGTGACCATAATTTTCTGCTACGTAGATGATATATTTCTGGCCGGTAAGCTATTGCTGTTGTTTTGGCCCTGCAACCCCCCAATGCAATTATCACTTAACCGAGCCATGAGTCTAAGGACGGAGTATAACTGGAGGAAAACAATCCCTCTGGTTGATTTCCTCCCCTCCAAACGTTGATAACGGTTGGCTCGTCATGGTGCGTAGCCACCTCCTGTTGCCATATCAATGCGCCGTATTCAGCCGTCTTGTTCACGTATGGGCGTAGTAATGATCATGTGTATGCAATTCCAAGCCATTCGAAGGGAAACACCGTCTCTGTAAAACCTGATGACCAAACCTCTGACCTCAATCTCTAAGTAACTTCGCAATGCTTCCCTGCTCCTCCGAACCAAATTTCAAATTAATGTCAGCAGAGCTAAGAATCCAAACCCCGGGACTTCAGACACCGCGTCACGACATCCTTGACAGCCTTCTCGCTATACTGCTCCCAGATATCGTACAAGCTAATCATCTCCTGGGTGCCCTCGATA
>Ga0105239_10004055_pt1 | contig 17698 bp, 15 predicted proteins | sample KBSC44metaG_FD_92761 | JGI IMG/M metagenome (GOLD analysis project Ga0105239, IMG submission 92761) | Corn rhizosphere microbial communities from Kellogg Biological Station, Michigan, USA - KBS C4-4 metaG | ecosystem: Host-associated > Plants > Roots > Rhizosphere > Soil | place: Michigan, USA...
AGCTGGGGCGATTTCTATACCGGGACGATAGCCACCCTCGTAGCATCCACAGGCATAAATTTGGACAGGCATTTTAACCTCAGTACAAATTATACCCTTAATGCCATAAAACTGCCCCAGGGAGATTTAACAACGAACGAATTGGCACAGTACATCAGTTATGCCTTAAACCCCCGGTTCAACCTGGATGCCTTCGTACAATGGAACTCATTAAATGATTTGCTGACCGGTAATTTCCGTTTGCACTGGATACCCAATATTGGCTCGGATTTTTATATTGTTTACAACAGGCAGTACAGTGGTTTGAAGCAATTTAGTTTTATAGATCCCCAGGTATCGGCAGGGGCGGTTAAGCTGGTTTGGCGGTTCGCTTTTTAAGGCTAATAACTTACTCTGCATTTGCGAAAAGAGTGATTTCGAGATCAAAATTATCATAGATCACCTTATCGCCCAGGTTCTCAAAAAAGCTTTTTGAGCGAATTTTGATATCGAATTTTGTTCGGTCGACGGAAATTTTTGCAGTAGCGATTATTTTATTCTTATTTATGATTATAGTAGCCGGGAAACTCACTTCATTGGTGATCCCCTTTATAGTAAGCTTGCCTTTTATCGAATACTGCGAGCCGTTGGCATGTACAACAGATGTGCTCACAAATGCAGCATCAGGGTATTTGGCCGAGTTAAAGAATGTTTCGCCCTTTAAAGTACTGACCAATTTGTCGTTTGAATCCTTATCGGTAAGATCGGCGTCAGTAATGGAGCGGATGTCAATATGCAGGCTCACATCAATAGCCATTTCATTTTGAACGTCGAGTTTACCGTAACTGATCGCGATGCCCCCATTGTGCGCCCCCGTGACTTTTTTTGCCAGCCAGCTAACTTTGCTGGTATGCGTATCGATTTTAAAAGACTGTGATTTTACCCGATGAGTAATGAGTTGTATGTTTTTTCCGTTATTGGCATGGTGAGATAATGTTTTGGCCGGAACAGAAATTAATAATGGAGTTGTAACTATTAGCGTTTGCGCTATGGTAAATATTTTCATGATTTTGTTGTTGATTGGTGCAATAAAATGTGCTTTAGGAGATCAAATGACCAAGTTTCTTTTTTTCTTAATTTTGGATAAAGCTATAGCAAGGCAATTTTTGAAAGTTGTAAATAATGACTGATTTTTAACAGGATACGAAAGATGAAGCACAGGAAAAGCCCATATACATCTACTTTTTATATGTGGAAAGGCATAGCTGCATTTTTTTATTCGTCGCACCTTACATCGTTTCATAGTCACAACACCATCCAATTAATACTGGATACGCAAAAGGACTTTCGGTTTAAAACAAAAAATAGTGGCTGGTCAACATGCAAAAGTTTGATTATAAAAGAAAATGTTTTGCATCAGTTGGATACCAATGGGAGCGTTCAATTAATAATATACCTTGATGCTGAAACAAGGATTGCCCAGTCTATCAAATCTAAATACTTGCTCAAAAATGAAGTTCAGCCCTTGGATTTAAATGTTTTCCATTTTGTAAACTCTAAAGATCTGCAACAGGCATTATTGATGCCCGAGCCATCGGTACTTGAAAGTGTTATTAATAAGGTATTGGCTTGCTTGTCGCTAGAAATTGAGGATGTGCGAACAGACCAGCGAATTTTATTGGCAGAACAGACCATCTCAACCACCCATCCCGAAGATATTACCATTAAATCGGTAGCGGATAAAGTTTGCCTGTCTGAAAGCAGGCTGCGCTCTTTATTTAAACAGGTAACCGGGGTTTCTCTATATCGCTATATGCTTTGGAACAAAGTATGGTATGCAACGAATCAAATTATGGCAGGTTATTCGGTGAATGAAGCGGCCATTGATGCCGGTTTTACCGACGGCAGCCACTTTCATAAAATGATGGTGCAAATGTTTGGCATCAGCCCATCAAAATTTTTGAAAGACAATATGCCCGATAACCTGGTGATGTGCGATAAGTCGCCTTTGCATTTTGAAACATACGTATATCGTCAAGGGAAAAATAGCTAAACAATAAATTTGGGATAAAAAAAGGCAAGCGACCGATTTCTCGTGCTTGCCTTTCTGGCTCCTGAAGCTGGACTCGAACCAGCGACCCTCTGATTAACAGTCAGATGCTCTAACCGGCTGAGCTATTCAGGAGTACATTTCCGGTTTGGAGTGTGCAAAAGTATGATTTCTGACTTAAATACGCAACAACTCTGTTAAAAAAAATTAAAAAATTAAACCTGTGCAAAATTAATGGCTCATTAATAGCGCTTTAAATGTTTTTGTGCCGGGTTAAATACAGCTACTATGGCTTAAAATCATAATATTTGCAAAATTTTTAATTAAACTACATGAGTCTACTGGTTATTGGTACCGTTGCATTTGATGCTATTGAAACGCCTTTTGGCAAAACAGATAAAATTGTGGGCGGCGCTGCCACGTTTGCGAGCCTTGCAGCTTCTTATTTTTATGATAAGGTAAAAATTGTTGCCGTTGTGGGCGACGACTTCCCCGAGCCCTTTATAAAGGATTTTAACAAGCACAGCATTGATACCGAAGGCCTGCAGATAAAAAAGGGCGAAAAATCATTTTTTTGGAGTGGCAAGTACCATAATGACATGAACAGCCGCGATACGCTGGTTACCGAGTTGAACGTACTGGCTGATTTTGACCCTATCATTCCCGAAAACTACCAGGATTGCGAATACCTGATGTTGGGTAACCTTACCCCGCAGGTTCAGCAAACCGTTATCAAGCGCCTTAAAAACCGCCCTAAGCTAATTGTGTTGGACACTATGAATTTTTGGATGGACATTATGCTGGATGACCTGCTGGATACCATCAAAATGATCGATGTGTTAACCATTAACGATGCCGAGGCGCGCCAGTTATCGGGTGAGTACTCATTGGTAAAGGCTGCCAACAAAATATTAACCATGGGCCCTAAATACCTCATCATAAAAAAGGGCGAACATGGCGCGCTGCTGTTTGGCGATGGCAAAATATTTTCGGCACCTGCATTGCCGCTTGCCGAAGTATTTGATCCTACTGGTGCCGGGGATACCTTTGCCGGTGGTTTTGTAGGCTACATGGCAAAAGTTGGTACGGTTAATTTCAACAATATGAAAAATGCTATCATCTTTGGATCGGCGCTTGCCTCATTTTGCGTTGAAAAATTCGGTACTGAAAAGATTCTTAACCTAACCCAGGACGAAATTGCTGCAAGGGTACAGGAATTTGTGAGCCTGTCGAAGTTTGAGATATTATAGTGATTAGAGGCTGGAGATTAGAGATTAGGCGCATGCCGGTGATTAGAGAATGGAGGTTAGAGATTAGATAGGCAACAACTAATCTCAAGCTTCTAATCTCTAATCTCTAATTTCCCCACCACATCTAAATTCTGAAACACCCACTCATCGTGTGGTGCATCGCCAAGTTCGGCGGTAAGGTCCTGGCCCGCCCAGTGCTCGTAATGTTTGCCGTTTCGCCAAAGGCGACTACGCGATACGTCGTAGATAATCCCCTTATAGGCTATCCATACCTCAGGTTTGTCCTGCCCGTTGCGTAGAGCAAGTTGCGATTTTGTGTAGGTAGCAAATTCAGCCATATTGCACGCAAATCTATGTGTTTTAAAACAATGGCTGTATTACAATATCCAATAAATCCCCAAATCGGACAAATCCCGGTTCAGACAACCAAAAAGCCCGGAAAAAATCCGGGCTTTTGTATTTATATAGATAGATGTAACTGAAATGAACTTTTAGTTTTCGGCGTATACCGGTTTTGAAATGCCGTTGTCATAAGCTTTGAGGCTTTTCTTTAGCAGCTTGCGGGCAACGTGTATACGTGTTTTAACTGTGCCGATAGGTATTTCCAAATGGTCGGCGATTTCGTGATACTTGTGGCCCTCAAAATACATAGTGAAGGGTACGTAATAATCAGCAGGCAACCTGTCCAATGCTTTTTTCAGGTCGTCCATCACAAACTTGGCTTCGCCCTGATTTTTGGTCGAGCTGAATACCAGGTTTGGTGAGCTTATTTCGTCACTTTTGGTTACAAAAGTGTTCATTTTTATAAAACGGCGGTAGTTATTAATGAAGGTGTTCTTCATAATTGTGTATAACCACCCTTTCAAATTTGTTCCTTCTTTAAACTTATTATAATAAGTTATGGCCTTCAACATTGTATCCTGAACAAGGTCGTTAGCATCATCTGCGTCATGGGTAAAATGAAGGGCATAAGACCTTAATGAGGTTGCCTGACGTAGTACTAGGGTGTTAAACTCAATCTTTGTCATACTTGTTAAAGTTTTGTATTAACACTTAGGCAAGCATAGTGCCACTTACGCTTTGGGGGCTATGGCGGCTTTAATGTACAACAGGTAATCGCCTGGGATTTTTAATAGTGTATATTTTACACCTTTTGGATATTTAAATCGCTGGTAAACAGCGACGTTATAGACAATTCTATGACAGTATCGCTCAGTGGGGTAACAGCCTTTGGTAACAGGAATGTTATATTTCCGGATGATTTTTAAAGCTAAATTTTATTTCTAATAAAATTATTTAACTAATAATATTCACCTCGCGTTGTAGCAAAACGCCAAATTTAGTGTACACACTGTCTATGATTTGCGACGAAAAGCTATACACTTCTTCACCCGTTGCACCGCCATGGTTCACCAATACGAGGGCCTGGTTCCTCCACGTACCTGTATGACCAACTATTTTTCCCTTCCATCCGCACTGTTCAATCATCCAGCCAGCAGCGAGCTTTACCAGTCTGTCGCCAGCAGGGTAATTCACCACATCCGGGAATTTAGCCTGTATCTGCGCAAATAGTTCGGTGCTGATGATGGGGTTTTTAAAAAAACTGCCCGCATTGCCAATGGTCGACGGGTCAGGGAGTTTGGATACGCGGATGTGCGAGACCACCTGCGATACATCTTTTAATGTCGGCTTCGTTATTCCGCGATTTTGCAGTTCCTGCTCGATAGCGCCGTACTTTAAATTAAAATTAGGTACCAGAGACAAATGGAATTTTACCGACACTATAATATACTGCCCCTTCAGCTCGCTTTTAAATATGCTTTCGCGATAATCAAATTTACAATCGGCTTTGGTAAAAGTTTTAAAGGTGCCCGTTGCCAGTTCAAAGGCGTTGCAGCTTTGGAATACATCTTTCAGCTCGACCCCATAGGCCCCGATGTTCTGAATAGGCGATGCGCCCACCGAGCCGGGTATCAAACTCAAATTCTCCATCCCGGCATAATCGCGGGCCACGCAAAAATTTACCAGGTCGTTCCACACCTCGCCGCCACCAGCCTCTACAAATACATCGTTATGGCTGATCCTGTGCTCAATACCACGGATATTTATACGAATAACCAGCCCCTCATAATCCTTTAGCAGCAACATATTGCTGCCGCCGCCCAATACCAGGTGAGGCATCTGCTTCCATTGCGGATCCATAAACAATTCAACCAGGTGGTCATTGCGGTTAATCTCCACAAAATATCTGGCTTTGGCATCAACGCCGAAAGTGTTAAAATTTTTAAGCGATACGTTTTCCTGTATTTGAAGCATGGGTGTTGATGTGCGAATATGCAGATGTGCAAATGTGCGGATTGATGTGCAGATGTGCAAATGATGCAGAATAACCGCGACCTGTAATTTCATCGGAAAAAATCTCGTCCCTCCATTTCGTTTACGAAAGGGAGGGTGGTCCAGCGCAGCGCCGACCGGGTGGGTAAAATCTCCACGCGATGCGTTACCGGCGACATTTAGTTGCCAAAATCAATCTTTTCTATGAAAAAAATGCATTTAGGCCGTGTTAAAAAAGGTAGTAAAAACGGGCTAAAGGCGTTTTGGTCGTGTGGAAATTTGTCGATAAACGGGCAAAGTCGATTTTGGTCGTGTGAAAAAATAACGATAAACGGGCAAAACGCATTTTGGTCACTATGCTATTTTGGGGTTAAGTATCTGTATGTGAACTAAATAATTATAGTTTCAACCAATCGAAACGCGATAAATCAAAATAAATCGCAAAAAAACATTTTCGCGTCCCCTAACAAGCAATCATCCAAAGAACAATAACCTCAAATATACAAAATTTGCAACGATGAACTGCTGACACTATTTTGACAGCAGGGAGGTTGATGTGCAGATGTGCGAATATGCAAATGTGCGGATGAAGACAGCCTGTTTGTAGTATATAACTGCCTCTGCTACTTTTTCTTCTGCCTACTGCCAACCCAAAACTGCCAACTAACTAATCGGCCAGCAGAGTTGCCACCACCAACCCCAGCAACCCGCCGTCAATAATGGTAACTATTACATTACCATACTGATGCAACGGCAGCCCGGTGGCCAGGCGAATTGCAATTGTTACAGCCATAACCAATATCAGCTGCAGCCAAAAGGCCGAAATGTTTTTAGCCCGGGTAAGTTCGCCTTTGGGTAGCGCCAGGCATACAATAGCAATAAACAATAGTCCGAGCAGGGTGCTGCCATGCTGTAATATGGTAAACCCGAATAAGTGGTAGCCATAAATGTTAAACACCCGTTGCAAAACCGGCCATTGGTGCACATACATACCATTAGGATGACTAAAACCATCCCATACAATGTGTGATGCTGCCCCCAGTGCCACTGAAACCAAAATAGCAAGGAAATACCCCACTGTATAAAACGTGACGTGTTGCCTGGCCCAGTAAAAGCGGCGGTTAAGTCCGCCGGGCAGGTGGCTAATCAGTTTTTCCTTGATAAAAATTTCGTACAAAATTACCAGCACGAAGGCCAGCGGCACATCAAACCAAACCAGCCCCTGCCAGGTGTGGCTATAGGCGCTAATAATACGCATCCGCCCGAAATACTCAAAATCGGGTGCCATGCTGCCGATAACCAGGCCTGTAGCCGAGAGCCCGTTTTTAAAAATCTTGCCAAAAGGCAAAACAATAGCAGGATGTGCAAAGGTGAATGGCATGGGGTAAATATAAGATTTTTGAATGTGCAGATGTGCGGATAAAATGCAAAGGTTTAAAGTGACAGGTTTGGGGCCTTCTGACTTAAGGTTTCAGATTAGTAAACATGTCATTTTTGAGTTTTACTTCGCCCGCTCACCTGTCTGTGTAATCAACTATTTTATTCCCATCACAAACCTCAACGTATTCCCATCCCCATCCGTTACATAAAACTCTCTTCTGCCCCATGTTTGGTCAACAGGCCCCTGGTGCACCGGCGAGTTCTTTTTAGCGGATGTATCCAATCCGCGGCTTTTATATTTGGCAAACAGGTTGTCCACATCATCAACCCAAACATTGGCTACCGAACCATAAAGATATTCGCCTTCTAAGGTGGTTAACTGAAACGCTGCGCCACCGTTCCCAAGGTCGACCACCGGCGAGTCAACAGTATCGTCCGGGTCGGTCATTTCAAAATCCAGCACCTTGGTATAGTGCAAAAGAGCTGTCTGCATGTTGCGGACTTTAAATAGCGGGACTATCTTCTTCATGATTTTTCCTTTCGTTTAAAGGTATCAAATGATTGCTGCCTGACAAAAGCTATCATTAATAATCTGTACAGCGGATTTTTACTGGTAATTTAAAACCACATCCCCGCGCTGTTCTCCTTCAAAAATGCTTTGAACTTTTCCTGTAGCCGGTGAAACTCCGCTATTACCCTTAATCCTTCGGCAGTAAGCGTTGCGTTGCCGCCGCCTTTGCCGCCACGATGGCTGGTTACCAGCGGTGACTTAAAATGGGTGTTCATGTGGTTAATAAGGTCCCAGGCCTGTTTGTAACTCATTTTCATTTGCAACGCCGCCTGCCTTATAGAGCCTGATTGTTGTATCCGCTCCAGCAGCTCGATACGGCCATGGCCCAGGATCTTCTCACCCGCTGTTTCTACCCATATCCGCCCGTTTAGTGTAAATAGCTGCTCCATCGTACCTGGTTTTATTTTCAATTATTAACGTATAAATATAGTCAGGCTTTTATAAATGGGTTTATTTCTTTTTTAAAATATACTTTATTTGCCGGCTATATTTTAATAGAGTTTTCTTTTTTCCTTCCATTGTATTTTTAAAACAAGGGCTGCTAATTTAAAGCGGTGGACCCCATACCTATTACCCAATGCAAATTAACTTGCAGCCGTTTAAGAGCACGTTTTGAAGTATTTTACAGTTAAAACGCTGGTGGCGTTTGTATTTCTTCCGGTCTTATTGGCGCCGCAGCCAACAAGAGCTCAGACCCGATACCGTCAAGATACGGGGCGCCACTTGTTAAAAAGTAAAATAGAAACCAGTATATCCCAAGGTAATGGGCTGTTTAAATTTGCTAACGCCGATAGTTAAGCTAATTTATCGACTGAAATTAATCTGGTTAGTGTGTTTGCTGTGCTGTTTTAACAATTATTGCCAACCGGCGGCTATCATAAGTTGCCGTAACAGCCGCTTTTGTTTGTCGGCAGCTATTTGCCGCTGCAGGCTGGTATCGGTGTACACGGCCATTCCTAAATCAACATCAAGCTGATATTGAAGCTCCAGGGTAATGGCGTCGCTGGTCCATTCAAAAACGTCGGCATACGCATTGGGCCGGTTTGTAAATTGGCCGTACCGGGTTAAAAAATCCCTCAAAACTTTAAAACCATCAGCCTTGTCGAAAAACAAATAAACACTTACAATTTTTTCTTTATAAACCCTTAGCGCTATAGCCCTTAATGTTAAATCTGCATTAATTTTCATGGCGCTGTAATCCTGGTATTCAAAAAATATGCAACTGTCGGCATCAGATGTTGTTTTGCCATCCAGGTAAGTAAGCCGGCAGCCGGGAATTGTGTTTATTGAAGAACCGGTTACAAGCCTGTCAAACCCTTTTGCCGTTTTTAAATTTTCTATTGTGGCTCCGTGTTTGCGCTGTGCAAGGCAGCACATCGGCAACAACGCAAAAGCCAGGGCAACGGTTAAATTCATCGGGTTTAATTATAAGCTTTAAGTACGCCAGTGTTTTACCTGCCGCCAGCAACTGGCTGGCTATACGAATTGAGTGAAATTTTTGACGCTTATATATAGTTTGAATACGATTGTATACCGAATTGTAAAATGTGTAAAGTGCTGAAAGTCTGTATTTAACTGCAGTTGGCTGAAGTTTTACCACCCAACGAACGTGGGTGCCAGGGTGCGCTGTTAAACTGTAAAATTTTTTCTCAAAATTGCTTTGAAACGAGAGTGCTATTCGTTAACTTAGTACTACCAATTGCTAACCATTAATAAAAGGAGTTTCTTATGAAGAAAAAAGCTACCTTAGTTAATCAGCCTGGTAAGACTGAGACTAATAAGTCCGAACCTTTGCCCCGTCAAATCACAGTTCAAGTTGTACAGCACCACCATTCATTTTGCGACCATTCACATGGCCGTGTTAACAGGTATCCTTTTGGTGGCAGTCACGGGCCCGAGGCATTTTAACTACCGCTGTTGCGGGTTTACCACGGGTTCCGTAGCTTTACCGCTATGGCCCGTAATAAATATGCACCAACAATTTTATTGTTGTGCACCCTATGCCTTAGCTGCAACTTAAATAGCGGCGGTGCAAATTCAGCGCCTGCCAGCAAGTCTTCGCAAAAAAATGCCGATGAAAACTTTGATGCCTTTTTTAGCAGGTTTAAAACAGACTCTGTTTTTCAAAAATCGCGTATCCGGTTTCCGCTCAAAATTAAACTTACTGTCGGCGAAGGCGACAGCGACTCGACAAATTTAATCCCGTCGAACAGGTTGCCTTACATCAATTTATTTACAGTAAACGGTACAAAAGGAATTGTAAAAAAAGTGTTTTAGGCCCCGCAAAAGTGGATGTACGTTTTCAACTGCAGGATACCGGCTTTGAGGAAAATTTTACCTTTGTAAAGAAGAATGGCCAATGGAGTCTTGTGTTAATAGTTGACAATTCTGATTGACTAATAATTTACTCAATTTACCCGCCCGATGCAAAACCAGGACATAACCGAAGGCTTTCAGCATGTAGATCAATCGCAAACCGGGTTCCTGATTAAGTTCCTGGAAGACGTACACGGCTGCGAAACCGTGCAGGAAGGATTTGCAAAGCAACTGGCTTGGCTTAACATACAACCCGGCCAGCACGTGCTTGATGTAGGCTGCGGCATTGGCGACCAGGCTTTTGCTATGGCTACACTTGCCGGCAAAACAGGCAGCGTTACGGGGACGGACATCAGCACCACGATGATAACCATGGCCCAACACCGGCATGCATCGGCGGAACTGCCCCTGCACTTTGTGGTTGCCCCGGCTGCCCGGCAGCCTTTTGCAGATGCATCATTTGATATAATCCGCACCGAGCGGGTGCTGATGTATCTTAAAAATATTGAAGAAGTATTTGCCGAATATAAACGCCTGCTGAAACCCGGCGGTAAATTGGTTGTTTTTGATGTGGACTGGAATGCCCTGGTATTGCCTCACCCCGTTAAACAGCTAACCCGCCGCATTGTTGAATTTATCAGCGACAGCTTTCCATCCGGCCGCATCGGCGCCGAACTCTTTGGCCATTTTAAGGATGCTGGTTTTAAGGATATACAAATAAGGCCCCACGGTTATATGCATAACTTTGAGCTTACCAAACGGATTATAAGCGGCATAGTAACTACGGGTGTGGCCTACAACGTTTTTACCAACAATGAAATTAACGGCTGGTGGACTGAATTAGAAAGGGCCGACACTGCCGGTAAGTTCTTTTCCTGTTTCGAGGGGTTTATAGTGATGGGGACTTGCGCCTAGATTTGCCTTTGCTTTACTTGTCGTGCTTGTCCCAAACCAGTTTGCTAACGTCATAACCAATGCTTTTGGCTTTTTCGAGATACTCGGTTTTAATAGCTTCGGGAATAGTTTTTTCGCGGGATAAGATCCATAAATAGTTAAGGTTATTGCCGGCTATTAAAGCATATTGATAATTGTCATCAATAGCTATCACATTATACCCTGCATAAAACGGCCCGAAAAATGATACTTGCAGCAGGCCGGTGTTTGCGTCGCCGGCAAATTTTGCTTTGCCGACACTTTGTTTCCATTTGTTATTTACAAAATCATAGCCCCTGTTATCAACCCTGATTAATCCGTCGCCTCGTAATGTATAAGTGGCCGTTACGTTATTGAGGTTCTTTTCATATTTAAAATCAAGTCGGGCTATTTCGTACCATTTACCCAGGTACTTGTCTTTATAAAACGGTTTTACTGCTTTTGCCCCTTTTGGGATTGAAACGCAAGAGCTAAGCTTCAACGTAACGGCAGCGGCGCCGAGCCCCAATGCCAATGCCAGCTGCCAATTTTTTAATTTCATAATATAGTTTTTATTAACCGCACTATTAATGCTTCTGTAACCGGGCCGGTAATTATTTGTTTCAAAAGATGCACATGTTAAAACCAAAATCAACCAGGTGCACTACAGAATCGTTACATTATCTTTTTGTTAAGCCTATCTGTCCTTCAAAATCAATCAGTACTTTTGGATTATAAATATCATCCCATGAAACTAAAATTATTCAGCATCGCAGCTTTCATTAGTTTAAGTTTTCAATCTATAGCCCAAACACCTGGCAAAATCGAGCAAACCGGGCAGGTATTACTGCCTAACGGCTGGAAACTGAGCCCTGCCGGTCGTGGTTTGCCACTTGGCGATTTACCGCTAAATATTCAGTTATCGGCATCGGGTAAATTACTGGCAGTTACCAATAACGGGCAAAGCACACAATCCATTCAGCTGATTGATACCAAAACCGAGCGGCAGCTTGATGAACGGATAATAAAAAAAGCTTGGTACGGCCTGGCATTCAGCCATGACGAGAAAAAACTATATGCGTCGGGCGGTAATGACAACCAGATACTGGTATACCCCATTGAAAATAATAAAATAGGCGCTGCCGACACCATTAAACTTGGCGCGGCATGGCCGAAAAATAAAATATGCACCACGGGCATAGTGCTTAATAAAAGCAATACACGTTTATACACCGTTACCAAAGAGGATAGCGCACTTTACGTAGTTGATCCTGCAAACCTTAAAGTTGTAAAACGCGTAAAGCTGGCTGCGGAAGCCTACAGCTGTGTGTTATCGCCCGATGAAAAAACGCTGTATATTTCTATTTGGGGCGGGGGCGAGGTCAGCTGCTATAATACCGCAACAGGCGCCATAAACAGTATAAAAACAGGCAGCCATCCCAACGAATTGTTGCTGAATAAAAAAGGCACCCGGCTTTTTGTGGCCAATGCTAATGATAATTCGGTATCGGTTATAAATACCGCCACCCGCAAAACCACAGAAGTAATATCAACTTCGCTTTATCCAACCCGGTTAACTGGATCGACGACTAATGGACTGGCCCTTTCGCCCACCGAAAAAACGCTTTACATTGCCAATGCCGACAACAATTGCCTGGCGGTGTTTGATGTTAGCGTACCCGGCAATAGCAAAAGCCTGGGCTTTATCCCGGCAGGCTGGTACCCAACAAACGTAAAAACGCTGGGTAATAAAATATTTGTGGCCAATGGCAAGGGTTTTACCTCCATGGCAAATCCAAAAGGCCCGCAGCCGGTTAAAAAAGCCGATAACAGCGGCTACCAAAAAGGCGCCATTAATAGCAGGGAGCAATATATTGGCGGCTTGTTTAAAGGTACATTGAGTATTATTGATGCGCCCACTGAGGCTAAACTAAAAACATACACCAAACAGGTTTATGCCAACACGCCATTTAACGATAAAATTGCTGCAACAGCCCCAGGCGAGGCGGGTAATCCAATACCGCGTAAGCGTGGCGAAAAATCGCCTATAAAGCATGTGTTTTATATCATCAAAGAAAACCGCACGTACGACCAGGTTTTAGGCGATATGCCCAAAGGCAACGGCGATACTTCGCTTTGCATTTTTGGCGAAAAGGTTACCCCAAATCTTCATACCATTGCTAATAATTTTGTGCTGCTTGACAATTTTTATGTAGATGCTGAGGTAAGCGCCGATGGCCATAACTGGAGCATGGCCGCTTATGCTACCGATTTTATTGAAAAAACCTGGCCTACCAGCTATGGCGGTCGTGGTGGTAATTACGATAGCGAGGGTACCCGTGACATTGGCGACCCGAGGGATGGTTTTATTTGGGATTATTGCAAACGCGCCGGCTTAAGCTACCGCACCTACGGCGAGTTTGCCGATGATGGCAAGGCGAATATCAAATCACTTAAAAACCACTTCTGCGTAGCTTCGCCAAGCTTTGATTTAAACATTCCCGACATCAGGCGCGAAGAAATTTGGGCGCATGATTTTGACTCGCTGCTGAGCATAAACGCCGTTCCGCAATTCAACACAGTGCGCCTCGGCAACGATCATACCAGCGGACAGCGCAAGGGCGCCATATCACCCATTGCTGCTGTTGCGGATAACGACCAGGGTGTGGGTCGCTTTTTGGAACACTTATCACACAGTTCAATCTGGAAAGAATCGGTAGTATTTATTTTAGAAGACGACGCGCAAAATGGTCCCGACCACATAGATGCCCATCGCAGCCCGGTATATGTTGCCGGCCCTTATGTGAAACGAGGGGAGGCTATACACGCTATGTATTCCACTTCGGGTGTGTTGCGCACCATAGAATTAATACTCGGTCTGCCACCAATGAGCCAGTACGATGCCGCAGCTCTGCCCCTGTACGAATGCTTTACCAGCAAACCTGATTTTACCCCGTATAATGTAAAAGCCGCCCAGGTAAACCTGGAACAACGCAACGTTGCCGACAATAAAAGCAGCCTCCGCTCCGAACATTTCAACTTCGCCAAAGAAGATGCCGTGCCCGACCTGGAGCTTAATGAAGTTATCTGGAAATATGTGAAGGGAGAGGACGCGGTAATGCCCGCACCAAAGCGCAGCGCGTTTGTTATTTTAGAAAAGAAGAAAAAGGATGATGATTAGCCCCCCAGCCCACTGAAGGGGGAGTTGATCTGGGTTTGCTGCAAATACTTTTTTAAACCACGTAGTGGTTAAATATTGGTAGAAAAATCAACCGAAAGAAAGTCCGTGCCGTTTGGTACGGAACACCGCGTTTATATGTAGGTGGCAAGGTTGCGTACTTAACGGCACGCAAAATATCTATTTCTTTTCTACCAATATTTCGCTCCTAAACGAGCGCGATCGCAAATCTAAATCCAATATCCTATTGTGCAATTAGCCGATCTCAAATCTCACGTCTCAAATCTCACATCTTCTCAAAACAAATTCCTAATTTAGAAAGTTTTACAACCGATACTTTTTAAACCTATGGCCATTTTAGAAAACGACTTTTTACGGGTAGAAATTAATGCAAAAGGCGCCCAGCTTAGTTCAGTTTTTAACAGAGAAACCCAGACTGAACACATGTGGCAGGCTGACGCCAGTATATGGCCGTGGCACGCACCAAATTTGTTTCCAGTAGTGGGTGGGTTGATAAACGATGAATTATTGGTTGATGGCCAGATCTACCATATGAGCAGGCATGGCTTTGCCCGGCAATCGGAATTTGTTCTGCTGGAAAGTGATGATGTGCATGCGGTATACTCATTGCCCAACAGCGAAACTACCCTGAAAGTATACCCTTATAAATTCGATTTCCAGGTTTTATACAATTTGATTGACAATGCACTGCGGCTTACCTACAAGTTGATCAGCCACGATAAAAAAACAATTTATTTTTCGGTAGGTGGCCATCCTGCGTTCAGGGTGCCGTTTAATGCCGGCGAAAAGTACGAAGACTATTACCTTGAATTTGAAGCTGGCGAAAAGCTAAATACGCACTCTTTATCGGCCGAAGGTTTTTTCACCGGCGAAACCCACCCTGTGCCAACTCCCAATAACCGGCTGTATTTAACCCGGGATTTGTTTAAAGCCGATGCGCTGGTGTTTAAAAACCTGAAATCGCGCGAAGTTTGCATCAAGAGCGACAAACACGATAAGTCTATTTCTGTTGAATTTCCGCATTTCAATTACCTGGGCATTTGGGCAAAACCGGGCGCCGACTTTGTATGCATCGAGCCGTGGCTCGGTTGTGCCGATTCCGTCGGTAAACATGTTGATATCAGTCAAAAGGAAGATATCCAGCAGTTAAAGCCCGGGCATGTTTTTGAAGCCGCGTTTTTTATAAGTGTGTAAGCAAGTCCAGTATTAGACTATCCTAATCCCCTTTTGTCATTCCGAACGTAGTGAAGAACTATTTCTTGAGCGCAGCGAAAAATCTTATCCATATGATAGGTCTTCGACAGGCATTTCCCCCGCCAATGTCGCGCATATAAGATTCTTCGCGCACGCTCAGAATGACACACAATTATTGTACTACAGCAATTGTTTCACCGGCTGTTTTCGGTGTATAATTAATCGCCAAGTCGCCTTTTAAATTGCTATTTACACTTTTAATCAGCTTGCCGTTCACCATCAACCGGTAACTCGCATTTGGCTTTAACCGGTGCAAAACATAAGCAACAGGCGTAGTAACGCTTTGCTGCCATTCCATTTTGCCGGCGTCCCAATTTTTTATATTGATAGATAAGCCCTGTGCCGATGTGGCATCAAGTGAAGCAATAGCTGCGTTCCTGTTAAAATAAGTTAACTGGTTTTTGCTTGAATTAAAACCAAAGCTTTTGCCGCTGGTCACCTTAAACTTATGGTCCGAAACTGAATAGCTGTCGTTATCAAGATTGATGACTAACTTTTTACCCCTAAAATTATAATTCAAAGCCGTGCCGGCAAGTTCGGGAGTAATATGCGGTTCCAGGTAAAAACGATTATACATTGGGTTTATACCATAAATTGCCTGGTAAAGGCCCACGATAGAAAGGCTATTACCTGATAAGATATCGTCGCCCTGTCCGTCCTGTTTTTCCCGGGCATAACGCTGGAATGCCAGCCCGTCTTTACTATACTGCTCCAGCACGTTTTTTACATATTTTAAGGCGAGTGCGGGGTTGTAATCAGCATAAGCTTTTACGGCAACGGATCCCCATGACAAAAACAAGTCGCCGTTCTCGTAAGAAGGGAAAGGGTACTGCGATTGCTTTGCTTCGCCGGGTGCGTAAGGGTACATGCACAATGGCCAAAAAAACAGGTTTTCCTTTACCATCTGGGTCTCGATTCCATCCAAAATTATTTTTTTGCGCGCGTTATCATCACAAATTCCGTAAGCAATCGCCATAAAGTTTACCGGCGTTACCATGTTGCGGCCATGCACACTTTTGTCTTTATCAATCCAGTAATCGTAGCAGCCTTTTTCCTCGTCCCAAAAGCCGCCATCCTTTATGCTCTTGTTAAAGCTGGCTTTTAATTTGACGGCAAAAACTGTATAATATTTTGCCTTAACCGAATTACCCAACTGTTGCTCAATATCCGCCCATTTTACCAATGCGTGGTACAGGTTGGCGTTTACAAAAGCATTTTCGTAACACGCCCATACAATATCAATCCAATCACTGCTTCGTTTTTGTGTGTGGCTGTCGGTCATCATTTCAACCAGCCCGTTGTGGTTTTCGTCCCTTTTTAAAATCCAGTCCAAAGCTTTTTCACAGGATAGCTGGTGAGTTTTAATCCAGGCTTTATTGCCCGTTATGTCATACTGCTCGGCAACGTTCGTCACAAAATCGGGGTTCGAGTCCATCAGTATGCCCCATTGCGCTTCGTAAAAGCCTTCTTTGTTAAACTTGCCGGGCATAGCGTCTTCATTGGTATAAGCCCAGCGCGGGTAAACGCGGCCATCAGGTTTTATGGCATGGTCGCGGTAATAGTTGAGGGTGCTTTCGTAGCCTTTTAAATAGCTGGGGTCGTTTATTGCCAGGCCCATCTGCGCAATGTATTGCTCATGCAGGCAAATGGGGCCGTAAGGCGTATGCCAGCTGTTACCGCCAAAATGCAACGAGTCAATAACGCCGATACGGGCAATTGTGTTTAACACGGCACCTACTTTATCGCCATCAATGCCCTTAAAGTCGCCGCGGCCATATTTTTGTTTAAAATCGAAATATGTTAGGGTGATGCTTTGCCTGCTGATGCCTGCTGGTATAGTAAATGGCGCCCAAACGTCGGTATGGCCCCTGATGAACCGGCGGCGATTGGTGCCGGTATCGCCTTTTGGCAACATTTCTTTTCCTGATACTGTGATAGTATATGCCAGCTTATCGTCGTTAGTGCGCGAGTACTTCATGGCCACATTTTTACCGGGAGAGCTAACGGTAATGTTCAGCCCATTATTAGTTTTGCTGTTCCAGAAATTAGTCGACCGGGTATGCACGCCGTAAGTGCACAGTTTTTCGTTAAACAAATAAAACCAGGCCAGTCCGCCGTAACCCTGGTAGGCGCCTTCCCAAGTATTGATGCTATCGAAATTAAATATCGGGGCGGCAGATTCATCTGCCTTTATTGCTTTTTCGGAGTTTCTTTCTATGATCCAGTTTATAGTCTTGCCGGTAACGGTAAATATCCAACTCTCTTTAACCGGTCCATAATTAATGCCGGTTAACTTAAATATGTTGCCCTGTTTCACCAGTGCCGGTGCCCCGCTTAAGTGGAGCGAAGAATAAATAACGCCGCCAATGTTTACCGATGTAAAAATTCCATCCGGACCGTTGATTACTTTCTGCCCGTTGACCACCAGCGAGGTTATGCTGACTTTGTCGCCA
>Ga0105239_10004056_pt1 | contig 17692 bp, 19 predicted proteins | sample KBSC44metaG_FD_92761 | JGI IMG/M metagenome (GOLD analysis project Ga0105239, IMG submission 92761) | Corn rhizosphere microbial communities from Kellogg Biological Station, Michigan, USA - KBS C4-4 metaG | ecosystem: Host-associated > Plants > Roots > Rhizosphere > Soil | place: Michigan, USA...
GGGATGAAATTTCGAGTAGTCTTGATATACCAATTATGCCTCGGCTTTTGGTCTCGCGGGTGGCACCTGGACAACCGATCTCCCCCCCGGACAAGCCCCAGTCCGGGGAAGTAAGTAGGCTAGGCAAGATCGGACGCCAAACGGCGGCCTGATTCCACCTAGTGGGCTGACAAGTCCCTGTAGTTAGATGGCAGTGGTAGGTGAACAGACATCCACGAGTCTGGTTAGCTTTAGAAGCCATACTCTGTGCTCCATCCGCTGTAAGCTATAATCGGTATGAAGCCCCTAGGCAACAAGTCCTCTGAGTCTCGTCTTATTTGTTTGCTATGGGATTGCCTAGAGGACATTCGAATCAATCCGCAAACGAGGAGTTATCGCTCCTCACTCTCGAGCGCCCTAGAGAGTGTCTGGACTCATGTCTGAGACGGACGCACATGCATAAGCCGAAGCCAGGCCCAGGCCAGACAACCAAGGAAATAGGCAGCATCGCCTAGGATGTGCTGGATACGTGGCGCTCGCAGGTTGACTCGACTGGGACGTGTCTGTTCGACCAAGACGTCTCATATCTTTGATTTTGGCCCTTCCTCCTCCGTCAATGCTAGGTAGCCCTCTCTGACATGCGAAGGCATCCCTTGCTCTGAAGGTCGACCCAATATGCCATCCTTCGCTTCAACCCAGACGTGCATGGAGCCGCCTACAGCTTTGACAGCTTCATCTCCCTGCTTGAAAACCCCGACTTCATACACAACGCTGGTCTTGCCAAGTTTGGCGACTCGAAGCCCAATGTCCAGAACGCTTGGATACTCCACGGATCCGAAGTAATCGAAGTATGTGTTGACAATGATGGCTGCTTGAGGGCTTTTGGACGTCTTGTAGCCACATTTGTCGATCAAGTACTGATTGGCTATACTATCACAGAGTACACCATACTTCGGATTATTCATGTGGCCAAATACATCATTGTCATCCCTAGATACGGTCAGGCCTGAATATCGATGGGTGGACCGAGTGAACTGACCATCGTAATCGGTACTCAAGAAAATACCGATAATCTGCCCGCACACGCTTTCGTTTCGATGCGATGTCTGATCCCAACATTTTCGAAGATAGGCGCAGAAGCTGACTCTGTAGAGGTTGAGTCGACTCAGACTTGTATATCCTTAGTCGAGTGAGTGAATGCTCGTTGGAGGAGGAATTTGTTGCGACAATGCATGGAGCACCATTCCTTGGGCGTAGCCGAGGTTGAAGGGTCTCGGCTCGCTCCCTTCGGAAGATCGCGTTCGTATTTCCGAGGAACATCCCCAACCACCCGTGTAACTTGGGTACTCATTGACTAGGCATTCTCAACCTCATGCATGGTTTAATCAGGTAGGCTACCACTAACTGACCAAGGTACGGATTTGACAAATCTGCCAACAGGCTAGGAGAGCAGTTTGGATCCACTGCTACGGAGTACATTTTGTTGCCAAATCCTGCCAATACGCTTAAGGAGTGTATCTCGAGGAAAGATCTCCCCTCAATATGCTGTGACTGAAGAAACCACCAAAATATTGAGGCAGCATGAATGATGGCTATTTAGAGATTTTGTGTCAATGATATAGACATCATACAAATTTCCGGTGCACTATTGGGCTATTACCACCGGCACGTTAACGCCGTCCCTAGCGGATTGAAGCTGTGCGCATAGCGTGATTGTCCTCAAATACCTCGAAAAAGCATCAGTTCCGATCACAAACGGGCTTTCCTGCTTGCATGTACCCTCCCCACACTGTCTGGCCTCTAAAATGTCGAAGTTGGTGACGGATCGGCCCTGATTGGGATGATTGGCGAGCATGTCGGTCACAATATTGTCCTCGATCACATTTGCCAGCTTGTAATTCGAGAGGACGTGATCAACTCGCTGCGTTACATTGCTGTTGATTCCAACTCCACCGCTCAGGACTGCCGTATATTTCTTCTCGCCATTTCGCACATTAAACATGAAATTGGTACAACCTGATGTGAGTGACCCTCCCTAGATCTGCCCGGGTCGCGAAGTCACCGTTAGTTTCTGTGGACAACAAGGCAGGGTTTGAGGGTTTGAGGGTTTGGGGTTTGGGATTCTATGGCCTATAGGCCTGAATACATCTCAAGTCTGGTCGACAGAGAATTCTTCGACTGAACACACTCGTGGAACCTCCCCCGAGTCGGATCGAGAAAATGCTCAGCGTACCTCACAGCATGAAACGGCATAGACCCACAAAGATCATCTCTTGTGATCGAGTGCCTGTTCTCATGCCTAGTTCGACCTCGTTACCCAGTCGAAACTTGGAATCTCCTTTGTCAGAGTTTGGCTCTATGAGAATTTGAGTGCGACAGCGATCTGACTCTCCCCAGCGCCGCATTCAGACTTTTCCTAGTGTTCTCAAAGTATATGTGACTGAATTCACTGCTTGCCTGTCCGCTTATCGTTCGCGCCTGGATGCCGTGGGTGATGGTGCCTCCTCGAACGTGGTGAAATATTTTCCCGACCTCCCAGTCCTTGCCGCCGCCGTCTTTTCGAAGATCAAAGCCTCGTATACTCGCGTAGCGGTCCATTAGTTCATCTGGGTCTGGCATCCCACTGGACACACGATTCTCGGCGGCATAGGGTGATTTTTTGGATCCGTCGACTGATTGTCCTGCCTGGGCGACTTCATTCCAGAAGGGACTGAGGGTGAAAAGGGCGTCCATAAGTGGGTGGCCGATGGTAGACAGCTCCCAGTCGAGGAGCGCTATAACACGGGGCTCGGTCGGATGAAGAACCTTGAGAGTGTCAACCAGTAAACTTGGGGCCGAGGATTGGTATCCGGACTTACTATATTATCAAACTTGAAGTCCCCATGCACGATGGAATAGCGGTTGCCGGGAAGATTCTTCCTTACATAGTCGATTATCTCGTCGTAGTTTTCGTGGGCACGTCCAAGTTCTTTGCCGGTCTCGATGTCTTTGACCTTTGCTTGTTGAGCTTCAATCCGGCTGAATGTGTTGCAGTGTCTGGCGTAGAAATCCGTTTTCTTCCCATATCCTTCCAAGCCAATGGCGTCAGGATCCAAGGAATGAAGCCAGGCAAGCGTTTCGATGGCAGAGAACCAACTGATCACATAATATATCAACATCTCCACCCCAGAGTGTGGAAAATGTCATGGGAAACTTACGCCTGGCGTCGTTCAGAGGGAGACAAGTCTCCAAGGTCTGGGTCCGTGATTATCCGACCTTTGACAAATTCCATAACCTAGAAAACAGGACAAGAGCTGTCAGAATTTGGGAGAGCACTGAGATGGGCTGAGGGCTCGTACATAGAAAGCCGTCCCAATCACCGAACTGTCCATACATAGCGCGTAGACCTTCGGTACGGGAAATCCTTTCACAGATCCCAAGGCCTTCAGAACTCGAAACTCCCGATCGACCTGGTGTGCGACAGGGCTGATGATGTGTCCTGAAGGCTTTTTCCTCAACACAAACCGCGTCCCCCTATGAAGAGAAGTTATTCGTCAGCGATCAGCCGTTCTAACCAGCCAATGAATGCAGTTTGCACCGTTGGACGTACGATGAATCGTCAACAAAGTAAGTCGGATTGCTTTGGCCATATCCGATCTTCGTTGACAGGACAGGCAACTTCAGCCCTGGGATTGCATTTGTACCCAACAGCCACAGGCCTAGTTTCTTGTCGTCGAGGTCGTGCCGTGCGCTGGGTTGTGGCTTTTTGGTAGACATGATTCCACAAAATTGCAATTTCAAGACTTAGCCCTACCTCGAACGTCGGATGTCTTGAACAATTGGGCTTAAAAGTACCACCCGCCCATCCGAGACGCGTAGGATACGTATCTCCGAATTGAATTATTCCTCCTGTACTCCGTACGGAGTGGTTAATTAGTTAAGAGATATCACGCTTCGAAAAAACATGCGGGGTTGGCGACTCGATGCCGACTGACGAGGGTTTGGGGTAAGCCTCGGCCCAACTTTGTAGCGGAGCCTTGCATCCGAATCTTCGAGGCAGGATTGCACAGGTCATGGGGGTGCGACCTCGGCAATCTCTAGGTACTATAAATACTGTTTATTACATGGAATGTTTTTATGGTCAGTTTTGAATGGCATAATGGGACAAGGTTCTATGCAACAAGAGCATACCGCTCGCAGTTTAGATGTTCTGGGTAGACATAATTAGCATTCTTGTTTGCCGGATTAGCTGTTTCATAACTGAGGTATGAGATATGACTAATTAATACGAGTGCAGGTTAGGTTCGCTGTGCAAGCTTTTCCCAACTTAAGCGCCCTCGTCCTGGGTCTGGTCATTCATGAGAAGCGAAGGTGGTTGGTATCGTCGACAGAATGAACGCGAGTAATTGACCATCAAGTTTCCTGACTGGTTTTCGTCTTTATTCACTTCCGCAACTCTTCTTGGTGGGTGGTATTGCCGCCTTCGTCCTTGAGATCCTCTTTCACACCCTCAAAATGGTATAGCGGCTTCAGCTTCGCATCCTTCCGCCAGAAGACGTAACGCTGGATAAACCATGGGAGCCAGGTGCCGGTTTGGTACTTGACGAATGTACCAGTTGGTACTGCGAAAACATAATCCAATTCTTCAAGTGTGCGTTGTTTAGTCTCTGGGAGCCACAGGAAGATCATAATAAGCGCGAGAATGTTTAAGCCCCTAATGCACGTTAGCTATGACGATCACTTGGCCAAGAGACTTGGATACTTACGCAAAGAAACCAAATGCACCGGTTGGGGTAAAAGCATCCAGGATTCGGGGGAAACAGATAGATAACACTGCAGCCCAGAAGAGGCAAGTAGCCACGGCCCAACCCATACCAACCTCTCGGTGTGATAAGGGGAAGACTTCTGCAGAGTACGTAAACGGAACGGGGCCTTCTCCTGGCGAGTAGAAGGCTGCGAAGAGATAAACGAATAATGCGATGACACCTAGATGAGCAGAGCTTTCCTCAGGAATGTAAAAGGAGAATCCGGCCGCCAGTAGTGTCCACGCCATCTGGGGGAATGTGAAGAGCAACAAGCTCCGACGTCCAAAGGTGTCGATTGTGAAGAAGGCTGGGATGGCGAAGATGAAATTGACAGCACCAAAGCCGAAGCTGGCAAGTAAAGCAGCGAGGTCGCTGGCACCGGCTTGTCGGAAGATAGTCGAGGAGTAGAAGGCGACGATATTGATACCACACATTTGTTGAGCAATCATGACCACGAATGAAGCGAGTGTGGCTCGACGGACACGCGGGATGGTGAAGAGCTCGCCAAATCTCTTGAAATAGTTGGTATCACCGACAATCTCTGACTCGACCTCGATTTGGGCGTTGATGTAGTAGAGATCTCTAGCGGCTAAGATAGGGTGATTGCGAAGGATGAGTAGCGACTTAAAAGCGTCTTGGAAACGACCTTTCTTGATGTACCACCTGGGAGATTCAGGGCAGAAGTATACAAGAGCTGCAAGGGGGACGGCTGGAATAAAAGCAGATCCCAGCTGCAATCGCCAAGAAATACCTCCAGTGTTGTAGACCGCTAGGTTAGCTGCCGTACCCAGGAAGATGCCTAATATGTCCATTAGCAATAGTATGGAGGATTGGGTGGTTGTTCCACGCACCGAATGCTGTCCAAAACTGCCATGTCATAACCAAAGCGCCACGAATCGCCGCCGGAGAGTTTTCAGCTGCAAAGATAGGAGTTGTTGAACCCTTTAAACCCATGCCAATACCCATAAGCAGGCGCGTGACGAAGAGTTGTTCCCAATTCTGACTGACAGCACCCCCAATAGGAGTGAGAATCAGGAAGATCGCTGAGATAAAGATGACACCACGTCGACCAAAATACTTGTTGCAAGGATCAGATAACCAACAGCCGATGAAGGCAGATCCACTGGTGGGGACAACCCTCATTAGCTCCAAGCTCGACATCATATCGGAAAGCTAAGACATACATGTATGGGGCAGCGTTAATAACACCAACTAGCCAAAGGTTCCTCTCTGCATTAGTATTTGGAGAGCCGTCCTCGAGCGTACTGCCTTCGGGAATTCCAAAAGCGACCGGGAATGACAAGTTTGCGCCATTGGAGCCAGTCTGATCCCAACCTTGGACAGCAGCGCCGATAGAACAGACAGCAACAGTCATGTACAATTTGAATGGATGGCTCCACTTCTTAGTGACTTCAATGCGCAGAGCTTCTCTCTCATCCTCTTCGAGGTCAAGGCTTTCATAAGCAGCTGAATCGCGGATCAGACCCAAGAAGTGAAAGACTAGAGAGTGCGAATTTTACCTGGATTCTGAGCCACAAGTGCACCTTTTTGGAGCATGGCGGTGTGCTCAGTAAGGCCAGTCTCCTCTGCGAAAGCGACCACATCTGCCAACAATACATCCTTTGGAATGCCACCCAAGGGGTTAGAGATCCTGTACACATATTTGGTAAGCTTAGTACGGATAAGACATGATAAGTCTTAACGGCGTAAACAAGAGGTCGACAGTCTTGACTCACTTGGCATCCAAATTCTTGTTCATATTAACATCCGTAACTGTGGAGCGACGGCGGCCACTAGCAGTCGACATTTGCCGCTGCTCTTGGTGAGGGCCATCATCGAAAGACTGGGATTTCTCGTGACTGTCCATGATTTTGAACTGGTAACAGAGACCAATAACTGCAGTAATCAGAGAAATAGCAGATAGGGTGGAGGGCGAGAGGAAATCTAAATCTAAATAGCTTTTCTAGGAGCGAGGCAGACTACAACGTTCACCCCCGATCAACCATGACCATCGTCCCATGGCCCATCCCATGGCCCATGCCATACTCCATCAGACAGGTCAAGACTCAAGCGTAACATCGGTCAGCGAGTATTGAGACTGGTGCCTCGAGTACGTCACAGCTCAGCTTTCCCCACGGCCCCTTCGGCGGGGTAGTAAATGCAAGAAACAGCCTTCATTCAGCCTCTGATGAGGCTCGATATGCCTTGCCAAGGGGAATAGGTAACATCGCCAAAGGGGATCAGAATCTTCGGCGGAGCGCCACCAACGTAGTGGTCAGACTCAATGACGCCTTTCTGCGGGAGCGGAGTCTGATCGACGGCCAAGAGTTCTCGGCAGCTCTCGGCGGGTCCTTGGCATTCTAGGCAAAGCGGAGCCTTCTGTGGTTGATAAGACCCTCTAGTCCCTCTTATGCATCGATGCTTGCCTGAGCAAAATTAGCCAGCGTGGGCAGCATCAAGATTGGTGCCGCAGGCTTCGATACGGCTTCACCAACCTTGGCTGGTGGCCCTTTCGCAATCCCCATCCAATGGGAATTGATCAGGTGACTTTCCGTCTGGGCTCCATATTTCCAGTTGTCGTTTATGCGGGCAAGAAAGCCCTGTTTCAAACGAACTGCGACCTTGACTGTGGAGGACCTTCCTTTTTCCCGCAGGGATCTGGGTCAACAACATACCTAATACTCGTACCGGGTACTGTATCTGAGCGAATCATCCATCAACATTGTATCCATTGCGCAAGATGACACCTTGGGTCAGATGAGACTACATCGAGCGCTCGTCCTCCGTGCATACCAGCAGTTTCCACCCCCTTGACACTTTCCACATACGGAGGGGTGCAATCACGATGGTGTCCCACATCCACTTAACGGTTTTGCACTCCGTAGGAGTACGGGGTATATTAACCAGGTAAACATCAACTAAATCGTTCAAAATTCCCGTCTTGTTTAAGTTTGAGAATTAAGGTCGGCCAGATTTCCAGGTTGAGAGTAACTCAAACGTCCCATTGGCCGCAGAGAAGAACGAAACCAGACTGACCGGCATTTCGTCGAGAAATTTCCTAGCTCCTGCGGCATTGACAACTGTTTGCTGCAAATGCACTCAGCAATTCTTCTGGTAGTGCTCACACCTCCTTGAACGCTTACGAAGATGTGGGACCAAGTATTTCTCTCGGCTGGGGAGCTCTAGTCGTGTTTGATGTAGCCGGAACCCAATGGAGCAAGACGTCAATACTTTCGTAGTATGCTACATAGGACCAAACGCCATGTTCTATTAACCCATTGAGAGTAGCTGGGAGTAATCTTGTGCAGACTGAGACAGGGTTTTCGTCCAACGGGGCGGCTCGGTAAAACTACCACAGGAATTAATATGATCAATAACCGAACGTGTCTGGTCGGACGCTCCTCAAGCTTTAGAGTTTCGAGTGTTGTCATGGCAATACTAGTATCCATTCATTGATGTGCAGCTCTAGGGAAAGTGAGAGGTATAGTGGAAGGATTGCCTCCCTTTTCCTAGATTGGCGAGCTGCCAGATGCTGCTAGTCACATAGCAGCATGCTTCAAACCGAAGAATATAAAGGCTATACTCAGTGTATTCTCAATCGATCGTAGATTTGAGTTTTGGAAGCCGTTCCTTCCGAACCCCCACCATAATTGAGATCTCGGGCAATAAATACTGTTCATTGTCAATGGTCGCTGGTCATTTGATAGGGTTAGAATATTAGTAATACTCACATAAATGATTCAGTCTGGGGAGGTCTTGTAGATCAGAAACGAGCGCCACCAGATGAGCGAAACTGTCCCAAGGTATGGGGAATCACCATCACGGCCTGCACCTGGCCAATCGAGAACTTTGACATGCTCGGCGAGTCACTCTGCCATTGTCCAAAGCTTTTGCCGTCGGCGAAGCATTCCGACAAATAGAACAAGTCAGAATTGCTATTATTTGAAAGTGTAGAATTTTTGCAGTGTGCTGGTACCCCGCCTAGGTAAATAACTAGTCTTCAGGAGCACTAAATTATGATAACGGGACGATATGCCCAAGTGCACTTAACTCTTGCATTGGATGCTTCGTTGCCTTGGAAGGTCCATATAGGTTTTGCAATGCCAGCACCTTGAGAGCAGCGATGATAGCAGGACTTTTAGCCGCTAAAAGACTTGTAGGCGCTACGCAGGCGAAGGAAGACGAAAGTAAAATCTATATCTCTGCCGTGGTGTCCGAGAGCAAGCCTATGAGATATTGGCACGTGACTTAATACCAGCCGAGAATATCAATCATTCATTTAGAGAGGAACATCGCTACCAGCAGGGGAACTTGTTTGCTTGGTTTGGGTGTATATTGGGTTGCCAATCGACCACGTTCAGTGCGTGAATTTGTTGAATCAAACATGATGTGGGCAAATAGTTGAGTGTCGTAGCGACTTTGGCACAATCAGTTTTCAGTGGGAGGGTTGAATGTAGCTGCTCCTGTGCAGTGGTGAGCATAATTATATCGATGGACAGACAATCTGAGGCACCTCACAGGGAGGCCATCCATAACATGCCTCGGCACTTATTTAAGTAATGTCTTTGTAATCTGGCTCCAGGAGAGGCAACATACCCGGAATCTGCCTTGACGATGGTTGAGATGTTAGTGGAGCTGTGCAGGCCACGCCCTCCAATGAGTTTGTTTTCCGTCTCGCTGATAACCTTCATTGATCCTTCCATAGTAGTGGGAAAGGTGCATCCGGGGTGTAGTTTGGAAGGCACTCGTAGTCCAGCTGGCTGCTGTTTTAATTCTATGCTGCCGCCTTCGCGATTGCTGGTGCATGGGGTATCACAACATGCTGGGAGAGCCCGGTAGTATTTCCGCTTCGAGAACTGGGCTGCGGAGGACAGCATCCGCAAATGGCTTGTTCCAAGGATTGGTAGCAGACACGAAGTCTTTTAATACCAAACCTTGCGATCCTCGAGAGGTCTATTGCCCAATTCTTCCTTCAAGAGCGTTCGTGAAGCCTTGCCATAAGATGACATCAATCATCCTTTATTACTCCCCAGGGGCTTGCTCCCTTGCTTCTCATGTGCTTCTGAAGGAGATAGATGTTAATTTTGAGGCTGTCAGGGTCGAAATGAAGGCCAGTCTTCCTGAAAGCTTTCGAAAGATTAACCCGAAGATGCGAGTTCCAGTCCTTTCAATCGACAAGAACGTCATCACAGAGACACCAGCAATCTTCACAGCAATATCCCAACTTGCTCCAGAAAGGAACCTCCTCGGCAGGTCCAACACCGAAATTGTGCGCACGTACGAGTGGCTGAACTGGTTATCCGGCACTCTGCACGGTCAAGCTTTTGGGGGCCTCGTCAGACCACACAGATATGCTGATGATCCTGCCCTTTACGATGCGATCAAGGCAAAGGGATGGAAGAATGCAGAAGAGTGCTTCGAGAAGATTGAGTCGGATTTATCCGGAGTCCATGCAGTGGGTGATAGTTTCACAGCTGTGGACGTTTTCTTGTACGTATTTTACCGCTGGGGGAGCTTTTCAGGTGCACAAATGGCACACAGGTACCCCAAATACTCGGAATTGGTGGTAAATCTGGCGCAAAGATCATCAGTGCAGGAGGTTTTGCAGGCAGAAGGGGTCCCTTCTTTTCTCCCAAAGCTGTAAAGGAATATGCTAGCAGAGACAATGCGGCTCCATGATGCAACACTTTCAACATGACTGAAAACTGGAGCAATGTGACTCATATTGCTCTGCGGGTTGGGGTTTTATCGTGTCAAGGAAAGAAGGCACTTCTCGAGATGTTGTTCGCTGTTGGCACAGAACGTTTTTAACTTGGCTTTCTCAATCTCCAGCTCCAGTGGTTCTCAGGATTGTCAGCCAAGCCATTACAAGCCCCAAGGTCAGATGCTGTTGGTCCAAGTCGAAGCTTGTTGGCTTCAAGTGCCAACTTAATGTACTTCTGTGCGCCTCGCAAACCTCCAACAGCATTGTAGGTCAGCGCAGCGTGGCAATACGCTGGGTCAATGTACCCATGAAGACCCTCGTCTTCATAGATCTTGACTAACCTTTCCGCCTTTTTGACGCTAGCTGCAGAGTGTGGTGTCCAATCCGAAAGCGCTGCTTGTAGCTCAGCAATCTCGTTCAATAATTCATCTGCTGTTTCCCCTCGTGAGCAACGTTCGCATGTGCAGGTGAAGTGGAATGATTCGCGGAGATGGTGCTGGCGGTTTGCATAAGTCTCGAGGGGATTGGAATATGCTATGGTGATTTCCTCGTCTTTACCAATTGGGCGTACTGCGTAGACTTGATGTGATAGAAGGGAAGGGTCCAGCCTGAATAGAGAGTTCGGCGAACATGCATGGTTTATTCTTGCAGCCTCAGGGAAGACGGCAAGATGTCCCCTGCCAGCAATTTGCAAGTCAAAAGCATTGCCACTAATAACGCCTTGGAGCAAAACGTCAGGATCACGGTAGAGGTTAGATAGCTCTAACAACGATGCTCTTGTTGGGGCTGGCAGTTGGTCAACAGCGATACGGAGGAATTTTTCGCGTTCCCCCTTAGGGAGAAAGCCTTCCGTGTAAGCGACCAGAACTGGCGTATTGGCAAGTATTTTCTCCCCGCGCCTTACGGTGTCCTTCGCAAACATCCCCAGTCCCTTCCCAGGGGTTGGGCTTGTATACCACCTGGACTCATCTGTGTTGATGGCAATATCGGATAGAGCGTCTGGGTTGTGGAATGGGACCAAGAGTGCTATCTTTTCGGCAAGGCTAGGGGTTGTGAACACTGAAAGGCCCCTATTATTTCCAAATGTTCTGCTGGTGTAGACACAAAGCTTGCTCTCCAGGTTATCAAGAACTTGGGTACAAAATGGTTCGTAAGACCAAGGCGCAAAAGAACTAGCGTTATTCTCCCCCGAATACAGACCAGGTTCGCCTGGCTGGAGTAGTTGTTGTGTGTCGACACCCGCGAATGTGTCTTCATGAGCTTGGACGAATCTCGATGCGGGAGATGTAGCGTATTGCAAGAGAACCGCTAAACCTGCTAATGCAGACCAGATATGCATCCTTGTGAGAGTGGAAGGTTTGGCGTAAGCGGTACGATTTCTTGTTTGCAATTCTACCTGGATCGCTCATCCGCTCGCATCAAATTTGAGCTCTCAGCGGGAGTTGCACAATAGCTGACGTGTTCCATTGAAGTCCATCGGCTGACCTGCCTTGTTACGAGACCCAGTCGTCCAAAGGACAAGTACACCTCCATATTGGCTAATGGGTGGGTGTCCTTTTAGGGGGTCCTTGGCCTAAAGCTTCACACAAGGCTTCCACTCTCTCTGGAGCGCAGAGCCATTCCCCTCAACTCATCGACATTTTTTGCAAAGATGTGCCGGCTCGTCATCTTTCCATTCGATTCTGTCGCGGAGGCTCCCCCTTCGTTCACCCAGGGCTGCGATCTGCTGCGATCTGCATTTTCAGAATGAGGTTCGCGACGTCATCAGCGGCGCTTTGATGTGGCCAAGCTTACCGGTGCGCCTGCCAAGCATGCCTAAAGGTGCCTATCGACATTGCCATGGTGCCTAAACGACGCCAAACCCTTCAATCCTCCAATCTATGCGGCCTCCTCGACACCCCAGACAAGGCCTTGACGTTCTTGCGGGTCAAAAGCATTTTTCTTGCCGTCTCTTGTATGCGCTTGTTCAATATGAGATCATCCAGCACATGGGCATTTTGGGATTCTGACCTGTTCTCGTAAGATCTCCATAGTAAATTCGATGTCATCACCACGAGGCCTGCCATGAGATATGTATACCCCGCTGGCCAGTCTCCCACGATTGGATCCTAGATGCAAGCATTCAAAAGTCCCCTTGCCAAACACGGCATTCCCTTCATATTCTACTGTGGAGGATCGCGGCATGCTGAGTACAACGCCCCTGGATGTCGTGGCCTTTGCCTGAGAATATGAGGTCATCTCCACTATGGTGCAAATGCCATGGCAGGTATACAACAGCCTGCTTTCATAAGGTCCAGCGAGTCTGAATTATGAGGCTTTCGATCCCTTTATTCAAGAATAAATGATGCTGGAAAGCGTTCGCTAGCAAAATCGGCTCACTATTGTTTATTTTTGGGGACTTCAGTCATCACCAATGTCTATTTGCGTTTGATTGATATCACTCACGATGGCAGGATCGACTCGCTCTTCTACGGTCCATGGAGACTCAGACCATGAAAACGAACACTATAAGGAGAAAACTGGCGTTGACGAGACTCCCGGCCCCAAACAATCAGTCCTCGGCGTAGCAGGCCAGGACTTGACCGCAACAGGTCAGGACGCATCTCAGCCAGAGCGCGCAGACGGTAAAATTGAGCTCACGGAAGACGATGCCTATGACAAATTGGGCTACACTTTACCTGAGTGGAGGAAATGGTCTATCTTAGTACTGATCCTCCTGATCCAGACCTCAATGAATTCCAATGCATCGATGTATGGCTTTGCGGTCGAGGGCATTTCTGAGGAGTATGGGGTTTCCGAGACTAAGGCTAGACTCGGTCAAGCAATATTCCTCATATTCTATGCCATCGGTTGTGAACTGTGGGCACCCTGGTCTGAGGAACTTGGTCGTTGGCCAACCCAACAGCTATCTCTCTTTCTGGTCAACATCTGGCAAATTCCAAGCGCTCTAGCTCCAAATTTCGGCACGATCCTTGTGGCCAGAGCCCTTGGTGGTCTCTCGACAGCTGGCGGCTCAGTCACTCTTGGTGTTATCGCCGACCTGTACCAACCAGAAGATACAGGATTCCAGTACGCTGTCGCCTTCGTCATCCTCTCTTCGGTCGGTGGCGCACCTGCTGGTGCAGTCATCGGAGGCTTCGTGGGACAGTACCGAGAATGGTATTGGATTTTCTGGACCCTCCTGATTATGGGCGGTATTGTCCAAGTCGCACATTTCTTCCTCGTCCCGGAAACCCGCGTGACAATACTTCTAGACCGCGAAGCGAAGAAACGCCGCAAGAACGGTGAACACAACATCTACGGCCCCAATGAACTGAAACCATTCAAAGACCGCTTCAGCTGGAAAGAGGTCGGCAAGATCTGGTGGCGGCCCTGGTTGATGTTTTTCACCGAGCCGATCGTGCTTTTCCTCTCGCTGTTGTCCGGATTCTCCGACTCTCTTATCTTTACGTTTCTCGAAGCGTTCACACCCGTATTTGAACAGTGGGATTTCGAGACCTGGCAAATCGGCCTTTGTTTCTTGTCGTAAGACCTCTTGCCCTTGACCCTCGTGCCATCACCTTCACTGACAATCTTCTCTAGCTCCTTGATCGGTTACATCATTGCCTACTTCACCTATCTTCCGGTGATTTGGCACCACAATCAGACACGCAAGAAGAATCCAGACCTTCTCTCCCCGGAAAGCCGACTCTGGTGGCTCCTGTACTTGGCGCTGCTGCTTTCAATTGGCCTGATGGGCTTCGCGTGGACCTCCCTTGGCCCGCCGCGAGTTCACTGGATTGCACCGCTCATCTTCACCACGGTCGTCGGTATTGCCAACTACGCCGTGTACAAGTCGAGCATTGATTACATGATCGCCGCCTACGGACCGTATGCAGCATCAGCCACGGGAGGAAATGATTTGGCCCGGGACTTCCTGGCTGGTATCGCTGCTTTATACGCCCATCCCTGTAAGTTACTCATTGAATCCCTTCGCCATGTACCTCACCTTCCCTTCCGTCAACGTTAATAAGCCATCCATGCTAATCTCTGAAACCACTATATAGTCTACGAGAACGTTGGTCCTGAAGACAGAAAGCTCGTCTACCCTTCGGTCATACTCGCCTGCTTAGCAGTTCTGGTGATCATCCCAGTGTACTATTTCTATTTCCGAGGAGACAGGCTCCGAATGAAGAGTAAGTTCGCACAAGAACTTGAAATCGGACGGAGGAAGAGGATGGAGAAGAGAAGAAGCACTGCAGCGGGCATGCGCGGCAGTCTTGCAGAGAAGGGGCAGCAGAGAACCAGCGGCCCCTCAGATCGGCAGGTCGAGCAAGTGTAAAACGCATTATACAATTTTTGTTAAAACCCTATTGCAGTTGCAGGAGTCGGCTCTTGGGATATTGAGAGGAGGATTAATGTTTCTTCGGTTTGGCCCACGATGTATGAGTACACATTTATGACACGCCTTTAACACAATTGGTGCGAGCTTTTCTCCTTGATATCGGGACATGTTTGAGTTCCATATTCCAAGTCCATCTTGAATCATCTTTCAGAATAATAAAGAAGTGTATGCACCTCCATCATGCAATTTCCCCCAGATCGTGGTGTTTCCTCATTGCGGAACTCCTATTGGAGTTGCAAGATCTCGCCATCCTGATCACCCGTGACGTGAAGGACCGAATCCCACAACAGTGCCTATTTATCTTGATATGCATCCGTTCCCCTCGACATGGAGCTAAGCTACGCTTTGGAGATGAACAGATGATTGGGTGGGACGATTGTGCAAGATATGCTGAGATGATGTTATATTTCCCAAAATGGTCATGGACCGTATCTAATGCCTCCATGGGTATCTATGAGGGGCTACCGTCGTTGAGACCTCATCCTTGACCTCTCATATCAGGGATGGAAGGTGTAATTTGAGCGGGGTTCAACCTGAATATTCAGAAAGGAAAAATGATACTTGGTATAATCAATCGCTGTGGCTGCTGTCATATCCTATCGAGCATTGATACACCTTCTCCTATTGCTAAGGCGGACACTTTGTGTATCGACCTTCCTCCAGCCAGCGCATTCCAGCACAATGGCACCAGCAGCAGATATTGATCTGGCTCCCAACACTCCTCTACCAGTGACGAAGACAGCGATATCGAACAAGCTCACGGGACCTCTGACGTACTCTGGCTCCCTTGACCAGTATAAATAAGTCTTTCGAGGTCACAAGTGTCATCGGCAGGGAATACCCCGAGCTCCAACTTGCGGATATCTTGACCGATGATACAAAAATTCGCGACCTTGCAATCACCGGTACGTGCGCTCGTCCTCCAAAGGCTTTGACTCACGATTTGTAAGTTTCGCAACGTGGTGTTGTTTTCTTCCGCAACCAGAGCCTCAACATCGAGGACCAGAAGATTCTAGGACAGAAGCTAGGCGAGTTGACTGGTAAACCGGAGACTTCCAAGGTCGGTGATTCTGGACGAGTGAGGTTTTTTTCCGGTCTATACTGACAATTTCTATCAGCTCCACCGTCAGGCTCTGAGTAACAGCAAGCGAGGGACTGCCGTCGACGAGAATAGCAAGCTGGACGATGAAGTGTCGGCGATCTCGTCAGAGGTAATCCAGGATCATAGTCGTTGCAATTCCAGACAAAGCTCATTCATGAGAAAGCAAAATAGGAAATTCTATAAAGATCGCTTCTCTTCTGAATCTAAGCGTTTGGCTAGTGAGGGCTGGCATGCAGAATAAATGTTTAGCTGCGAAGCATACCATCAACTGCTAATTTCTTGAACAGCATCACCTTCGAACGAATCCCGTCCGACTGCGCCATCCTCAAGATCATCAAAACACCCGAAGATGCTGGTGGTGACACACTGTGGGCTTCAGGATATGAGGCGTATGACCACCTCTCGCCGGAGTTCCAGAAGATCGCTGACGGATTAACTGCCACCCACTATCAGCCCAACTTCGTCAAGGTATCCAAGGAATTCGGTGAAGATCTGATCAAACAGGACCGAGGGGCACCCGAGAATACTGGAATCGACTTTACAGCCTCCCATCCTGTAGTTCGCACCAATCCCGTTACCGGGTGGAAGAGCCTCTTCGGCACCGCTCACCAGGTCGAGCACGGATGGAACGATAATGTCCCGCAGAGGGAAAGCGAGATCCTCAAGACATATTTTCTCCAAATCATCACAGAAAATCACGACCTGCAAGTGCGCTTCCGCTGGGGTCAGAACGACCTGGCCGTCTGGGACAATCGCAGCGTCTTTCACACTGCCACGAACGATTACTCGGGAAAGAGGCAAGGTAATCGGGTGGTATTGCTAGGTGAGAAGCCGTATTTTGATCCCCAGTCTTTGTCTCGACGACAGGCTCTTGCGGCTCTTGCGAGGGCTGCATGACCCAAATAGCCTGCTGTGATGTAGCCAGTAGGAGATGGTCTGTTTCAGTGGTTGGGTGGGTGGGAAAGCGGTATCAACATGTTCATATGCGACTCAGTTGAATCGTATCAATTGCTTCTGCTCTACCTTGGAGTCCAGAATATTTAATATCAGTCGCCCCTTGAGGGTCACCCACCCGCAGATAAATAAATATTCATCGTGACCTTAGCCTCCAAACCTGGGTCATCATCCTTTCGCAACATTCGGGATGATAATTCGCACTAGCAGGTTGCAGTTAGTGATGGAAAGCTCATGCCTGCTAGCCACCCACCCAAAACATCCTGTGATATAAACGACGCAAAAAGGTTGCAACCTTTACAAGTTACTCACAGGTGATGGCCAATGCCATGGAGAAGGTGATTGGCAGAGGGAGAGGGGGCCAAGAGGAAGGCTTGCCTAAGCCAAATGGACTTCGGGCTTCCAAGTAGCACCCAATAAGTGAACACTCTTGCCGCCAAGTATTAACGGGGAGGAAGGTTTCTCGTAACGGTTAAATGACTGCCTTTGAATGTTCTGGGGTGTGCCCATTGGCCATGCTTTTGCGTCTACGAAGCATCCAACCAGGCAACTTGTTAGGGCATCAGACTGGGCACGAGATCCAAAGGACTTTTACGGTCGCCTCTAAAAATCTAACGGCCATTGGTTCGCTAATCCCATGCGTTCATGCAACCCCCGCCAACTTGAACTAACAAACACTGTCCATTGGGCTCAGAGGCGGGGTCCTTGAGTGCTTGAAGGGTCCCGGGGCGCTCCGCGGAACAACACCTGGGGCGGGAAGCACCGCCAGGTACCCGTGGTGTAAA
>Ga0105239_10004057_pt1 | contig 17691 bp, 6 predicted proteins | sample KBSC44metaG_FD_92761 | JGI IMG/M metagenome (GOLD analysis project Ga0105239, IMG submission 92761) | Corn rhizosphere microbial communities from Kellogg Biological Station, Michigan, USA - KBS C4-4 metaG | ecosystem: Host-associated > Plants > Roots > Rhizosphere > Soil | place: Michigan, USA...
AGAGAGCCATCAATGTCTCATCCCGGCAGGGTGTAAGCCGGGATCCACGTGGACGTATTCAGACGTCAACATGGGCCCTGGCTTGCGCCAGGGTGACGACAAATGAAGTAGAGCCATCAATGCCGTCATCCCGGCAGGGTGTAAGCCGGGATCCATGGGGACGTATTCAGACGTCAACATGGGCCCGCCAGGGTGACGACAGTAGAGAGCCGTCAATGGCGTCATCCCGGCAGGGTGTAAGCCGGGATCCATGGGGATGTATGCAAACGGCCAAACTTAGGGGTATAAATATCTGTTTTTAATGTTGCTATCAGACCTAATTTAGGTTAAATCTATGAAAGACTAATGAGAAATGTAACGTGGTGTTAACAAAATTCCTGTACTCTCAATGTATGCGAATCCAAGCATCAATTGTGATCTTGGTTTTGCTTGCCCCTCAAATGCAAGCGGCGACTTTGCTTGTCCCGCCCAATGCGCAAGAAATTGTCGATGTTTTAGGGGCGGATTCGCGTGGTCTTCACTTACATGCCGATGCCTTGCCCGATTTGTTCACCTTAACCGCGAGCCGCTTAGAAGAAGATCCTAAAGTATTTGTTGTCGAAGAACCTCACAAATCCGGCCGCTGGATCGGCGGTAAAGCCGTCATCGAATTTGCCCGCGATCTCTCCTATACCCAAGTCAGTATTTACGATAAACATGGTCATCGTCAGCGAATTTATTCGGTGCGCAGCCGGCTTCAAGAGGAAGATGAAAAACGCGTAGCCATGATGTTGAAAGCCCAACATGAACGTGCGGCAGGCAATCCCATCGATACCGAATCGGTGGAGAAAGCCTATACGCCCGTCGTGGTGGAAGCCCCTATCGATCAACCTCGACGGCGGCATCCAGTAAAGCCGCCTGTTCAAGCGGCGGTCCCTGTGCCAACACCGCCTCCACCTCCTCCGCCGCCTGTCCATGTGGAAACGCCGCCTCCAGCGCCGGAACCTCCTGCGCCGCCCGTGCAAGTGATTGCCAAAGCTCCACAAAAGCCAGTACCTATCGATAAAAGCGTGGGCGAAGGCGCGCATTATGAGTGGGATGAGGCCAAAGGCGCTTATGTTCCTGTGAATATTAAAGTGGTTGCCGCCGCTCCTACGGCCGCGGGACCCAAAGTAGAAACGACCCGAGCCGAAGTGACCCCAGGTAAGAAGGGGAAAAATTCGGCGGCCCAAGATGTGGGGCCGATCGATCTTCATCCCGCGGCGGCTTCGCAAGGCGATTGGACGGCGCTTAATAATGAATTGGATAAAGGCAGCGCTAAACCAGAGACGGCGGAGAAAAGTTCGTCCGATGCCGTGGATGCTTTATTAGCCGATGTTTCTGCAACAAAGCCGGGCGTGGAATCAACACCGGTAGCGCCACCAAAGTCAGCGGTTCAAAAAACATCAAGCTCTGGCAAATCCACCGCTAAAGCCAAACGCGGGCATGCGGATGTGCAAGCGCCACCTGAACAGGTTATTGTGCCTTCTACAGAGGCTTATGATTTGCCGGCGGAAGAGAAAAAACCGGCGTCTAAATCTAAGCCCACAAAAGTGTCACAAGAAAATCCGATCGCGGCGATTGATAATGCCGGAACCTCCAACGCCATGCATGCCGCGCCGCCGGCTGCCTTACCCGAGCCTCCCCATGATAAAGCGTTAGAAGATGCGCAGGCGGCGCTTCAAGCTAAAAGTGTGAATGATCAAAAAGCGGCCGCTACCGCCGCTGCTGTTGGATTGGACAGCGATGCCTGGGTTCCAAGCAAGGGCAGCGCCGATACATCGGAAGCCGATATTCAGGCGCAAATTGCCAAAACACGCCGCAATAGTAAAACGCCGGCGACAGCGTCGAGCGATAATACCTTGCAAATGGCAGCGCTTAATCCCGGCGCGGTTCCGAATGAAGCCAATACCTGGGTGCCGCGGCGCACCACGCTTCCCGCGCCAGACGCCGATATCAACGATGAATTATCGCGACTTAACAAACAAAAAAAGATGGTAACCGCTCCGGCGGTTGTCAAAATCAATCGCGACATCAATAATCCTGAAGAAGGCGTGCTACCGGTTAACTCGTTCGAAAAGTTTTCTGGGCCGCGCTTCGGCCGCCATCGCGAATATGAGCGGCGTATTTTCTTCGCCAAAAAGAATAGTAGCGCCATGCCGGCTAAGGACTATGATTTTTATGTGGATGAAGTCGATCGCAAGAAGGAAATTCACAATATTTATTTCTACAGCCACAGCGATAAAGGGCGCCCACCGCGTTTAGTCGCCGTCGAAAAGCACGAGAAGGTGACCTTTATGAGCAACTACGACGTGGACAAAGAAGACAAGGGTAAAGTCACAAAATATTGACCGTTCTTCTGTTTTTTCTTTTCTTTGGATTTTTTTCCTATGGCGCTTCCGGCGCGATTCCTATTTACCGTGACTCGGGCGATCTGATTGCCTCCGCTTATACCTTAGGCATTGCGCATCCGCCAGGCTACCCCGTTTATCTTATTACCGCCAAGCTTTTTCATAGTCTGATTCCTTTTGGAAATCCGGCCTATGCGATGAATCTCTTAAGCGCCTTGTGGGCCGCATTAGCGCTCGCCTTACTTTATAAACATCTGAAATCTCAGTCTGAAATGGGCGCATTATGCACGGTGGTTGTCCTTGGATTATCCCCGGCCGTTGTGACGTTAGCGCGTGCGTCGGAGATGTACACCCTGGCGCTTCTTTTTGGGGTAATGATCCTGATGAGTCGTCATCAGCTGTTGAGTTTTTTCTTACTCGGGCTCGGCATGGGAGTACACCCCACATTAATTCTTATGCTCCCGGTGCTATTGACGTCACCCTGGCGGAAGCCAGGGCCCACGTTGATCTCCGCGCTGCCGTCCACATTGATCTCCAAACTAACATCAACGTGGGCCCTGGATTTCTCCAGGGTGACGGCTAGATATGCGATACCCCTGTTTATGTTCGGTGTAGGTTTATCGGTATTGCTGTATTTACCGATTCGTGCTGCCACCCATCCTTTGCAAAACTGGGGCGATCCTTCGAGCTGGGAACGGTTTTGGCGTGTGCTCACACGAGCAGATTATGGGGGATTAAAATTACACCCTGTGGAAAGTTCATTGACTTGGACACCGGAAAGCATCATGGCACAACTTTCTTATTTTGTGCGGGCGCTCAGTCAAGAGTGGGGATGGGCGGCGCTTGTTATCGCGATCATCGGCATGTGGAAGCGTTGGGGAATTCTGCTCAGCTTTCTATTAGTAGGGCCGGCCTTCTTTGTATTCGCGAATCTTCCTTTGACCGAAGACACCACGCCAGCCATTCTGCAGCCGTATCTTTTATTGACAGGATTAGTGGTCGCCATGGGCGTTGTTCGAGCCTGGCGTTATGCCGAACAAAAAAGCCGGTGGTCGGCGCTTGCTGGAGTCGGTGTACTCTTATTCACAATTCCGCATGCGGGATGGACTAGGGCTGCGCGGCACGATTTTTTAGCATATGACTACGGCCGTAATCTTTTGCGCGAATTGCCTAAACAGGCTGTTCTCTATGATCCGGACGATCCCACCTCATTTACGCTTCGCACCTTACAAATAACTGAAAACCGTCGTCGGGATATCATTCCCTTAAATTTTTTTCGCACCCGCTGGGGCTATCAGCAAATTCGTGAACGAACGGATTTACTCCCTTCTTACCCCATCACCAATGGGCAGGAGTTGGACCAGCTTCTCTGGACCTATGCGCGCCAGCGCCATCCGTTCTACGTTGAATTGCCGCAAAAAATAGGCACGCGCCCTTACGCGACGGAAGGGATAGTGTACCGAACCTATCCCTCCGACGCGCTCCCATCGCGTCAGCGCGCAGAAGACAATCTGGAAAGAATAATACGGCGGGATTTTTCGCAAACCACGGATTACGCTGATTTTTTTGCGCGTCATTTAGTGAGCTACTACGCAGCAGCGCATTGCAATTTAGGGTTAGATTACGCCAAGGCCCATCTGTATGAACGCGCCGCCTTTCACTATCGCTATGCCTTGACGATTGATCCAAAAATGACCGTGGCCTACAACAATTGGGGCAACCTCGAATTTTTCCAGCAGCACTACCCCCAAGCCATAGCGCTCTACCAAGCCGGCCTGCGTATCACCCCCGACGACAGAGGCCTGCAAGCCAACGTGCAGCTCGCCAAAACGACGCTGCGGTCTGGAAACTGAGTCGTAACTCATAAAAGCTGTCCTCCCTGCGGCTTGTTAGCGGGAATGACACCATTGACGCGAACGACTTTGGTGTCTGACCCCAAAGATCCAAAGATGGTTAGTGTCTGACCCCAAAGATGGCTGACCCCAAAGCCGACTTTGGTGTCTGACCCCAAAGATCCGCGAAAACGACTTTGGTGTCTGACCCCAAAGATCCCCCCAAAGATCCAAAGATGGGCAATTCTGATGTCTAACCTCAGTAACGGTTTATTGGAAACTTATGTTGCTGCGCGGAGATAGTTGCGAAGGATTTCTTTGGAAATAGGGCGGCCTATCTGCACATTCCCGGCTGCGATTCCAAGTAATCTTTTAATTTTAATGCTGTAATCAGAACCAGATCTGCCGACTTGAGAAATCACATCTTGACCTACCCGCATCGAATGCGGGTCATGAAACATTCTTGCAATCAGATCCAATGTCCAGGGACGATGTTTATGATGTGTCTGAGCGATAATTTCAGAAATCAATTCTTGCCAGCCACGAATACGAGAGGGAACGGATTCTTGGACTTGTGCTGGCGCAGCGGCGGCTTCCGCGGATGGATTCGACTCTTGTATTGAGGAGGAATTTTTTGTCTCATCCTCATCAAAATAAACGATTTCAAATTCGTCTGGAGAATGGACCAGGACATACCGATCCCAGTTTTCACGCAAAATGCTGAGAACACGTTTCGACCATTCATCCGGATCTAATGGGCGAACGTTGTTGCTGCGCGGAACAAAGGCGGCGAGAAAATCTTCGATATTCTTGAAAGTAAGTTTTGCCGGATCGACAGATTCTAGATTTAAAAGCAGAAGAAGGATGGCAGGCATCTCATGAATAGCGAGATTCCCTTTGCTTATGTCTTGAAAAATCTGAATGCCTATATAGAGTTTTGTCGTTATTTGAAGGATGGGGACCTTTGAAACAAGTATGCAGAGGGTTTTGAAAACAAGGGCCACATCTAAATCTCCATCCTTTTTTGAAAGTAAGCGTCTTAAAGGGGCAGTTTCTCTTAGATGCGCTAATCCAAAAGCCGTTTTACTGATGGTAACGCTAAAATCAATCGGGGTTTTTCCAGGAATTTTCCCTAAATGGTTGAAAGCAACCGTGACCTCTTTCTGCGTCATACGCAGCACATCCATTTCGCTTGTCGCGGGCAAGATTGAAAAAAATGTTTGCCACCATGCATAAAGTTGATCCAGTGCCGTTATCTGTGAGGGGGATAATTTTTCCTTAAGCTGCGTCGGGAGTTGCTCTGCATACGACAAGTCTTCTTGGGCTAGTCGATGTACGACATCGGCTTCAATGAGAACGCTGGGAGTAAAAAATTTATCCCCTTCCGCACGATTGGCAATAGGCTCTGCATAGTTTACATCCCGTCCAATATGTTGCGTGATACCGCGTGGGTCATGCACTGTAATTGTTTTATGCTCTCCGGGATGTGTGAGAAAGAGACCTAAACCTGCGATCTGTGGTGGCGCTTTGTTGGGGACCCTGGCTCCCAAAAGATATCCATACGATCCTGCATAGTGGCTCCACTCATCCAGAAAAGTGCCAGTCTGGACAAAATCGTTTAAATTCGAAGGTGCTTGAGGCCGCAGATCGCGGGATAAGCCCAAGGCGCGCTCGATCCCAGCGCAAAATTGGTTATAACGGTCCATATCCACCTGGCCACTTTGACGCGCAATGCCTTTTGACAGCTCAAGAAATTCCTGTTGCAGCGCCGGGCGCAAGGGGATGGGGCTGTCTGCGGAATGGCGAACGATCTGGATCGTCCGATTGGGCTCAATTTCCATTGTGGCCAGAAAATTCTCATTGATAATCTCTTGGGTAATTTCATTTAAAGTCGTTATGGAAATGCCATCGAACTGTGGAGACAATGTATCCACAAGCGACTGCTCCACAGGCACGTTACGCAGCGCTTGTTCCACGGATAACCCTTCAATCTTAGAGCGTTCAGCCAATAAAGACATAAACAGCGTTCCACCCCTGAGAGCAAATAGATTACTAAGATCAGGTTTAATTTTATAGCGGCTTAGGACAAAGGCTAAGGAATATAAATGGCGAACCTGTTGACTAAATTGGGTTCTGAATTCGGGCGGAGTTTTATCCCAGAGGACGCGGAGACGACTGCCAGGGCGCAGTAATGTTTCGCAAAAGGCCTGCAATGGAATTTCTTCTATGTCTGACATGCGGTCGCTTAGTTCGTGTTGCTGTTCGGGCTTCATTTGGTCGTAGGCTGTATCAGCTAAATAATCGAATGTAAGGTAGCTCAATTCACGCCTCACATAATGATCTCGAGCCGCTTCTATAAGATCTTTTGAAGAACGTTGGTTTTTGATTTTTGCAAGAGGGCCATTATTGTAGTCCGTATGCCAGCCATAACCAAAGTGATACGCGCATAAGTTTATACCTTCAACAGCGTCCAGTAATTCATATTCCGGCATTAATATATGCTTCTCACTCGCATCATGAATAGTATAGATGGCTTGAACGGCTTTGATCGGGAGAAGCCGTATATCCCAGACCGCGTGCCCGTTAGCTAGCGATCCTTCGACAAAATAAGCCCATCCTTGAGGAGCCAACGCACTATTAATAAGTGTGACAATTTGAAATAGATGCTCTCGGGTTTGAAATGCGTTGTGTTGAGGAAAGCCACGGCCCATTTCGTGCATAGACTTCAAGGGCCCGATTTTTGGAAATAGAGTGGCTATTCGTTTTTCAAATCCCGCATTCCATTCGTCCAAAAATAACGAGTTATTCTCAAATGATTTTTGCAGCCAGTCCCTGATATCGGAAACCAATTGTTTTTGTTTTTCTTTTCTCTGCTCAGGAGGAAGAACGAGTTCATAAGTTTCCAAAACCTTTTGAATATCGGTAACGCTGCAACTGACACCCATTTTTTTGCGCGCTGTGTCCTGGTCCGTTGATTTGGAGTTCTCGCTGTTAGCTGCATCGGCAAAGGCATTGACTGTATCACGCGTGATCTTGGCGTCGGAATACAGATTTATATCTTCGAGATCTTCAATGGCGCGATCCGTTGGGTCTTTCTTGGGAACTCCTAAAATCTCAAGCACAGAATCTTCCAGTGACTTTCTGGTGTCTTCAGAAATAGCCGGCATTGGCATCATGCGCCACAACGCGCGCACCTCCGCATGCTTGCCGGTTTGAGCTAGCTCGCGCATTTCGCCGATCATGGAGGGAAATAAACCACCAAAATCTTGCGGATAATGAACGCCAGGTAGTTCCGACAACCGGGTGTCACAGGAGGCGTCATGGGGCTCCGTGCTCTCATGTAAAGTGATCACCGAGCCGCGTACATCAAACCACAGATTGAAACGACGCCGACGCAAAATTCGCGAAATAGCGTGAATTTGGGAGGGTGTTTGTGTCGTTCGTAGGGAGTGGCTTAAGGCTGGAATATCGAAGCTTTTATCTACGTGATATTCTTTTATTTCAAAATGATGGAGATCAAAGTAGTGATAGTCAAGTTCTAAAGCCCTAGTAATAATGTCATCCATAATAAAGTTTCCATTAATAGCCAGAGAGGCAAGACTGTTTGTGAGAGCTTCTGCGATAATAAAAAATGGTTCTGTCGTGTGGGCATGAACATTCCAGAAATGAAATACACTTAATAGATTTTCTTTTAGCTTGTGATCCAACACATAACGTCTAGAGTCACGAGCATAATTTTGCACAAAAGAAAATCCAAAGCGAGGCGCATAGTTATTGTTCGCAGCGATCCACTGCTGCAGGGTTTCTTTTTGAGCTGGAAGCTCTTTTTCGTTTTCTAATATATTAAGCACCGCATAAGTCACAAGTTTTTCCTCTAAGGCGGCTTGCGCATGCCGCGCTCCTTCAGCGGGAGTGGCCCAGGGGCCAAGCCAAATAGCTTTCCAGGCGCTTAATTCTTTTTCCTGGGCAGAGATTTTTTCTTGCACATTGAGTTTGAATTTTTTTCCAATTGATTTTGGAAAAATCACTTCATCTCTCGAGCTCGCCTCCTCCGCATCATTTTCGACGGTATTGGCTAGAAAACGATCGAACGTATGAATGCGAATGATTTCAGGGCGTCCCGCAATGGTGTAGGTTTTTAATTGGTTGGGATCCGTTTGAAGAACACAGGAGTGTTCTTCTTTTTCAAACGCTACGGCATTGACGACCAGTACGTTATGGGGTGCAAGATAGTCCGCATTTAAATGTTCCACAAATTGGAGGACAAGATAACGGGCATAACGCAAATCCGTATCCCCGTCGCGCTTCATGGCATTAGTAGCCGCATTCTTTACGCTCTCTGAAGGCGCGGAGCCTAGTTGTTGGGTGAGGTTGTGAACGAGAACATCCCAATCCGCTGGGTTAACTTCACCCTTTTTCATGGCTTCGTCGATGAATTTTGACAACCGATGCGCCGTATAAGGCCCCAAACGTCCACGATCGGCATCGGTAAGTGTAGTCATCCCTGATATCAAATTATTAGGCCCGCGTTGCAGAAGATAATTTTCATTGTCTAGGACGAGCTCTCGTATTAATAGCTTCCATTCGGTTTCATCTAATTTGCTAAAAGCATCAATCAGGGGATCATCAGGAATTGTTGCAAAAGGCAACTGACCATTCACGAGATAGGTGGGGCATACTTTGTCGACCATTAAGTTTAAAAGAATAGAGTAAGTGATAGGGGCAGATCTGGTTTCATCAAGCCTCGGTAATTTTAATGTCAATGCACGAAAAGGAATCCCATGGTGCGGGTCGGTATGCTGCATGGCGTGAAGCAATCCAAAAAATATTTTTTCTTCATTGCGCATTGCTTCCACACGAAGGTGATTTCCTCGGACGTCCCGGTAATGGGTAATAAAACGTTCCAGGGGACTTTTTATTCGAGGAGCAGCTAATTGACCACCTGCAGAAGCTCCATCGGCAATAGATTTGGCGGCTAATATCTCGCGAGCATCCGCCATCAACTGGTCCGCTACACCATCGGCATTCATTTGTGGGAATAACCGATCGATCCAGTGCCGAACCCTGCTGTTATGCTCTCGAAAATACACGTATTCTTCAGCTACAGATAGATAATACGGTCGATAAAGAATGGTCCGTGGTTGATTCTGCACAGGAATATGTGACGTTATGTAACTAGGAGAGCCATAATGTAAACCGATGGCGGTATAAAATGTGAGCTGTTTATCTGAGCCAGCGATTCGGTAATTAATCTGTGATTTAGAGTCTAAGTCAAAAATCATTATTTTTCTTTCTTGTGATTTTCCCATTCCGCTTAGGTATGCCAACACAACGGCGCAATGACGGTCTAAAAGATAATAAACATTCAAATTCTCTGCTAAAAGCGCAAAGCGAGAATTTAACTCTGTTTGGGTTAAGCCGGAAGAGGATTTACAGGCTTCTGCCGCGGCTGAGAAAATAGCTTGGTTTCTAACCGGCCGCCCCTCGCGTTTGCCCCACATAAAAAGCAGCGTATGCCAACGTTCTTCATCGAGTTGGCCCTTTCGCACAGCATCATCCAACAGGTTTCCAAGATAGTGCGTCCATTCTTCTATCGTCGGCGCCGGGCCGGGATTAGGGATTAGGAGTTGCGACCGTAAAATTTGGATAACGTGCTGAGCCGATATGGCTTTCTTTAAGCCTTTTCCTTCGAGCGCGGTTGTAATTTTTTGATAGGCGATGGCGTCGTCGTATTCATTATCATAAAGTGCGATAACATCGTCAGCGAGTTTGCGATTAAAATTCTTGGCCGGCCCACGAGAGCCGATTTCCTTTTGGATGTATTCGATCGCCAGCCGGTAGCGTTCCTCTTCTTTTTCTTTTGCTCGCGCGAGAGCATCGATCGCTTTGGCTGCTTTCGCATTTTCTATGACGGGATCGGTAATGCCTAACGCATCCAATACATGGAGTTGGAGGTCAGGATATTTCGATAAACAAGTCGTCACTATATCGTGGACTAGTAGGACATCTGAGAGGTCAAAAAGCACGCCATTTATATAAAGTTTAAGCAATAGATTTTTAGCGATGACGATTTGGCGCTCCGTTGGCGTCAGCGCCTTCCTAATGCGCTCCCAGCCCGGCATTTCCGTCTGCGCATAGGGAAATGCGCCGGGAAGATTCCATCCCACGCGATGAGTGCCCCATGGGATTACTTCTGCGTCTGCTTCGGGTTTCTTATTTTCTGTAGGCTTTACATCCACCGTTGCGCTACCCTGCGAAGCATCGGCAAATAAAAACCATAGGGAATTTGGCTTTGGCGTCTCAGGCAGGGGTTGGCGCGTGGCCACATCAATGGCTGGGCTGTGTTTTGGTTCTTCATTCTCTTCGTCATCCTCGGAATCGCTGGGTTGCCATTCGAGTCCCATAACGCGGCGCGCGGCCCAACGCACTTCTTTCCGTGAGAGAACAGCGGCAAAGCCATGCTCAGCGTACAGATCTTGTGAGCTAAGATTTTCCCGAAGGTGTGTCGTTGGCGCTTCTGCGGAAAACTGACTTTGATAGAGATCGCGTAACGCTATAGCGCGCCGGGCTTCATGACCGTTTAACGCTCCCGCTTCGGCGGCACGGGCTAAACGTTTTATCCGTTCACTAAAATCCGGATAAAGCTTGAGAATTTCTTCATGCGTGATGGACGTGGGTATCGCGGCTTGCGGATTTTCCGCATTAAAGAGCACCGCGGCAATGTCGACAAATTCAGGTTGATTGGTCGCGCGATTCGCATCTGATTTTGTAGTTTGATGCGCTCGGCGCCATGCATCGAAAGCGGCAAGCACTTCCGGATCTTCAATCAAATCGTTGTTCGCATCGCGGTAGGTGTAGCCATCGTGGTCGTTTTCCATCCATCGCCCTTGCCAGGGATGTACCGTCTCCCGTTTGACGATCAGAATATAGCCGCTGTCTTGCAGGCGCATTTTGAGTCGTTGGCGTTGCAGGGCATCGTCGGGCGCCAGTTGCCCGACGGTTCCGGCCGCAAAGCGCAGTTCGGCATCCGGCTCGCTCAACACATCAAATCCCATTTGATTAAGCGCCCAACGCAAGGACGCATTGTTCGGCATTGTCAAAAGCCCGTAACTTCCCACATCCAGGACACGGTTGAGTTGGCGGAAGTGATCGGAAAGTTCGACGGCGTCCAGATCGTTAAGTTGTCCGTCTTCCCAAAAATCGACGGTACCGGAGGGGACTTCGCGGAGAAAAGCCTCTCGATCTTTTAAATTGAAATGATGTTGATGGTAATTCACCGGTACCCCGGAGCTCCATCGACGTCCTTCCATGATCGTGCGACCGGCATCGAGAACGGCTTGCGAAGCGTCGATATCATGAATTTCAATCGTATCGACCTGAATGCCCTGGCCCGGTCCACCGATATGGGCAATAACAGGTTCGGAAAGGACTAAGGCGTCGGCTCCATGCGCTGTGCCTGAGGCGCCAAAATAGAAAGTTCGAAGTTGGTGCAGCGGCTTTCCACGATGATGACGATGCGGGTCCGCGGCAGCGCCTAAAGAGCGCATGATCGCGACCTTACGTTTCCAAAAATCCAGCAACTGACGGCTAAGTTTCGCCGTCATCGGCGCATAGTCGCTGAATAAAGTGAATTTATCTTTTCGCCCTTGCAACGCGGCTAGCGTTAGGCGTGCCGCATGAATTTGCGCTGGCGTAGGAATGCGCATTGCGCCCACATCAATTTCTTGCGCATTAATAAGGTCGCGTAATACTTTTAGCAGCAGGTCGAGATGCTCGCGGCTCAGCGGGATGCTGGCGCCGTTTCGATAGCGGATGTGGTATCCGAGAATTTGCGTACGCACATAAACCAAGGGATTTTGCGCGGCGAGCGCAAAACCTAACAACTGACATTTGGCGACAGCATCTTCATAGACGGGTTGGGCTAAAAGGGCTTGGACAATTTTAGGTTGACGCAAAAGTTTGAGCGCCGTCTCCAGCTGGGGTTCGGCATCATTGAGAGCCTTAAATTTCTTTTTTTCTGCATCGATGAGCCCCTCGGCTTCCGCTTCTGTTAAAAGACCAAACCGGTTCGGAAGTTTGTCCGTTGGCGGTTTTACTTCTTCCGGGCCCACCGGGATCGCAACTTTGGCATGATCATTCACCCAATAATAAACATACACCGGGCGATGACCGTATCCACAGAATCCCAGTTCAAAGGGATAGACGATAAGTTCGCGTCGCCATTGGTGGTCTAAGGCTTGCGCAAAGTCCATTTCGTTCCACTGCCCCGGTAAATACGCTTGGGCTTCTTTTGTCCAGCGAAGAATCGTGTTTTGAAACCATTCCTTATCGGTTAAACGCGAACGCTGAACGTCTCTATCGTCGCTGCGTAATAAAATGCGATAGCCAGGCAGCGTCATCCGAACGGGTTCAACATCAGCGAGCGCTTTTTTGAGGTCTTCTTCTGTCCACGTCCAAGAGTCGCGTTTTTGTTGCGCTTGCGCCTGCCAGCGCGTACTGAGGAATGGATGCCAGGCGGTATTGCCCTTTCCGTGATGCATCGCTTCTTCATGCGTCATGGCCGCGCTGCGTCCAACGATATAGATAACGATGGCGGCGATATCGAGCAGACCATTCGCATGCAATACCTCAAGCGCCGGCAGCGATAAATGAATTTCGCCACCTAAGAGCTCGGGAGAGGTGTAGAACGCTCCCAAGTTTTCGTCTTCTTGAAAAAACTCTCGGCCATTGGATGGATTTTCAAAAAGAATGCGCGGCAAGAGGGGGGAATCGACAGGCCTCCAAAGAAGTTCCGCGATTTGGCGATTGATGTGACTGGCCAGCTGCCGGAGATCTGGGAATTCCGTGCGATTGCCCGAATCGGTAGGCACTCGCGGGGCGAAGGCTTGTTGATTAAAGAGTTTTAATTTGGAAGATGACGTGGAAGCACAAGATGTCTCGCAAACCGCTTCGACCAGGCGCGGATCCAAAAGAAACGCCAGCAAAAGAATAAAAACGATACACCGTTGAAAGGTTTTTGGCATGCCCAAAGACTTTAGCGTAAATGCCTTTTAAACAGAACATGTCAAAAGGTCCAATTCCCATGGGTCTGACGGCCCTAGCAGGTCGTTCACTGCATGTCGTCTCCTGCATGTCGTCACGCCGGCCTGCGCCGGGGTGACGGAAGGGAAGTGACTGCTACAGGGCTGACGTAAATAAAAAAATTGGCTAACATTCGACAAAGTCTTGCTATTGTATTGGCGGCATTGCTCAAAGATGAGCAGCCAAGAGGGGATCCTATGACCGAATCGAATATTGTTTTGCCAGCACTTTCGAGTTTAGAGTGGAGTATTTTGTGGGCTGTTTTAGGATCGGCTGTTGTGGCGTTGCTTTATGGATTTTTTATGGTGTGGAAAGTCTTGTCCTCTAGCGCGGGGCCTGAATCCATGCAACGCGTGGCCAAAGCCATTGAAGAAGGCGCTATGGCTTATCTCAGACGGCAAATCAAAGTCATGTTTTGGTTTGTCATTTTAATTTTTGTCGGTCTCTACCTGATGTATTCCCATCTGTATCAAAATGATCCCAATCATGCGCTGTTAAGCTGGGGTGTTTCTTTGGCCTTCTTGGCTGGCGTAGCGGCCTCTTATGGCGCGGGCTATGTGGGCATGTGGTTGGCGGTGAAAGGCAACGTGCGTACGGCGGCAGCCGCGATGGAAAGTTTTCCGCGCGCGATGTCGGTGGCTTTTAACGCCGGGGCCGTTTCCGGAATGTTCACGGTGGGATTTGGATTGTTAGGGGCGACCGTTATTTTCCTTATCTTCCGAGAGCATGCGATGCGTGTATTAGTCGGATTTGGTTTTGGCGGATCGTTGGCCGCGCTTTTCTTGCGCGTGGGCGGTGGCATTTATACCAAGGCCGCCGACATCGGCGCTGATTTGGTGGGTAAAGTCGAAGCAGGAATTCCTGAAGATGATCCTCGGAATGCCGCGGTGATCGCCGATAACGTCGGTGACAATGTGGGCGATTGCGCGGGAATGGCGGCGGACGTTTTTGAGTCCTATGAAGTGACGCTTGTGGCGGCGATTATTTTGGCGGCGGCCACCATGTCCACCAATGTCTTTAAGTCAATTTATGGCGCCGCGGCGGCGGCCTTTGGTTTAAAACTTATTTTGTTTCCGCTGATGATTCGCGCGATCGGCGTTTTTGCTTCGATTGTGGGGATTATCAGCGTCCGACTAAAGCCGGGGGAGCTCGATCCCATGAAGCCGATTAAGACAGGTTTCTTTGTGTCTTCGGCCGCGGCGTTTGTGGGTATCGCCATTTTGAATATGTGGTACATGCGCGATCCTGGGACGGGAGCGGTTGATTGGCGCTTCACGATGGTGACCGGTATCGGCATTCTTTTAGCCATTCTTACCTTATACATGACGAATTACTACACGCATCCTGATGGACGATCGGTGACTGAAACGGCGATCGCTTCCAAAACCGGACCGGCCACATTACTGTTATCCGGAATGGCGGAAGGCAAAGAATCTACAGCGGTTGCGATTTTGCTTGTCGGCGCCACGATCTTAAGTTCTCTCTGGGTTTTTAAGGGCGATCCCTCGATGGCGTCTTATGGAATTGCGCTTGCCGGTCTCGGTCTTTTAACGACAACAGGTTTTATTTTGGCGATGGATACTTACGGGCCAATCACCGATAACGCGCATGGTATTTTTGAAATGTCGGGTGTGCATGATGAAAAAGCCAGCCGGTCTTTATCCTGGATGGATGCAATCGGCAACACGACAAAAGCGCTCACGAAAGGGCTAGCTATTGCGACCGCTGTACTCGCGGCCATTTCGCTCTTTAAATCCTTTATCGATGAAGGCCATTTAAATGAAATTGGCATTCAGGTAAATGATCCGAAAGTCTTTGTCGGCCTCTTGCTGGGCGGCGCGGTACCGTTTCTCTTTTCGGCCTTTTCGCTCAAAGCCGTCGGACGCGCCGCGTTTTTTGTGGTGGAAGAAGTGCGTCGCCAGTTCCGCGAGCATCCGGGCATTATGAAAGGCACGGAGCTTCCGGACTATGCCAGCTGCGTCGATATCGTGACGGCGGCTGCGCAAAAAGAATTATTGGGACCGGGCATGGTCGCGATCGCCGCGCCAGTCTTAGTGGCTTTTAGCTTGGGCGCTGCTGCCTGCGGTGGTTATCTCTGCGGCGCTATTTTGACCGGGCAGTTACTCGCTGTATATATGGCCAACACCGGCGGTCTCTGGGACAACGCGAAGAAAAAAATTGAAGATGGGTTCATGGGCGGAAAAGGAACGGATGCGCACAAGGCCTCTATCATCGGCGACACGGTGGGCGATCCGTTTAAAGACACCGCTGGCCCGTCGCTCAATCCGCTTATTAAGGTAATGAACTTGGTCGCTATTTTGATCGTTCCCTTTGCGATTCATCCGATGGAGCCTCTAGTTCGCGGTGGGATTGTCGGGTTGTCTGTCCTGTTGATTGTGATCTCGGTGGCCTTGTCGCACCGCGGAGGTCTGGTCTTAGCGCCAGAGAAGCAAAAATAAACGGATGCCGTTATTGTCTATTGTCAAAGCCGGCGATCCGGTGCTGCGGAAAAAAACAGAGCAAATTAAGACCATCGACAGCGAACTGCAGCAGTTGATTTCGGATATGTTTGTGACGATGTATGCCGCTCCGGGAATTGGACTCGCCGCCAATCAGATTGGCATTTCGCGTTCTGTGGCGGTCATCGATCTCCAGCCCAATGGCCAACGCCAACCGTTTGTGATTATCAATCCCGTGATTGAGGAACGCAGCGGGACGCTCGATGAAGAAGAAGGCTGTCTCTCCATTCCCGGTTTCGGCGGCAAAGTTAAACGCGCCGCTAAAGTCAAAGTGCGTGCCTTGAACGAACATGGATTGCCTGTCACCATCGAAGGCGAAGGCTTAAAAGCCCGCTGTCTGCAGCATGAAATCGATCACTTAAATGGCAAACTCTACATCGATCGCATGGCGCTCGTCCCTCGCCTCCGCATCAAACGCCAAATCAACCGCCGCAAAAAAAACGGCTTGTTTTAAAATCCTTATCCGCGCTCCTCTCTTAGAGTTCATCGGAGACAAAAATATTCATTTCATACGCAAAAAAATTGAAATTTCCGTTGATAGAATACATCGACTATGAAGACGCTGTTTTTAGGCACTCCTGCAATGGCGGTTCCTTTTCTGGAAAAACTCCATGAGTTGACATCTGTCGTTGGCGTGGTAACTAATCCCGATCAGCCGGCAGGACGCGGTTACGAAATCAAAGCATCCGAGGTCAAGCAGGCCGCCATGCGATTTAAGCTTCCCGTGTTGCAGCCCGAAAAAGCAAAAGATGAAAGATTTATTGCGCAAATTGCGGCGCTCCAAGTGGAGGTGGGGATCGCTGTCGCTTATGGCAAGTTGCTTCCGGCCGCGCTTTTAAAAATTCCTAAATTTGGTTTTCTAAATGTGCATTTTTCGTTATTGCCGGCCTATCGGGGTGCCGCGCCGATTCAATGGGCATTGATCCACGGAGAAAAAGAAACGGGTGTGACAATTTTTTGGCTGGATGAAGGCATGGATACGGGACCGCTATGCCTGCAAAAGAAAATAGCGATTGAACCGGAAGACAATGCCGACACCTTGCGCGCAAAACTCATTCCTCTGGGAGTTCAAGCCTTAACGGAAGTTATCGAGCAATTAAAGCGCGGACAAAAAGTAGCGGTGGCCCAGACGGGGCCAAGTAGCCATGCCGCCATGCTCAAAAAAGAAGATGGGCATATTGAATGGAATCAAAAAGCGGAGGTCCTTTGGAACCGGATTCGTGGCCTAACGCCGTGGCCGGGGGCCTTTTGTTTTGTTGCGAATGGGAACTCTAAGGCCCGTCTGAAAGTTCTAAAATGTAGGTTGTATCAGGGAAACATGTCGGGTCCAACCGGCTCTGTGGTCGGCGTCAAAAGCGGAACATCGTTTATTGTCCGCTGCCAAGAAGGAGCGATGGAAATCCTAGAAGTGCAGCCCGAAGGCAAGAAGCCGATGTCCGCGTGGGCCTGGTGGCAAGGGTCGCGACTTAAAATCGGCGATAGTTTGGAGTCACTATGAATATTTTAAAAACATTTTTGTTGTTAACAGGCCTGATGGCCCTCTTCCTCTTTATAGGACAGGCTTTAGGCGGCCGCGCAGGCATGGAATATGCTTTTGTTTTGGCCTGCATAATGAATGTGGTCTCTTACTGGTTTTCCGACAAAATGGTCTTAGCTGCTTACAAAGCGCAACCGGCGACGGAAGCCGATCACCCCAAGCTGGTTCGCGCGGTGGAATCGTTAGCGCGTAAAGCCAATATCCCCGTTCCGCGCGTTTACATTATTCATTCTCCCGTGCCCAATGCTTTTGCGACAGGTCGCAGTCCCAGTCACGCGGCCGTTGCCGCGACCAGCGGCATTCTCGACATGTTAAATGATGACGAACTGGAAGGTGTTTTGGGGCATGAATTA
>Ga0105239_10004058_pt1 | contig 17688 bp, 18 predicted proteins | sample KBSC44metaG_FD_92761 | JGI IMG/M metagenome (GOLD analysis project Ga0105239, IMG submission 92761) | Corn rhizosphere microbial communities from Kellogg Biological Station, Michigan, USA - KBS C4-4 metaG | ecosystem: Host-associated > Plants > Roots > Rhizosphere > Soil | place: Michigan, USA...
AAAATAACCAGATGCAAGCAATTGCTAATACAGCTGTGCACGACACTATAGCAATAGAAATGCTATTTTTCGAATTAAATGGCACTACTTAATTATTTAATGTGAGATAAATGAAGTACAAAAAACCAAATTTAATGGGGCCGATGCGAGAAGTTTAAAAAGGTTGTATACATACAACATGAATCTGGCCGGAAAGGCTTTTTTAATAAGGTGTAGTTCATAAAACTGATTTAGGTTATTTGTAAATAATTGGTATAATGAGATAAAACTATATACAATATTTGAATTTCCAAATACATGAGTATTAATTTTTATTAACATTATTTCAACAATTACTAACATAAACAAATAACATGTTAATACCGCTTTAAAACTGATAGCAAAGCACAATCAATTTGCTGTACCAACATAGGATTCCAAAATATCGAGTTTTTTAGTTGAAATTTATAATTCATCACAATACACAAGAATATCAGTAAATGCCATAACTGTTTACCCACATCACATTACCAGACTTATCTGTCTTTACAACCAGGAAATAATTTATAGAACCATTAATAGAATCAATCAGAAGATAATAACCATTTTGAGTATTGATAATCTTTTTGGCATTTAGCTGTGTGCAACCAGGAATACTTATTTGTTTAGTCCACGATGGGCTTCCACCAAGATCGGTTTTTACAAGCCATTCCGATCAGGTTATTATTCCATCCGGTACTTCCATTGCTTATAAATTTAGCGATCTTATATGGCATGGCGGCACCATCATCCCCGACGATGAGTGGGATCGCTTAGTTGTTACCGGTGACATTATTGGCTTCACCTTGGCGGATGTAGGTATACCATGTACAGGAGCCCCGGCCACTGCTACCTATCCTGTAACCCAATTTCAGGACGAAGCAAATCTCCCATGGGAGGAAAATGTGACATTATGCGACATTTTGTAACATTTATGTAACATTTATCCAAACCCTAATAAGATAGAACAATCAGGCCTTTCAAGGCATTAGCGCAGGAAAATGTCACAAAAGAAATATTTTTCGATCAAACAGCAACCTTTACCCTCACTTATCCTCGTTTGCAACGACGATGTCAGGGTCCGGCGATTGCAACGCGACACATAACATAAGCAAACAAGCTTAATTACCGCACTGAAATCATAATGGTCTGGATTTCAGGGCTGGACTATTATCAATCAGCAAATTGTTAGCCAACAGACATTAATGAAAAAAAATATCCGAATTCTTATTTCCATCTACCATATAAAACCTGAGCACATTTTGCTTTTTGGTGCCAATAAATAAATTTGTTTGCAGCACCTCAGACGAATCCAGACTATAAATATTCGTCGAAAATGAGCATTGGGTGCAGTTCTTTTTTATATCAAAGGTATCCGGTATTTTACTGGTATTCGTAGGTATGCTATATAATATCCTTATTTGTTCGGCAGAAGAATTAGCAGTCAAAACCCCACCTGTAAACAGTGAAAACAACAGGAATACCACTAATATTATTATTGTTGACACAACAACTTCTATTAATGTAGCTCCATGAACATAGTATTTCATTTTAACCATGTTACAACTTTTGCCCCGGTTGAAAATGGGAATATTAAACTATAACAGTAAAAATCTGAAAGCGAATCAGGATGCATAGCAACATTCCCAATCATGTTTTCATAAATACTACCTTTCCCTTGATAAAGTATTTTATCACATACAATAGAACCCATACACGTGCCTTGCCAACTTAGGTTACTATTAACATATATCCCTCCTTTTATGAAACTTCCTTTTCCTATACTAACCATTAATTTGCTGGATATGTTATAGTCTTTTGCATAACCATATATTTCACCATATAATTTCAATGAATCATCTATTTGAATTACTGGTTTAAATTCATGAGCCTGCGATATGTTTTTAGTATTTGGGAATAGCCCGATAACGGATGGATAGTTAAACGTTGCAGATCGCCCAATCAAAATACTATCGGTTGCAAATAATTGGCAATTACCTTCAAAATAGTCAGAAATATAGATATCAGATGCGGCAATCACTATGTTGCTCAATTTGGAATTCGAATGGATGAATAGCTTCTTTGCCGTAATGACAATATTCCCACACAAGCTGCCATCAATAACAACTGTGTCAGCACTCAACATCACTGTCGGATCAAGAAACGATACATCAAGCGTATCTTTAATCCTCAATATGGAATTTGCATATACCTGGTTGCTAAATAAGCTTTTTATTAACGTGTCTGCATTTTTTAGCGATGGCAAGGTATCTGGACTGGATAAAACTTGTTGTTTTGGTAAGTCGCTGTTGACTGTATTCCCGTATTTTTTCACAAACCCCAATGGAATAAGGCATTTCCCGGTTATAGAAACATTTTCAGAAAGATAAAATGTCGCATTTGTGTTCCTTAAAAACAAACTGATATTTGTTGCCGTATCTCGCTGAAGACCAATTAGAGCAAGTTTAGTATTTACTGTATCTGACGTACCCGAGGTAATAACAGCTGAGTAAATCTGGTATAATCCCCATTGTTTTTTTGAAACATTCAATTTGTAATCCTCACCATATTCAAAAGTATACTCACGATTCATACCTTTTAAAGAATCTATGTAAGACAGCCCCTGGTAGCAATACAAAAATGAAAGATCTTGTCTTTTAGCAACATTAACAGAATGGCTGCAAAGGTTGAAAGCGGAAAGTATGAACAAAGAAAACGCCGTTATTATTATCATAGCCACAATTGCATACAATAATGTGTACCCATGAACAACCTTATGCACAATTTGCACTGAGCTTTTTAAAAGGTTCATTTGTTTTTTGTATTACTCCAAAATTTATGAAAACCTTTTTTCTTTTTCGATGTTGAATTATGCTGTCGGGATATATCTTGTTCTTTAACCTTATCTTGAGTTACAGCATTTTTATCTTTTATTAAAGCTTTTCTTTCTTTATAATCTTTTCGATGTGAAAGACTGATTTTATCCCAAAACCCGGGAGTAGCCACCTTCCCATTCCTATAGAAATATTTTCGAATTGAAGTGTCTGAAGTCCATTCAAAAGTAAATCCATTTAAACAATTCTTCTTATACTCTTCCATTTTATAGATGACACCCGTAGAACTATAGTAATATTTTTTACCACTCAAATAGCCTTTCTTCCAATATGCCCGTTCTTTTAGATCGCCGTTATCATACCATGCTTCCCATATTCCGTTTTTCAATCCTTTTTTAAAATTCCCTTTAATAGATAAATTATTTCCAGGATAAAAATATTCAGAATAATCACCATCTAACAAATATCCTCCGCTGCCACCTTGAGTATGATGTATTTCAGAATTATCAAACCAATAATAGACCTTACTACTACTTTTCGGATATTTAGATGCAATGATAATAGTTGCATCTATTTTTCTTTCTGTAGGAGAAATATGAATATTTCGATGATTGCTTGTCTTAAAATAGCGTTGAGCTTTGGCATTTAGGGTACAATTTATAAGAATTGTAGTGAATATGCTAAGCAATAGATACTTAAACATAGGCTATTGTAGGTTTGATAAGTTTTTTATATTTACAAAGATAATTTTCTCTTTCACATTACACGTATGAAAAAAAGAACCCGCTTACAAGCCTTTACACTCACAGAACTACTCGTTGTTTTAGTAATAATTGGCATATTAGTACTTATCGCTTACCCAAACCTGATGCCATTGATCTCTAATGCTAAAAGCACTGAAGCAAAACTTCAGCTTGAACATGTCTATAACTTGGAAAAGTCATATTTCTATATGAATTCAAAATATTCATCAAACCTGGATGAAATAGGCTTTGAACAGGAAAAACTGTCAAATCAGGACGGTGGCAGGGCTAATTACAAAATTGAAATCGAATCCGCTGATGTTAGTTCCTTTAGAGCTAAGGCGACGGCTATAAGCGATTTTAATGGTGATGGAAAATATAACGTTTGGGAGATTGATCAGAATAAGTCTTTGAAGGAAATAACAAGGGACTGATGCACTTTATATTTCTTTTAATGACCCTCGGCGCCTGTTTGCTGGTATTCTACGAGGACTTTAAGCAACGTATGATCCATATAAGTGCACTAACATTATTTGGGTTAAGCACAATAATATATAGTTATCACAAAGGGTATCTGTTCGAAATATTTGCACTCAATATTCTATTCCTATTAATTGTTTTTTCTATATTATATATTTATTTATTTTTAAAGCATCGCCAATTGCCTAAAATGCTTGGGCGTTATATTGGTCTCGGCGATATCATAATTTTAGCCCTTGTATGCACATCATACTCCCTTTATAATTATGTAATTCTTATTCTTGCAACATGCATTGTCGGGTTAATTCACTTTTCGTTTGTCAGGTTTCTGCTTAATAAAAAAATAATAAGAATCCCATTTGCGGGCTGTTTAGCAGCCGTGCATTTTATTTTGACTTTATTTTCCTTTATTGTATCTTTCGATGTAACAAATAATAATCTATTTTAATTATACCCTCTTGAATCTTATTGCTTCCACCGAAATTACGAGGTTTCTCTCTGCAGAGTTAGCTTGGCGCTATAGGGCTATTCCCCATGAGGCTAGCGATTCTAATCTTGTCTTGCTTATTGATCAAGAACACTACCAGGATTCTTTCGTTGGCGAATTAGAATTAATTACCGGATACAGTATATCTCTCCAAAAAGTGCAAAGTGATACGATTACTGATCTATTAAGTAAAAGCTATCGCAGAAATGAGGGTTCGGTTAACAAACCAAACTTAGTGGAAAGTGTAGTAAAAGCCGATGACTTTTTAAATAAGATTATCATTGAAGCAAAAGACTTAAAAAGTAGCGATATACATATAGAAACCTATGCTGATCAATGCCGAATAAGGCTTAGAATTGATGGCAAATTAGTTGAAAGGCATAAGATACCTAAAGACCAGTATTCGTTTTTTATTAATAAAGTTAAAATAAAAGCAGGCCTGGATATCGCTGAAAAGAGATTACCGCAGGATGGAAGAATAATATTTAATAACAACAATATTAAGATAGACATTCGTGTATCAGTGTTACCTGCCTTATATGGTGAAAAAATAGTTTTGCGTCTTCTTAGTAATGATGCCTCTGCAATTAACCTTGAAAAACTCGGATTAGATGAGAGGCAATACAATGACTTTATGCGCATCTTGAAGAAGCCTAATGGAATAATATTAATCAGTGGGCCAACAGGTTCAGGGAAAACAACTACTTTATACGCAACGCTTAAGCTACTCAATAACGAACAAAATAACATCCTAACCGTAGAAGACCCTATCGAATATACCTTAGATGGCATAAACCAGGTACAGTTAAAGGAAAATATCGGGCTAAGTTTTGCCAGTGCATTAAGAAGCTTTTTAAGGCAAGATCCTGACATCATTATGCTAGGAGAAATAAGAGATGGGGAAACTGCGCAAATGGCGATGCGCGCAGCGTTAACAGGCCATTTAGTCCTTTCTACCATTCACACTAATTCTGCATGGGGCACAATTTCAAGGCTTATTGATATGGGCGTGCCAAGCTTCTTATTGGCTAATACCATAAACATGACCGTTGCTCAAAGGCTTGTAAGAACACTTTGCAATATATGTAAAACTGAAGTTCCTCTTGAGGCTGATAAATATTTGGATATTGCTCCATTTTTGCAACAAATTCCCAATCATTGCACTCCTGTGGGCTGCAAGCATTGCTTTTTCACAGGATACTCCGGCAGGCAGGCAATATATGAAGTGATTCCTGTCGATTATAAAGTATCACAGTTTATAAAGGAAAACACCTTAAACATTAATAACTACATAAAAGAACAGAAGATTTCCAAACTCGAGCATGCAGCTATTTCGCTGCTAAGAGATGGCACTACTTCTCTCGAAGAAATATATCCTTTGTTAATTAGCTAATAGAAGAATACCAAATGAACATAAGACCCTTGTTACTATCATTTTTTATATTATTAAGCATTCCGGCTTTAGCACAAATTACTAATGCTAATAGGATTGAAAGCATTAAAAGTCGGCTTGATATTCTCTCAGACGATGTACCTCAATTAAATAATAAGGTAAGCTTTTCCGTTGCCGATATATCGCTTTATGAATTTTTGCGTGGCCTGGCCAGTAGTAATAAATTAAACGTAAATATCGATGCAACACTTAATGCACCAGTTGCAGTTAACTTTACAGATGTGCCGATAAAGGATTTACTGATATACTTATGTGATCAATATGACATGGAAGTGTTGGTAAACGGCAATATTATTTCTTTTGTCAAATACAATGCCCCTCCGCCAGTAATAGAAGTGCCATTACCAAAGCCTATCAATATCGAATTCAATCCTCTAAATCAAACTATAAGTTACGACCTAAAGAACGATACCTTAGGTAACGTATTGAAAAAGATAGCTCAAATATCAAATGTAACTATCATCACAAATCAAAAGCTGCAACAAAGCTTGGTCAGTGGATTTGTGAGAAATGTTCCTCTTGACAAGGGCATTAATGAACTTGCTTACATAAACAACCTTTCTGTAAAGCAAAGAGACAGTCTCACATACTATTTGGAAGAACCATCCGCAAAAACAACGGTGGCTACAGGCACAGATGAGCCAAGACCGTCCTTGACAGGGTTCAAATTATCGACCAATCATATTGACAGCATTTTCTCTATCCAGGCTAATAATTTACCAATAAAAGATGTGCTGGCAGCCGTCGCTGCCGATTTTAACATCAATTACTTTCTATTTACAGAAATGAAAGGCAGTATTGATTTGCATTTGGCCAATATTAGTTTTTCTAATTTTCTCAAATATCTGTTCAATGGAACTGATTATACATACAGGTATTCCAATGGAATGTATTTAATCGGAGACAGAAAACTGGAAACAATTAGAACGGCTGACGTATATACGCTGAAATACAGAACAATCACGAAAATTCTGGACCTTATCCCCAGTGAATTAAAGAAAGGACTTGAAATTCTACCTGTTAACGATCTGAATAGCCTGGTGATATCTGGTTCGTCACCTGCTGTAACCGAGTTAGAAAATTTTTTAAGGCAAATTGACAAAACTGTTCCTGTTGTAAATATTGAACTCATCATTATTGATATAACAAAATCACATGACCTGGCGACCGGCATATCTGCAGGTATCGATAAAACTCAAACTCCAAATTACTCCTCCTTATTCCCTAATGTAGATGTAACGCTCGGTGCCAATACCATTAATAGTCTTATTAGCGGATTGAACGGGACAGGCTTGGTAAACCTCGGAAAAATAAATTCAGGTTTTTACCTATCGCTAAAGGCATCTGAAAGCAATGGCTCTATTAAAATAAGGTCTACCCCCAGGCTGGCAACTCTAAATGGTGCAGAAGCACAAATGACAATTGGTGAAACCAGGTATTATGCGGAGCAAACATCCAATGTCATCGCCACTCAAAATACGACCACCGTAAGCTCAGTAGTTTATAAACCACTACAAGCTAACTTATCAATTACAATAAAGCCAATTGTATCGGGAGACGAACAAATTACACTTGATATATCAGTTGAGCAGGCATCTTTTACTAACCAGGTGGCTAATAATGGCCCATACGGTCAAACTAACAGAACATTCAAGTCATCTTTACGAGTAAAAAATAATGATATGATCCTTTTAGGTGGACTCGAAGAAAAGGACGATAACAATTCCGGACAGGGAACTCCCCTATTAAGCAGAATTCCAATAATAAAATGGATTTTCAGTAGCCGATCTTCAAATGTCAAGAAAAGCAAATTAGCCATTATGATACATCCCACTGTATTTTATTAATGAGTTACTTAAACAATATATTAAGAGTAGCTTATAGCTTCATTACCAAAACTCTTTTGGTAATTGAAGCCGTGGAATTACGCGAAGAAGCTAATTCATTTTTTCTTTACAACCTTGTTTTGCTCGACAAAAAAAAACATGAAATCAATATCATTACTCAGGCTCACGGACTAGACATCATCGCATTGAGAAGTTTACTTACAGATCTGAATGCAAAGAATTCAGCCGCTATTTTAATTATTAATAGCGATAAAATTTACAGCAATATCGCGGACAATGAAAAAGATGATTTAACATTAATCAAGACAGCAATACCCGGTGCAAATGCAGAAGAATTTCATATTGACCGCTATACAGTAGGCAATAAAAAGGATTTCATTTCTATTGCCAGGAAAAGCTATATTGACACAGTGGCAGCCGATATTAACATTCCATTTATTAACATCTCCATTGGCCCATTTCCTTTGCTTGTATCCCATCAACTAACTTTGGCTTCTATACAAAGTCCAGCGAGAGCTTTTGTAATAGGCAGCTATACTTTTAATTTCGATAATGATGAGCTGCTTACCTTTTCAAAGGTCAATCAACAACGTAGTTTCTATAAAAGTGATGCAACGCTAACCCTGGGAGAAAGGGAGATATTAACATCCCTACTTATTCCATTTTCTTTCGGTCTATACTATTATTTAAACCCCATCATTGAATCTTTTGCCACAGAGAAAATAAAAAAAAGTTACCAGAAATATACTTATCAAAAAATTGGGAAACTTGTTTTCATAGCTAGCTTAGCTATCCTCTTTATTTTTCTTTCTGCCAGTAGTATTTTATTTACCCTTTATTCGAAAAAATATAATGACCTGGAACTAATGTATTCAGAAAGCCTTGCACAGCAGCAGAAAATCAAACTACTAAATGATTCTTACGAAAAGGAGCAGCAAATCTATTCTCAACTTGGCATTTTAAATAGTAGCAAAATATCTTATTTTCTGGATCAACTCATCTATAGCCTTCCAGATGATGTTTATATTAGAAAACTAGACGTACATCCAGTAGTTGGAAGATCTTTTGAGAACCCGAAATTTTCTTATAAAACAATTTTTGTCGAAGGAAATTGCTTTTCCGGGAATGATTTAAATAATTGGATCAATAAGCTAAAGGAAATATATTGGATAAAAGAAGTTACTATTAAGCAATTCCACCAAGACACGCGAAATGAGATTGGAAACTTTTTTATTGAAATTACCACTAACCGATGACACCTATAGACTTCAAAAGCCTACCATTAAAAAGAAAATGGCAATTAATGTTCCTTGGAATATTATTACTGTTTCTAATTGCTTATAAATATAACATTAGCAAGACTATAAATTTGATGATCAGTTATAGATCATTGGCAAAAAACGCCTCTTCAGTTCAGAATAATCAATATACTTTACCAAAGAGTAAAAGAGCAACACCTTATTACTCATCTCCTGGATTTTTAGATTCAATTGATTACTGTTGCAGGCAAAATGACGTTATCCTCAAAGAGATCAAGCAACTATATCCTCCTTTAGATAGCGGGAAATACAAACTGCAAACCAATAAACTATCCTTAGAAGGCAATTTTCAAAATATCGAGCAAACTATTTATCAAATCGAAAAACGGAACATAACACCTATTAACGCAACATCTATTGAGTTAGTGGAGAATAAAGACATTAACACATATACGGTTGTTGCAACACTATATATAAATCACCTGGAAAGATGAAAAGGAAAATAAACAATTTAACAAACGTATCATTACTTCTGTGCTTGCTTGTGTTTGCAGCTTGCAAGGATATTATTAAAAATGACCTGTCCAATACCCAACTGCAAATACAAACACCACCCGATAACTTTCGAACGAATAATTTCAGCTTAACTTTTGTGTGGGACCAATTAAAAGACGCCGAATATTATCATTTACAAATAGCCACTCCAAGATTTGATAGCATGCAGCAATTGCTGCTTGATACTTTAGTTTCTAATACCAATTATACATTTACTTTAAACCCCGGCAAATATCAATGGCGCATAAGAGCTGAAAATAGTGGCAGCAGTACCAGTTACATTACAAGAACGATCTTTGTTGACACAAATAGCAACCTTAACGGGCAGACCTTTAACGTTTCATCACCCGTCAACAATTATCTTACAAATAGTAGTATAGTCACCTTTAACTGGCCAAACTTTTATGCAGCCAACCAATATGAATTTGTATTATTAGACGCAAATAATAATGTAATTAGAGATCTTAACACCGCAAATATTTCAATAGCCGACACTTTATACGAAGGATCCTTTACATGGAAGGTAAGAGCAATCAATACTGGGAATGGTAGTGCCACACAATTTTCAGATACACGCACACTCATCATCGACCAAACCCCACCAGCAGTATCTATACCACTTAGCCCCGCGAATAATAGTATAGATACCAATAGTGTCACGCTCACCTGGACGCGACCCATTGATGTGTATGGCGATAGCCTTATTGTAGCATCTGATTCATTGTTTACCAGTATTCAAACCAATATATTTACTACCGGAACTGCGAGCTTTTTATTACCACCATTGCCATTAAATCAAAAAACTTTTTGGCGAATACGCTCTAGAGATCTTGCGGGTAACTGGAGCTCATACAGCACCGTATTTACTTTCACCGTTGTTCGATAGTAAATGAGTAATGAAGAAGAAACAACAAAACATATTATTGCTTTGCGCTGTCATCTTTGTATGGGGGTGGATTTGCGTAAAAATTTATAATGGCTTATCTGGCAGCGATGAAAGCAGTAGAGATTTTAGCAGAATAGCTAATAATAAAACCGACACACTGCAAAGCAATTATGAAATACATACCTACGCAAGAGATCCCTTTTTAAGCATACTAAAAGATACTGCTGTAGTTCAGGATATAGATACTGTAAAGAAGTCAAAGCTTGCTTCAGCTCCCCCAAAACCACTAGTATTACCTACCTATTATGGCTACATTATAACTGGCAAGTCGAAGGTAGCAATACTGAAATTTGACAATAAGAAAACTATATTTTTAAAAGAAAAGGAAAAGTATAATTATTTTCACCTTGCCTTTATTAGTGCTGACTCCGTAATAATGACCAGCGGCAACGAACATTATTGCCTACACATCAGCTCACAAAAAAAACAGGACCAATGGCAATTGACAAAAAGCAAATAGCAGGTTTTTCCCAAAAGCTGTCTGCCTTCACGTTGGCTGAGCTGATTGTTGTAATGATTATTAGCGTGATAATAATTTCCCTTATCTATACTGTTTTGCTATATGCAGGAAAAACCTGGTCAATATATCACAACGATCAGCAAAAAATAACAATGATGGCAATTTTAAAATCAACGATAGACCGGGATATTGAACGGGCCAGCTATATAGTAACAAACGATGAACATACATTTATGCTGGTAAATGCTACTGACACTATTTCGTATTCAATAGACTCATGTATAACACGCATGCACAGTAGAATTATCGATACCTTTCATGTAAAAACAGCCAAGCTTAACGTAAGTTATATAACACCGCTTACAGACAAAGGAATAGTAAGCTGTATTAGGTTTGATATTACAAGTCCCTTGCGTATTTCGAATGTATCTTTTAACAAACCTTATTGCAGTAAAGACCTTATCAACCTTTAGATATGTCCGTAGACCTGAGCAGTTTAAAAAAACAACAATCCCGGCCTGCTTCTAAGAAAGAAGTACAGCCAGGCTTAGTTGATAAATTGCTGGCATTTACTAAGAAAGACATTAAACTCTTTAAAGCGTCAGGCGACAAAATAAAGGAGCGCTTTTTTTCCGAAGTAGGTATTTTGTTGAATGCAGGAGTTGATTTGCAAACTGTATTGCAGCTTTCTACCGAGAGCTTAAAGAAAAAAGATAAACTGCATGGCATTTACGAACAGTTATTACAACAAATAACAAACGGTAGTGGACTGGCCCAGGCCATGGAATCTACAAAACAGTTCAACAATTTCGACTGCTATAGTGTACAAATAGGGGAAAATACCGGACAGCTGGCCACTATATTTAACAAACTGGGCTACTATTATAATAAAAAAGCTGCCCAACGCCGAAAGATAACCGGCTCCCTCAGCTATCCTTTCATTGTATTAATTACTACTGTAGGTGCTATATACTTCATGCTGAAATTTGTAGTACCTATGTTTTCAGACACACTTACCAGGTTTGGAGGTGAATTGCCACCGCTAACAGCATTCATTATCAGGATATCTCATCATGTGGGACAATTCATGCTCTTTACAATGTTAATTTGCGCTACTGCATACATCTACTATAAAAAAAATAAGCATAAGGTTAGTTTTCAAAAACAACTTACAGGCATTATACTTCGCATACCCTATCTGGGCAAAATAGTTTTAAAGTCACATATGCTACAGTTTGTCCAAGCCATGGAATTGTTGTTGGCATCAAAAGTGAACATTGTAGACAGTATAGACCTTACCCAAAAAATGATAAGCTTCTACCCTATTTACAATAGCCTAACACATATACGTGAAGAATTGCTGGGCGGTCATTTCTTTTATGAAAGCATGGAACGTCAGCGGATCTTTGGCAGCACCATGATAACATTGGTAAAAATAGGTGAAGAAGTAAACCAGCTCGACAAGATATTTCTGCAGCTTAGCAAACAATATGAAAGCGAACTGGAATACCAGTCAAATTTCCTGATGACGATATTGGAGCCTGTAATGATATTGTTACTTGCCTCCTTGGTGGCTGTAATACTTATAGCTATGTACCTCCCAATGTTTAAGATAGGTACTGTCATTCATTAATAAATAACGGCTGCCGTTTATACTTCACGAAGGGGTCTTATCTTAAATTATTTACTTTGACATTTTAGTATTCGCAGTAAATGAGACATTTTTCGAGAAAATGTTTTATGGGATATTCCGGCAATAAAAATAGCCGGAAGACCTGATATTACTGTGTTATTAATGTTTTTGTAAAAGTAACATGAATACTCATTTTTATCCCAAAATGTCACAAAATGTCACATTTAGGAAAAATCACTTTTTAGATAGGTTACAGTATGTCAAAGAACTTCTCAATAGACATTTAGTTTGCCCTGCCACTGCTTGCAATGGCGTTAATGTATTGAACAAGGTACGGTACGCGATGGGCGGTTTCCAAAAAAACATATCCACATAGACGGCTTGATTATTTATACTCCACTTCGGAATGATTTACTCATCGCATAAGTGGTTGTTTTTTTACAACACTATCAATAAAAGGATGATCGCTGTAATTCATCCTATTTTTTTATTTGGCCAATAATCCTCTCCATATTTTTTTGTATCGCTTAATACCCAGGCCGCCAAAGGCGTAGTAGTTGCTGTAGCTTACTATATTGCCTGCACCATCCATCACCGCGCGTACATTGCCCAGGTGGTCATGGCGGAGATACCACCTTGCTGAAACCAGCGGATTTATTATTATTTGGACATGCGCCGATGGGTAAGGCTATATGCTGCTACTCCGCTGCCTTCCCGCAAAGGGCTTTGCAGTTACAGGGAATCTTCTCCTATACTTCACTCAGTGTTTGTTAGCTAGCTTGAAAAGTTTAAAAGTATAGTTACAAGTTTGTCCTTTTGTTTTTTATACGTTCGGCACTTTGTCTATTACCAAGAAAAGTTGTTTATTACACTATCTTTAATTATATATTTCTTCCTTTTTATACTGTCAATAACCGTCGTAAACTGATAATAAATGTATTTCCCCTGCTGGGGTATTTTAAAGAAATAAACATGCTCCCAATCGAATTGTTCGGTATTATCAAATGATCTTATTGTGTCTTTAGTATTAACATTTAAGAAGTAGTTATTAACTATAATTGATGAATACGGTGGCTTAACAATAAAGCTAACATAGCTTACTATTTTATCATCAGCTAAATGATCTTTATTAAGTACGCCATCTCCAATTAAACTACCCTTTTCATTAATAATATTTTTATTCCCGTCATATGCTCTTTGAAATATGGATGTTCCATAAGAATCATAGCAAATATATTTTCGAAGCTTACCCAAAGAGTCATATTCAATATAACTGCCAGCTAATTTATTATCATCATAATACATACTTTTTATAGGTTTCCCATGATAATAATAAATCGAGCTATCTTGTTTTGTGACTGTATCCTTTTGATAGCTAATAAGCGATATCAACGAATCATGGTAATATTCTTTTTTAACCAGTAAACTGTCTGGAGTCCATGTATATGTTATTACAGTTCCATATTGACCTCTGCAGGAACAAAAAAATAATAACAGAGCAATAGTTAAATTTTTTGAATTCATAAATAATTATTTTCCATGGGTATCCATCCATGTCAACATACCCTTTCAGTCCTTTCAACATTAGATAGAACATAATGGAATAACATTTCGTCAGATGGCATTTTAATATCTTGCACATCGTTCTGAAGGTTCCATGATGATCCCCCCCTTGTGTGGCCTGCTTCATGTACTGAGCTACCGCTAACGAGTAGTATCAAAAAGTGCTATTTGCTGTTCAACACTAATATATGGCCTGATACTTACAAATCTATTATTATCTCCTTTCTTTATTTTATAGTCAATCCTTTCACCTCCAATCTCAAACCAAAGTTTTTCCCATTGCTTAAATTCCTTTTTTAACTGTGGATTCCTTTCTTTAATGTGCCGATATTCATACACAACAGGAATTATTTTCGAATTGAATGGCGGCAAATAAGTAGTAGAATATTTGAGTAAAGCCTGTAAATTACTGCGAGGCAAGTCATCCGCACGTATGCCTTGTAAAAATTTATTAGCCAATAAATTTTGCTCAATTGAAAGATTTGTATCGATTTTCGCAAATAAAAATAGTATCTCGTTATTAGCTACCACAATCAAATACCCTTTTTGTTTTACTATAACATTATCTCTGTTTACCAGTAAAGCCCTGTTACAGCCCATTAAAATAAAAAGGCTAACGACATATAAAAACACTTTCATAAGATTAATCTTTTGTTATTTATTTAATTCAGCTTTTACCGATCTTTTCCCATCTGCAGAACCGCCTTGAATCGTTCCATCTGAAGGCTTAACGTCAACTGCATTTTCAAGTATATAATCGCCATCAGGTTTGTCCGCATATGCCTTGCCATAATTGTCATAATGAACTTGATTAAGTTTCTTTCCATAATAACTGCCCATTATGTCATTCTTTGAGTCATCGTCCGGAGTTGATTGGCCATCCGGTCCTATTGTATATCTATCGCTAAGTCCCAAAAGATGCAATGATTCATGGTTGGTTGCTCTAAACCCTATTTCATCATTTACTCCAATTTCACCTTGATGACCAACTTCTACTCTGTAATTTGAAATGCGTCCATTGCCATCTTTATCGGCTTTTACAGTGGCAGGGACATTGCTCACAATCCGCTCCTGATTGTATCTCATTATATTATCACCATTTTGAAGCTGAATTTGGGTTTCATGTTCAGCATACTTATATTTAATGTCAAATTTTACAGTGAATTTTTTCCCATTTGGATCAACATATACTCCATCTGTATATCTCTCTTTAGCTTTATTTTCAAAAATAGTTGCATTGAATTTATTTGCTCCTGGCCCCGTAATATAGATGATTGATGAAATAGTTATAACTCCTCCACCGTCAGAGTTATGTTTGACATTCACACGAGCATCTTTTCCATCAGGATCTATTAGCAAAGTGGGAGTATTCAATGCAAAGACATATGGGCTTAATCTAGGGTATTTATCTGCAGATGGATCTATTGTAAACCACCTCCCTATTCTATTGTCATATTCTCTTGCGCCATAATTAGTAAACGTTCCATCACCCAATATATTATCATCTTTCTCCTTACCGTTAAAGCCATAGCGGTAGCTGTTGCTGCTATAGTAGCGGGTTGGCTCCAGGCCACCAAATGCGTAGTAGTTGCTGTAGCTTACTACATTGCCTGTACCATCCATCACCGTGCGTACATTGCCCAGGTGGTCATGGCTCTCCAGGTAGGCATTGTCCAGCGGCATGGTGTAACATCATTGAAGATATTAAACTGCTAGACAACGAGGCTAAGCAACATTTAATTCTTCCTAATTGATAGCAAAACTTTATTCCCGTACGCGTAGCAGAACACCGATTGCACCAGCCTGTGGAGCTGATCATTAATTACCCTTTGCGATCTTGCTGCTCAATTGTTTCGACGCATGTGGTGCATCGATCAAAAGTTTTAGTGTTAATCAATTCAATCTTTCTACATCCCATCCATCATAAAGTTTTACTTTATAAGTTTTAACCAACTCATTAAACGTAATATTACGTTCATGCAATTTCTCTGGTGTTAGTGGGTAGGCACCAAGCCACTAAATATTTAATTATGTCTTTAAAAAATAGCGATATGTTTACTACCGCTATTTACCATGGTTCACAATTAATATTTTGCCATCTTTTTTACGAATCTCAATATATACGACTCCACCTACAGTTACACTTAATTCACCCGTAGTTGAATCATATCCGTTAGCCCCATTTAATGTTCCTGTGACAACCCAAAGAGTGTCTCCTCGTAATGTTGCTTCAAATGGACGCTCACTATATATTTTCTCTCCATAAATTGGCAACCAAACAGCTTCTGCTATTTTGATAGCGGTTGCCTTATTGGGTACATAATCTCTAAACTTATCTGTTTGAAAAGAGCTACTGCTCAAAAGCACAGTTAATAATACTATATTTAATTTCATTGTCTTATTTTTATTCATTTCCTGAAACCGGTCCAATCTGTACAGATGGGCTAGCTGAGCCATTAGAGGTTGGATTTGACGAATTTTTTCTAAATGGATCTTTAGGATCACTTGGTAAACCATCTCCCAATGTTGTTTCCACTCCGTTAGGATGGGTAGGGTCAAAAATAGGAGTTAGTTTTTTTAAACTTCCACTAGGAGTTGTAAGATAACCAGTCAACCCTAAATCTTTAATACGACTTACGTCATCACTTCCAGGTCTGCCACTAGAAAAGTCTTCACTATTGATTCCGTATTTATCATCCCATCCTCCATGAGAATGAATATGTCCAATCAAATGTATTCCAAGTTCACGAGGATTGATTGAACTTGTGTTATTATCTTCATTGCCTACTACAGGCTGTGTATAGCTGAAGGTTGTTTTACCCTCTATTTTCGTATGGAAAATAAATGAGGAATATTCCTTGTTATCCAGAATTGAATTTCCGTTATATCGTTGCCCCCATCCAGAAGCAGTTGCATCAGGAGATTTATATGTGGGAGCACTACCATTATTATAAAGCGCAGCATTCATAGCATCGAGACCTGGAGTACCGGAAGGCATTGTCGTCATAATTTGAGCTGTTTGTATTGCATCTGCATACACTATTCGAATTTCTGTACTATTTCCATATCTCCCCAACAAAGAGCCATTTGGCGCATAGTAGGCTTCTAATCCTTCTAAATCTATGTGACTTATTACCTTATTTTCTGCGAATGCATAAGTACTATTCCAAGGATATTTGCTAGCTAATGGATCCACACTCATAAATCTTCCTATTCTATTATCATACTCTCTAAATTTAAATTTAGTAAATGTACCATCACCAAGTATATTGTCATCCTTTTCCTGCCCGTTATAGCCATAGCGGTAGCTGTTGCTGCTATAGCAGCGGGTAGGCTCCAGGCCGCCAAAGGCGTAGTAGTTGCTGTAGCTTACTATATTGCCCAACCCGTCCATCACTGCTCGTACATTG
>Ga0105239_10004059_pt1 | contig 17684 bp, 19 predicted proteins | sample KBSC44metaG_FD_92761 | JGI IMG/M metagenome (GOLD analysis project Ga0105239, IMG submission 92761) | Corn rhizosphere microbial communities from Kellogg Biological Station, Michigan, USA - KBS C4-4 metaG | ecosystem: Host-associated > Plants > Roots > Rhizosphere > Soil | place: Michigan, USA...
CTATGCCACACACAGACTACAAACGTTATGGCGATGTTTCATGGCAAGAATCCAACATGCCAGCCTATCTCTCAGTACGCTCCTAGGTAAAACGACGCGCCGACAATAACCATAAGCGACGCAATGCTCAGCTGCGCCATAGACGAAGCCGCGAGGTTGTTGCTTGCAGAGGACGAGGCCGCGCCTCCTCCCGATGTACCAGATGCATTGCCATTGGAGCTGCCGGAGGCATCCTCCTGCGGAGGCAGCACGGGCAGACCATCGGGGCTGGTGATGATCTGGGTGTCGGTGACAGTTGCGTTTCCGAGCACGAACGCTTGGAGCTGTTCTTCGTTACATGTGCCGCTGGTGGCCCACAGACTGCAGAGGTTCTCCGGTGGGGGAGGCAGCGTGTTGGTCCAGCCCCAGGCGTTTGTGGGGCCATCGGTCACATATGTGGTGTTCTTGGTGATGTCCTCCTTGCCGGTGGCGAGATCGTTGTTGAACATGGCGCGGTTGAAAAGCTCGTGCACGGTTTCGGGCTGGAACATCGCGGGGGAGTGGCCCGCGTCGAACACGCGAGCGAACGAGAACCGCCCGGCCTGCTTGACGACGCCGCCTCCGTAGCTGCTGTTCGTCGTGATGGGCACATACCCCGCGGAGCGGAACGTTTGCGATGCATTGTACTCGGCCGCCAGCGCGATGGCTTCACCTCCGATCCCTAGCCGGATATCGTGTCAGTCCACAGGGTGGTGACTTGCAGGGAGGGGGTAATACTCACAGTTGCAGATGTAATCTCTGTCGCCGTGGACAAGGGCCACCTTGACTCCCGTCTCCAAGAGGTATTCGAGGTTGGAGATATTTTGCCTGGCGGTGTCACCGATTCCGAGGAAGGCATTCGTGACGGAGTTGGGTGCCCAGCTGAAATTGACCGGGGCGCCAAGGTCGTTTTGAACCCATTCCTTGTTGAAGAAGCCTGCGGCGTACATGTGTGGCTCTGGGTCCGCCAATGGGTGCGAAATATCAAAGGACGATCTCTGCAAATGAGTTTGGCGCGGTCAGCAAATTGCCCCAGCACGAAAGCACACTCCGTGATAGACTCCAGTGGCTGGCACTTACTCCAGTAATGGCCATGAAACCTCCGATGACATCCGTCTGACAGGCCTGCACCAGCGCACCAGCACACAATTCATTCACCGTCTCATTCATGCCCAACACCGCTGGGTCCCCTTGGTTCCCGAGCTGTCGGCATTGTTCTATTGCATCCTTACAGCCACCCTCTTTCGTGAAATTCCTCTTGACGCTTTCATAGACTTCTTCGGGAAGCAATTTGACACCATAAGTGTTGTTGTTAGCCACCTCGGCATAGGACGACGCTGAGATGGCTAGGTCGACACACCCGTTCAGCAGGCCGAGGGTGTCGACTTGAATATGGTGATAGCGTGTGCTATCAAGCGTCCCGGCCTTGAGAGCCTCGTTTTGTCTTTGGATATATGCCAGTGCGGTAGGCGTGTAGTACCCGCCATACTATGTTTTCGAAAAGAGGGTTAGCCTTGTGACTTTCCTTTAATGTCCTCCTCCGGCGTTCGCTGTTCGACTTACAGAGTTACCCCATCCGCTTAGTGGCTTGCCCTGTAACCCAGGGAGGTCTGCAGTCAAGGCCTGGATAACCTCGTACAGGATCCTCGCAGTGTTCTGAGTAGTGAAGGCGGTTCTCTCAGTCCGCTGTGTTCCCCACCTACCAGCCCAAAAGGTGGCATTGGCCTCCCCAGGACCCGGGATGACGAGATTATTGACGATATCCCAGAGGCCCTCTGTGACTTCGTCATAAGAGTAGCCCACAAAGTTCGGGTGGTCGATGTACAGCATGTTGACATGATTGTTGTAGCTCCAAGGGTTGAGAGTTGTGCTGTTCTCGTCTGGGTTGACTATACACGGCCCCGAATCCGTTGCTGCTACGAAGACGGACGATTCGCCAGGCCCGCCTGCCAGATAGATGGAAAGAGGTGCATTTTGAGTGTCGTTTCGTGCTGGAAAGTACCAGAAGAAGGTGGACAGATTCCACGCGTTTGCCGATGCATCATCGCCGGTTTGGAAAAAGGGAAAGACACTGCTCGGGATGCGCACGTAGCCTGCCTGTGCTTCGACTCCCTCTGTTGTTTCGCAGACGGTAGTCTCGTCTTGAAGTCAGTATGGTATATCCAGGAACATCTATAGGATGCTCCATCATGCGATGGTTGAAGTATAGACATACCCTCTTATAGGAGAGCGTTACTCCTTGCCCAATGGTCGAGTCGATTGTGGTGACTCCATCGCGCGATGTGGAGGGGCGCTGTGCCGCCGCGGTAGCAAGAAATATAGCAGCAGCTGGAAGTAGACCTCGCATGGTGTCCGCAGAATGATGCAACCACAAAGGCAGCTACTACTTAATACACGATTAAATAAATTCGAAGGTTTTCAAATCTTGAAGTCTAGGATAACAAGTGAACGAAATGAATCTGCGTAGCCCGGCAGGATAAAATCTGGACCCATCCGAACACTTTCGCACTTTTAAAACTTTTTTCACGTTCGAACGTCTTGATGTACACACCACATTCGGTCTGTTCCACAAGAAATTGGGCCCCCTGCAAGGAGCAGATCCTCTGTTGGATACGCAGGACTTGACATCAGTGCCACGATCGCAGACGTCAGTTTCAGCCATCGCAGTATTGGGAATGGTTCACGAAATCCACACCATGCTTAGCCAAGCAGTCGAGAAAGGTCGTAAACATGAATTTGGGGTCTAGTAAAATTGCGACTGGGTGAGTGTGGCCGTATTCATTGCCCATGTCGAACGCGGATGTGGCAGTACCTGCACAAGTCACCATCAGCACAAGGCTGGAGAGGGGATATGTAGTGCCAAGGATTAGGGCCCCCTTGAATTTGGGGACCGTTCACACCATTTTATTGGTTGATTTGGTGGCCCAGCCTCGCTTAAGAATATTATGTACTCATAGTGGCCTAGATCAGGTTAGAATTTACGAGCAGCACGCCTTGTGGGGACAGGGCGGGGGATGGGTTGTATGACATCGCATGGTATTCTAAAAATGCGGTATCCTAACTAGCTCCTCGTAAAGTCTAACGCTGAATGGAAAATAGCGGCATGGTAGGTTCCCGTAATTAGGTCATCTGGGTCTGGCCTCTTATTTGCTAGACAGGAGGTCGCTTGACAGTGTTGCGTATTCAAGCTGTGGATCGTCGGTTGGCAACATGGGCAACCTAGGCATCATGACATCTTCAAGCCTCAATTTCTGCCCATGTACCAAATTGAAGTACTATCCTCTCAATTTCGATTCTCTTCCCGCCCAGAGTCTCCTCAAATAAACGACTGTTCACGGATAGCATCGGAAAGTCTTCGGAAAGTCGCACATTGCGTTTTTCATCGGCTGCGCCGAGCGGGAATGCTGGGGCTCTCCAGGTGGACCACCCACAAGAGTAGTATATAATTATTTCCTGAAATTGTAAACGCATGGAGGAGGAACTGTTAAGTATTAAAAAGCGGTTCAAGGGGCCAGTATCGACGTAGTCGAAAACAGGGAGTCCTCTTCGAATTGGCCTTTTCGAACCAATACCAGCCCGTTTGGGTACCTTGTAAAGTTGCAAAGTTTCAATCGCTCATTGCCTGTCCAGGACCGCGGTATCAATCTTAACTACAGAGGTGCTTGAGCCCCATCTCGTGTATGGATGATCTTGTAGCACCTCCTGTGGTAGTGCAGAATCGTTGGTAGAAAACACAACCACTCCAGCCAATACTACCTTCGAGATAGGGTGAGCATAAGGGCCCCGGGGGAAAGGCATTTGGCGAATCCTTCTTGGCACTCGTAAAGTCTAGCCAATTCTTAACCAGCTGAGCAGGGTGAAACCTAGAACAGCATAAGAACCTGACCCGTATCCAGTGTATGATGTATCCTTCAATACAACAAGTCTCACCCATCCGACTGGTCACCGTCTGGAGTATTGAAGGTTAAATTAGGGAAAAGGCACTGCATCCTTAACAGACATATCCCCAACCTCCAGTAAAGGCTAGATAGTACGATGGTTCCTGCCAGTCGCCATACTCGCTCCGTAGCTGACGCACTTAGGCCCCTTGGTGGGTGTAGGAAACCAACCTTGTGGCGCTGAGCCTATTTAAAGTTTTCACCATCTCTGAACCGTCTCGTGGGTTAAATGGCTAGGCAACACTATCTGATGTTTTGTGAAATTATGGAGGCTTGGTCTCCTCTTAGACCGCCCTAAATAGCAGTGGAGAATCCATCGTCATCAGGAGGAAGTCAGGTTTATTGATCAATTCGGGGCCACATTTGGGAAGTCGGTCGGAAGGCTTTCGAGTGCCGCTGGATCAAGGGGCCAGCACCTCTAAAGCCTCGGGCATGCAGCGATGCTTTGAAATCCATCACAGACCACCATTCTCATCACCCGGGGTAAAATGGTGGCCAGTAGTTTGGTGTCGGAGGGACATTGGGCTGGAAACCTGTGCGTTGATACCATAACGACTTTCCTCACGCACGCGAGAGCTGATTGATGGATTGAAACGTCGTGTTGAGGCATGGAGGGAAAAGCCTTAGATATGTTCCGGAGACCGAGGTTGGTTAAATAAAAGTGTCTAGCAGGGAGAGAAGCTTTCAGTGAACCAAGATGGCGATGATGACGGCGAACATGTGTACGGCTGGACCAGTGAGCCTCCACGGAGCATCGGCGAGGTTCCCAAGTTCAACCCAGCCAAGCACCTACCCTTCCGCCTGATCCCGACATCTGGGAGGCTATCAGGCGAGATCGAGGAGCCTTAAGTAGGGCTGCCTGCTTTTCTGCGATGATATGCAGATATTAGCCTATTTAATTAGGCCAGACGCCTCGGGGGGACCCATGTCACTCCACGCAAGATTGCCGAGACAAAACCTGGGGAGGGCCAGTGAGTGCCAGTCAAGCTTTCGTTGGTGACTAATCTTCGTCCAACGTCATCTTGGGGTGATCGTTGACCTCTTCAAGGTGGACACGAAACATCTCCCAACTCGAGTGAGACGTATATATAAATCCTCATCCGTGGCCAGTAAGCATAATTTGGTTTGCGTGCAGCCAGTTATAATATACCCTGAACCGACATACAGGCGTCCGCTGTTGAAAGCACCAAAATGGCCGAAGCAAAGCACAAAGGCGTGCTGACTGCCAATGCCCCCAACCCAATGCCGCATATCTTCCCACAGGCGGTTGTAACAACAAATGGATTTGTATTTTGTTCTGGCTCCATCGCCATGGATCCAAAAACCCTCAAAGTCATTGATGGGGATATCCAGGCACATACTGTAAGTTCGATACGACCTCGTTTACATTCTTCAAATCCTGCTGGAGAAACACACTTCTCCCCTCCTCACGGATGGAAGCGCTGGGTGCTTTCTTAGCCCCTATCATGGCCTAGGAGGAGTTGGATCGATTTCTCAGTCCTCTAGATAACATACCTATAATACTGACATGCAATGACGTGTGTCAGCACCAAGTGATCCGCAATCTATCAGCCGTCCTCGAAGCCGCTGGCAGCAGCTTGAAGAAGATTGTGAAAATCAATATTTTCCTCGACGACATGGATAATTTCAACAGGATGAACGAAGTCTATACCCAATACTTCACCGAAAATTTACCTTGTCGCACGTAAGTAAGAAAGTTATTCGATTCCTTTGGGAAGGAAAAGGGTGGGGCAGATCAAATTTACATGGCTTTCCGGATATGCTAATGGTTGCGATCGGCCGTGTAGGTGCGTTGCAGTCAAGACCTTACCGCTCAACACGGATATTGAGATGGAGTGCACCGCGATGGTATAGGCGAACCTGTGGGTGTGCCAGGCAATCAAAGTGGACAATATTACAAGGATGGAAGATATGACAAGGATGGGATATTATTAGATTGCAAGAGAGTAGATGTCAACGAAGCTTAAAGTACTATTAACTTGTGAGTTTCCATCGTTGGTCTCAGACAATGTGTGTAAATCTAAATAAACCTTCTGCATTCAAGCATTGCTTTCAAGCGACAGTCAAGAGTCATCTTCCTTTTCAATTTACACCATTATGCACGATGAATACTGTGTAGGAGAGACCAAGTGAGATGACCCAACCACCAGAAGAGTCTAGACCTTGATCTCATTGTCGACAGCAACCACTCTGGAATCCTCAGTAATGCCAAGCTGGTGAGTCTGGACGGAGTACTTGACGGGGTTCTTGGCATCGAAGATAAGATCGAGTTCCTCGAGCTATGAGACTGTCAGCAGATGTCCACATATGAATTCTCATGTAATTGGGATAACTTACAGTTCGCTTTCTGGTCTCAGGGAAGAAGAAGTATGCGAGGACGCCTTGGGAAAAGGTCCAGACAACGAAGATGATATAGGTCTTCCACTGGATCTGCTTGATGGCAACAGGCCAAGCAAATTGGTTGAGGAGGCCGGCAGCGTTGACAAAGGCTGATTGGAATGCCATTCCTTTGGCTCGGATTTCGAATGAGATGACCTCAACTGGATAAAGACTCTGCAGAGGGGTGATGTTGAATGAGTAGACACCGCCAAAGATAAAGATGAAGGCCAAGACTGCATTGCTGGCAGCGTGGTTTGTGTAGACGGCGTCACCTTTGTCGACGCTTCCAGACACAAGAGAGTTGGCAAGAGTCCCTGCTGCTGCGGTCATGCAAACCCAGACAATAGAAGTGCCAAAGAAACCACAGAGCATCATCTTACGACGGCCAATCTTCTCAACAAAATGAGCGCCGAAGACAGCGAACGCGAATTGGAACACACTATAGCCAAGTCCGACGTTGGCCTTGCCAATGGAGTCGTTGACACCTGCGGTGTCGAGCACAGCTGCCAAGAAGTAAGATAGCGGACCGTTACCGCACCCTAGAAGATACTTAGTGTCTAGGGCATTCCCGTATAGATAAACTTCACTCACACTGGGAGAAGGCTGAGAACCAACATGCGACGCTGACTCGGATGAGGCTGGACCTCTTGTTGAACAGCGAACGGTAATCCCACCAGCGCTTGTCCTAAATAAAGGAGTAAGTTTGTGTTCCGGGTTCTTCAATTCAAGGGTTGCTTACAGATCCATCCATCTCAAGGAATTCCTCATATTCGCGAAGCTGTAGTTGAACCCAGGCGGAGTCTGGGTTACCATATCCGTGCCACTTGGTAAGAGTCTGGTGGGCCTGCTCTCGCTTGTTGCGAGTGTAGAGCCATCTGGGCGATTCGGGAATGAAGAAGCAGAAGAGGACGATGAAGCCGGGGAAAACCATTTGTAGCCAGAGGGGAATCAGCCAAGAATTGTTACCCTTGATGTTGAGGCCTCCACGGGTGGCACCGGAGGACAAGATCGCACCAGCGAGCCAGGTGGTGTTGCAGAGACCTGTGATGATACCACGATATCTAGGGTGAGCGGTTTCGACAATCCAGATAGGACCGGCGGCAGCTGCGATCGACACACCAAAGCCTAGCAAAAATCGACCACCCATCATTTGACCCTCAGATGCATTGGTAGATGTAAGAGCCTGAACGATGGTGCCGATGATGATGAAGACGCTTCCGATGAACATGCCGACGCGACGGCCCCAGGTATCGACGCAAGGTCCAACGAAGGGAAGAGCGGAGACACCACCAATTTGATACATGGAGCTGATGATACCAGCCCAGATACCCTTGTTTTCTCCGTTGAAATGCTTCAAGAAATATTCCTTGTTGTTCAAAAGACCACCGAGAAGCATGCTGTCGTAGCCGTTCATGGTTTGGCAGAAGAAGCCGACCAAGAGAACACAAAACAACAGTAGAGTCCGGGGATGAGTCAAGGGGACTGGTTCTTGCAGCAAAGCCTCATTGTAGGCTTCACTACCCTTGACCTCCTTGATCGCGACAACCTGAGGAAGGATTAGCTCCGCACGGTATGGTATATTCGATAGTGTCTCACATCTTTGCTCCTAGAAATGGAATCCACTCGATCAACGGTTTCCGCAGCGCCACCTGCGATCTTCTCGTCTGTCGACATGATGGTTGATTTGATCTGAGAATAGCCAAATCCTTGGGATGCTTTGAATGTTGTCGATGGGTTGACTGAAGAGCCACGTCAAGATACCGGGCTCGTGAGGATTCTTATAGACTACTCGAGTATCGCCAGCTTCTGGGGAATATTCCACCCTGGCTCTGCACCACATGGGTAGTTAGTGAGTAAATCGATCGCTAGTCTTCCGAAATGAAGCCGATAACAAGGGGTTGAATGTTCCCACGGCCCAGCTTCGATCGTGTGTCCAGATGTTGGGCCATGAGCACCGATAGGCCATTTCAGCCCGTCCGGGACCCCGCCCCTTGCTGTCTCCAATCCGGGGAGAACGTTTTCTTCCTATCACAAGATCCCAAGGGATTTGCGCGCCCCTCAATTCCTAAGGGAAACACGAGAAAGATGGAGGCAGGCAGGCAAACGGCTGGCATGGGGGAGAGATGCAGCTGATGTCGCTTAGGTAGCGCTATCAGCAGATTGTGGGACACAGGCGAAAGTGGTTGGCCACCGTTGGGTTGCATGCTGACTACCGCACCTATTATGGTTAAGTCGCACTCGCTAGCCCTGGTCCAGGCACTCCCACAGTCGCTGGGCGGTTGCTAGCGAGCAAAGACCTTGCGCTAGCACGGCGAAGTACTGACTCGTTGTCTGACCACATTCGATGCCATTCCCTTCTCATGTTCTAGGGATTTGACTTTATCGTGAAATGTGAGTGTTGAGATCATGCAGGGAGTCGTCCCTAGATTTCTTTGCCGTCCAATGGGCTGCTCCGGTGGTTGCCTGTAGTTGTATTTTTCCCAGACACCTCAGCAGCGAAGCAAGCTTTTGCGGCCTGGTTACTAGTTGGGTTGGCATCACAACTTCTGTGACAAATGCAAAATTATTCCCCGAGCCACCATTATTGACTGGACATGGGGGCCTTCGCACGGAGCACTTCGTCGTCGCAAGGCGCTTCACTGTCTGCTTAATATCGGGTTATGAGACTCAGAACGGCTGTTGGACTAGACTCTCGCGTCATCAAAGCGTTCTTGGCTGCTTGGGTGAATGGTCGAATTTTTGATAGCAGGTCCATGTACGTGAGCGTTACGCAGCCCACGGTCCCCATGGGGGTGTAAAGTTCTGACTCCTGTCTCCTCAGACCACATTTGTCATTGTTGCTTTGCGGGAGGAATCGTGGAGATGAGCATCGTCCCTTGTCCGAAACCTACACTTTCCAACCTGGTCAGCCCAGATCGCGAGAGTGATAGGCTTTCATTGGCCCCGGGGGTTTTGGCCGAGGCTGCCGTGCGCCCAAGGAACGCCCAAGGAGAAGAAGATTGACCCCGATGATCAGCCGCTGACCTTCCAACCTCGGGGCCCCGAAGATTAAGCGGGAGCAAAACCAACCTAAACTTGGAACACGAGACAAACAAGTTTGAGGTTTTCTGGAAGCCAGACTAGCGTATTGCTAGCGCAATGCCAAGACATGCTAATGGAATCCGCTAGATTCGTGGTTGAACTCCGGCAGCCACGTTCATTGGCTTGTTCGCGACTTCCCCCTTGCCTAGTCCAGCAATAAGGTTACTGGCTGTTCCTCGGAGGCAAGCTGGCCTATCCAGACCACAATTCTGGGGGAGCCTCATACCGAGTACTCACTCACACAGATCTTCATAGCGAGTGTTCAAACGCAGCAGTCAAACATGCTACCTTGAATAATGCCTGGTAAAGCACCTGATCACGAGCTCACGAAATGCCTGTTCATGGCGCAACGCGCTAAAATGACTTGCTGCTTCCCTCCCAGTGCACGCCCCTCTTTCGGGTACACATATTGAACGCGAGGGGAACTATTTCTCAGGCTCAACATCGGCATCAGATGCTTCGTTACCATTCGACTGGTTGTTCCAGAGAGGGTGAACAATTCACGCTCTATCTGCCGCTGAACCGATGATCTACGAAGCTGAATGTTCAAGCCATAGGCTATCCGTACGGAGTATATTTGCAACATGCACGGACGACGCTAGGCGCTGAAATCGCGTCCGGGTCTAGAATCTAGATCTCCACGTATCATACAGTGGAGAACTAGGAAATGTTCTTCTTCCGGATATTGGGTCAGGAGATGGCTCCACTGGTCACATTACAATCTCAGATGTCCAGCCTCGCCGAGAATCAACCCATTGAGACATCACTTGGCTCGACACAGGAGAGTGTACGGCATATTGTCGTCAGCGGCCATAATGCCTTTGCCTTCGGCATCACAGGTTGTCTGCAGTTGTCTGAAAATCTGAATTTGACATTCGATGTGCTCGATCGGGCCTGGGTCGACGTGATCCTCCAGGCTCCGGGATCAACAAAATGCTGGCTTGTTGGCATGCGGGCTCGTCTGACCCATGCATATCTGAGCTTGGCCTTTGGATGGTGGGCCGCTGCAACAGCTCAGTTAGAACTTTGAATACACCAATACGGCAGCTTGAAAGGAGACCAGCTATTGTAGGACTCGCTTTCGCAGATGTTTCCCTTCGATTCTCGACCCGAACCACCTCATCTGGTCCGTGACGAGCCTATCTTTTACCTCTTTCCTACCTCCAGGCTCAAAATCTATCCATGCGGATAATCATTCTCCATCATTGGTGATTAGGGTGGAGGGTGCAAAGTGGCAAGAATGTAGCACCACTGAGCGGCAGTGCAAGACCCAGAGAGGCAGGTATCACTGAGGCAAATTTGCCACTTTCTAGGCCTTGTCTACCGACTTTAGGGGGCGCTTGCTGGGTTATAGACACCAGCAGGTGTGGCGATTATCTCTCTGGGATAGCATCTCTAGTCTTCCGGATTGAGCTGAAGGTGACTGACTGCCCCTTTTCATCAAGGGTAATAGGGTACGCTAATCAGTGAACAGTATGCCACCAAATCATGAGATAGATGGCTTTCGGCCATAACGGCATCGGATCTTCAAGGACAGAAATGATTCCCGCCGCGATAACAGAGCCCTCGAACTGAGCAAAGAATTGAGACACAGCCGCAAGAGTCAAGGGAGATATTGTGCCAGACGAAAACGGACAAAAAAACACCTGCCAGGGCCAGTTTGAAGCTGCAAGATTAGTCCGTTGTAAGATCTGCCATTTCCCGTACCGCATGGTTCGATCAAAACTTCTTGCAACATCTCAAGGACACCGAAAATAGATGATATCGGATTCTCGAAAAGACCTCCTCGTCCTGCCCCCACCGCTGATTCGTTGGATAGCTGTCTGGTTGGCTAACCACACCTGTTTGCAGACGATGACTGAATTCAAGAGATCAAGATACAAGCTGACAGACAGTACGAGTAGCGCTTTGCGCGTTGAACAAGTGTATAAAATGTCTTCCAGCTGGAAGTCGCTTGCAGCTGACTACTTTTTACAGAGATGCAGCATACACTTGCTGTTCAGCCTGCCTAGGCCGTGACTTGTATCCGGCAGCAGGCCCAAAATTGCTACTTCCAGTTGGCTTTCTACAGTCCTGAACCCTTGCTCGGGCCCTACGACACGACGGTACGTGACTGCTATGCTGCGTCCAAAATTCATCCTGCAAGTCTTGACTCTACGAGAATCGGCACCCATATCATCTCATCCTCTTTCACGTCACGTTCTACACTTGTATTCATCTAGACTAAGTTGCCTCATGCATGGTAGGATACACAGAACCTCAACTTTAGCTTGCATCATACGGGATGATGTCACAATCATCGTCGGTGTCAAACTCCTCGAATTTCCCCGTTGCCCTGCGCTTCAATCCTTTCAGACTATTCGCATCCTCCTTCTCCTTGACGTCCACCCAAGGCCCCAAGTCTTTGTCCCTCAGGTATACGCCGATTGCAGGCGATGACTCTGGCCCATACTGGGGCCCGATGGTGACAGTCGAATGTGTTGCCCTCGGGCTCGGCGGGAAGAACTGCACAGCTCGTTCCTGTGCGGAATGCGGCAGGAATATCGTCTGTGACGGAGTCGTAACTGGGTCGTCTTCTCGAATGGGGATGCCAGGAACAGCCAGTGGGATCTTGTAGACTCTCAGCGTCAGGCCGTTGATGCAGAAATACGCGGCTGATTTGGTCCATGTCCATGTGTACGGGATGGTTGGAAAGTATAATGTCTTCCATACCCCGAGATTGTGGATCTTTTTGGCGATCGTGACTGGTCGGTTGATGCTGGACTTGGAGGAGGAGATCCGAAGTGTCGTTGCCACTACGGTGAGGCCGTAGACTTTAGATCCACGGATCTCCCTCTTCTTTTTATCCAGCAACCTCACCGCCTCTACTGTGCCCACGTGGAGATATTCGCCGCACTTGGAAAACTGAAGGCTGATCGACAGTTGACGGGCTGTTCCGAGGTTAGTCCCAGGCTCCATTGAGCGCATGGTTGGTTTTACCTACCTTTTACGGACGTCGCACGGTGTGTGTGAAGAATCTTTATGCCTTTGCTGAAATTGGCGATGAGCAGGCTATCGTAGCCGACCGGCCAGACCACTATCGGTTCAGTCGGGTGAAAAATCGGCGGCGATTCATGGAGCATTTCGGCCTTCGACTTGTTGAACGAGAAGAGCAATTTGTCCTCACCGTTTGTTGTATCGAATACACAAAGCTCTTGACGGATGAAGAAATTACTCCACGATATAACATTTGAACTAGACAAGCGGAATGTTAGCTTCAGGTCAAGACATGTATTTTTGAAGATGACAAGAAGTGGGCACGCATGTGGCCTTGAAGAAGGAACAACTTGCGACCGAAGTAGTCGAAGAAACACTGGAAGACTCACACTCCCTGAGGTCCACATTCGAACAGTTGATGCCTAGATTGAATCAAGCCAGTCAGCATTGGTACGACTCGTTAGGATGTCTAGTCATACCTCTTATCGTAACACCATAGCCCTTTCCGCACACATTCTGTGCAAAGGTCATAGCCATACTGCGGCTCGCAAAAGGCGCACCGGAACCATAGTTCAACTTGGGATGAATTGCATTCGTCGCAAAGGATCCCATTACCACCACCAACCATATTCGGCTCTATCCCGATAGGATAGAAGTACACCTCGTCCTCTGCTGCTTGGGGAGGGACTTCTTTGCCCTCGTCCATACTGTCGTTGTCTGTAAATCTGCCACCAGTATCGGATGCGAGGGAACTAATGCTGCTTTCGGCATTCGAGGCGCTGCCTTCGTCATCAGTGGCAGAATTAAAATCCGACTTCTCGTCGTCAGTGTCGGTTTCTGAATGGATCGGCGAATTAAACGAGCTTGGGCATGACGAGCCGTCGGAGGCCGCTAGGGATTCCGAGTCGCTTGTATCAGGAGGCGCTGGCTGCCCATAACCTTCCTCTCCGTCAAGTTCCTCGTCGGACGGGGCACCTATTTCATCTTGGCCCCCAATAAGCTCGTCATCGGAAGGCTGGCCCTCACCTGGTCCATCGGAATCCTCGTCACTACCGTCAGATTCACTGCCCATACCTCTTTCGTGATCCAGGTCCTTCCGCCGTTTCATTCGTTGCGCAACCCGTTCTTCTTCCTTCTGCAGTGCCTCCGCACTCATTTTCTTGGGAACTCTTCTCCGACTCAACGCAATAAAATTGTCCCTCCTGCAAGACTCTTCGAAGTAGCCATCGTGGTTAAGGAACTTCATCTGTCTGGTGTTGGCCCCACAGGGGCGAAGAATAAAGACCCTTGTACCGACATGCAAAATGTCACCATTTCGACCAACTTTGATGGTATTACTGGGTGCCGCTTGTGTGATCTGTGGTATCAAAGGGAGCTTTTGCGAGCAAGGGAACTCAATAGCCAAGGATTTTGATTCTGTTTCCACGCTTGGAATCGTAACGTCAACTGCATTTGGTGTCGGCAATTTCCATTTATGCAAGAGATCGATTTGCCAAGGCCTGATTTGAATCTTGATTTCATTGGTGCTGTAGCAACATCATTATTAGCTTGGTGGATCGAACGTGTAAGGTGGTCCTTACCTTCCAATTTCGAAGTTGAATAAAGTCTGGAAGCCACCGTCATCAGTTGGTGCAAGCAGCATGCATGATGTAGGTGTTTTTGGCTTCTGTGGGCAGAACATAGGTGCATCACCGATGAGGAACGAATTGTATCTGCTCCTCCCTTTGCTCAGGAAGCTTTCGGGACCGAGAGAATTCCAGAAGACTCGATCAATCTCACCAATAAATCCAGAGCTTAAACCCAGTTGCAAAAGGTGACTCCATTCTCGCAGCATCTCTTTATACTGATCATGAAACTTAGTTGTCTCACTATCGATCAAATTCGTCCATAAGGGTAAATTCTGTTTAAGACATGACGGACGCCCGGTCAATTGATTGAAGCTTATCAAGAAGTGGCCAATGATCGAGACACTTTGAATCCGCAAGCAAGTCAGAAAGTTCTCCGATAACAGGAAATTTCGAACAAGTTCTTGGATCTCCCCGGAGATTGAGGACTCATCGCAATGCCTGTACCAATATTTGGCAGCATACAGGACGAGCTGGTGTTCCTTCAGCACCGATCCATCTTGGCAAACAAAATGAAGATGCGACTTCTGCTCCATTGTCACATATCGAGGCTGCATCAAATATCTCAGGCAGCAGCGGGTTATAATGTCGGCGGAAACGAGGTCGCATTCTTGGCAGTCGGGGAGTGTGCAATGGGCTCGTTTATCACTCTCACTATGCTCCCGGAGGAAGGTGTGCACGGCGGAGTGTGAGAGCACGAGTGTCCCATTTGTGCTTCCATCCCCAGACTTCACATATCGGACCAATGCAGGACATTCACTTGTGATCTTCGTGTCGTCCAGTATGAGCATCGATTCAGTGATATCAGAGAGTTCGGTTGAACGAATGACCGCGATTGCTTCTCGAATTTCCAAAAGTCGTAATGGTCGCTTGACAAAGGTAAGAAGAGAGAGGATTATTCTGGCCCGGGTTAGTCAACTTCAGCCTCGTTCAAAAGGGGCTAACTCACTTCCAGAGAGGCAGGGCTGCATGTGAAGATGGCCGCTTGCGATATGTCGAAATGGTCGTCCTATAGTAGTCGTGCATTGATGTAGGCAGACCCCTTGTTGCAAGCCGTAGGAGATCGTCGCTGTTCTCGGCTTGCTCTTTGAGATCGTTCATCATTTGCGCAGCCCACAAAAAGCTACCCTGGACCTCAGTGTTCACAGCCATTGTAACAAATTGCTGTGCGAAACTGTTGGCGTTTTTTGTCGATTCGGGGACCGTCTGGTCCAGATATCGAGTGATATCTCGCTCCGTATCCTTGACCTCAACAGCAAGTTCAAGAACTTTATCCACATATCGGTGAAAGACGAGAGCCTCGATGATCGGGGAATATTGTGAGCTCAACCAAAGTTGAAGCCTACCCGAAGACACCGCCTCATCTCTCAAAAACGAGACGAAAGCCACCATGTCGTGCCAGTTTGATGCTTCATCCAGTCCATCCACAAAGATGAACATCCGTGGTATTTCCTGCAGCAATCTGCTGATCAAACGCTCGAAGCAAGTTGGGTCTGTGGAACAGCCTTTTATTAGACCTGCTGTGTCGTCTGAGATGTCACCTGAGCTGGATTCCACACATTTCGCAAGTTGATATGCCAATGCACGCAAGAGCTGAGTTCTGCTCGTCTCTCGACCTCTCGATATGAACAGAAATGCAACGGATTGCACGCCTGGGCTGCCTTTGACTTTTTCAATTGCCGCTGAGCAAATGTATGATTTGCCACATCCGTGTTTTCCGTGGAGCCAAAAGACTGGCCTTGCTGGCTTTTCGGACACCCATGACGACCACGATGGGCGCTCAAAAACCCAGCTGCAGGTCTCCGGATGTCTCCCTTCGATCATGTTTCGCAGTAGATCTGCATTGTAACTGTGGTCGCTGTTGATTGATTCGATCAACTCACGGCGAGCTGCAGCACGCTGATACTGCTCACTGATTTCGAATCCTTGCTTTAACTGTTCCCTTGCGGCTTTGAGCTCTGCTTCTAGATCTCGACGGTGAATCTCGTTCAACCTGCGTTCTTCGGCCGCGGCCGCCCTCTCGATGATTTGCAGTTCTCTCTCGGCACGAAATTCTTCCGACAAATCAGCAACAATTTCCCTTGATTGTGATTCAAGTTCGGCTTCCGCAATTGTGCAGATTCGCTGCAATTGATCTGCATCCTCTTTGAGCACCGTCAATGCCTTATCGAGTTTGTCGTTCCGGAAGAGTGCGCCGCCGACTTGCTTGATTTGACTTTTTGAAAGTGTCTTGGTGATCTTGTACAGAAGATCGATGATGTGAACATAAGACCGGCCCACTATTGCCTGAACAGTCGGAGCCGAATGCCCAGAACTTGAGTATAATGTGTCGCATGATCCTAACGCCCACATGTGCGATGTCAGTGTCCCCATGACGGATTGAATCATTTCGAGTGAGCCGCTAAATCGCGTTGTTGCTTCGATGACAGCCCTCACCCCACCCCAAACGATGGCCGCAGGCATCGGGTAGGCAGCGACTAACTGATCAATCGCTTGAGAGTAATCTTTCAAACCGTTGACAACCGGCATCACGAAGGTCTGCAACCATCTTCGCAGCTTTCGGTCCGCACACTTTTGCACGAGGCTGTCGACCGAGTCTTGGAGGTCCTCGATGGGAACATTCTCGTATCGTAACCTGATGTTGCCGATGAAATGGCTTTTGCCAGATTTTCCGTCGAGACTCGCGACATAGTCGAGATAAACCTGTTCAAAGTGTCGAGCTGGGAGTGTAGGTGTTCCTGGTATTAGGGGCATGGCTCGTGAGCCGGTGTTGGAAATTGTATAACTCGCTCAATTGTCAACGCTAGTCAAATGACACAGATATTCAGTAGAGTTGATAATGGTTCCATATGGGAGCAATTGCTGATTAAACCTCCCGGACTTCTGACATTGATGCGTGGTTGCTTGCTAGTAGTCAGCTCTGAGGTCGAAAACTTTGAGATATGGCTGATGCCCTTGGCGTGGTCAGCAGCGCCTTCTAGACGAATCAACGAGACAGTATTCAAGAACCACCCACCTGTTGGCAATGAACAGCAGTACAAATCCGGACTTTCTCCTTGAGCACGCATCAGCGATATTGCAGGGAGCCTAAACCCCCGTAAACTTTGGGGGCCGAAATCCTGATAATGGGGCAAAGTTCGTTTTAGGCGGCTGAAAAAGCCGTTAGCACCTGAGCCAGAGTGTCTCATAGGTCCCGTGAGCAAGGGTGTGTCTCAAGATCGACCCATTTCACCGCCCCGACCCGCCCCGTTCATTGCTTAGAAAGACGGAAACCATGCGAAGCTGATACTTTGCTTGGCCAGAAGCCTCAGAAGACCTTGGTGGTATGTACCTTGGGCTTGTTCTGAGTAACCACCATGGAGCAGTAGTGTGGTCTCATAATGGCTTATGCTTTTCACTCGTCCTTTTTCCAACGTCAAGACCCTTCTACAAAACCTAAGACCTTAATCAGCTCGAACATCACCTTGGATTTTACTCCTTGACCTCAGAACACGTGTATAATCGCGATTTCTTCCTGGCCCAGTCCATCAGTAACATGCCTCTCGAAGTGAACAGCATATCACCACCAATAAACAAGATCCTCAAGGATTTCAAGGATGAGATCGAGGCTACGGTCAACGGCGAGAATGAGAAGCCAGTAGAAAAC
>Ga0105239_10004061_pt1 | contig 17670 bp, 16 predicted proteins | sample KBSC44metaG_FD_92761 | JGI IMG/M metagenome (GOLD analysis project Ga0105239, IMG submission 92761) | Corn rhizosphere microbial communities from Kellogg Biological Station, Michigan, USA - KBS C4-4 metaG | ecosystem: Host-associated > Plants > Roots > Rhizosphere > Soil | place: Michigan, USA...
CCAAGTATGGAACCCTGTTCCAGCAGATGGTCTGGCTGGGGCTGGGAGCTGCCGTACTTGCGCTGCTTGTGACGCCGGTGGTCAAGCGGTGGATGCAGGGGGTGAAGTAAGACCGGTCGTGGCTTGGCCCGAGATGACCAAGATCGTGCGGGCGGTCACGGAACGGATATCCGCTGATCCCAGCTGATGCGTTCCCTGACCCCTGTTTCACCGTTGGTACAAAACATGCCTTCACTGGGGCGTCGACACCCAGGGGGATGCTTTTATGTTGCGCCAACGCCTTGCCAAGGGCTTTACGTTGATCGAGCTGATGATCGTGGTAGCGATCATTGCGATTCTTGCGGCGATTGCGATTCCGGCCTATCAGGACTATGCCATTCGTGCGCAGGTTGCCGAGGGCATGAGCCTGGCTACCGGGGCCAAGACGGCCGTGTGGGATTACGTTTCAAACACGGGTCGTTTTCCCTCGAATAACCAGTCCGCAGGGCTGGCGACGAACACGTCGATCGTAGGGAATTATGTTTCGAACGTGGATGTCACCGGCGGACTGGTCAAGGTGAAATTCCAGACCGCGAAAGCGAATTCGCACATCAACGCCGCAGGCACTTACTTGGCGCTTTCGCCGGTGAGCCACGCTGGAAGCATCACATGGACCTGCACCAGGAGCACGGTCGATTCGAAGTACCTGCCGACGTCCTGCAGGCAGTAAATCCTCACAAGAGTGACGCAACACGTCACCTACTGCCCAACAACGACATCGAAAGCTTATGTTGGATCGATCACAGTTCACTCGATTAGGACGTAGCCTCCCTACTCGTTGTGAGCTTTCGTGAAGCTAGGCACAATTCCTAACCCCACCGCCATGCGGGAATATGTCCGCGGCAAAAATGGCATGCAAGCTGCTTAATTTGTCGCGAGCTTCCTGGTCGTTCCTGACCGTAAGTATGGGTCCGATCCCGCCTAGGGGGATTCGGGACTGGGGCTCAGGGGGCATCAAAACGGTTAGCTAACCAAAAACAGAGGAACCATCATGAAGAACGTGCAGAAGGGCTTCACCCTGATCGAACTGATGATCGTGGTCGCGATCATCGCCATCCTGGCCGCCATCGCCATCCCGGCTTATCAGGATTACCTGATCCGCTCGCAGGTGTCGGAAGGTGCGGTGCTGTCGGACGGTGCCAAGACTGCGATGGGTGAGTACTACAGCAACAAGGGCGACTTCCCGCCGGCGAACTCCTCCGCTGGCTTGGCCTCTGCCGCCAGCATCGTCGGCAAGTACGTGCTTTCGGTCAATGTTGGCGCGACCAAGGGTCAGATCCAGGCGACGTTCAACAGCACCACCGCGAACAAGAAGATTCAGGGCAAGGTCCTGGCCTTCTCCGCGGTCACCAACACGGGTAGCATTTCGTGGGTGTGCAAGACCAGCGCCACCAACATCGACCCGAAGTACCTGCCGACCGCTTGCCGTTAATTCTCGGCTTTCAAGTCGTCATTCCGGGAAGGGCCGCCTCGTGCGGTCCTTCTCTTTTTTAAGACCTGCCATGTCCCGGATGCGCCAACACCTCCCGACTCTTCTTTGGCTATCGGCGGCGCTGGCGTTGACCGCCATTGCATACTGGCCTGGCCTGCACGGCGGCTTCCTGTTCGACGACTACATCAATCTGCCCAGTCTCGGCGCGCAAGGGCCGATCGATAACTGGCCGGCGTTCTGGCGCTACATCACTTCAGGCACCGCGGACCCCACCGGCCGCCCGCTGACGCTGCTCACCTTTCTGCTGGATGCGCGGGACTGGCCCGCCTCGCCCTACCCCTTCAAGTGCACCAGCCTCATGCTGCACCTGATCAACGGGGCGTTGCTTTTCTGCCTGCTGCTCCGCCTGGGCAACTTTCTCCACGGCGAGGACCAGGCCCGGGTACGCAGATCCGCTGCCGTGGCGACCGCGCTGTGGCTGCTGCACCCGCTGCTCGTCTCGACCACGCTGTACATCGTGCAGCGCGAAGCCATGCTGCCCGCGACTTGCGTACTGGCAGGCCTGCTGACATGGATGCATGGCCGCGAGCTGATCGTCCGCGGACGATTGCATCGCGGTCTCGCCGTCAGCGTCGCCGGCATCGCCGGCTTTACCCTGCTCGGCGCCCTGGCCAAGGCCAATGGCGCGCTCCTGCCACTGTTCGTGTTGCTGATCGAATACGTCGTGATCAGGCCGCGGCGCAACATCGACACGCCCAAGGCACGTTCCTGGTACGGCGCCACGCTTTTTGTCTTCGGCATCCTGCCGGCGGCTGCTATTGCCGCCTACCTGCTATGGGTAGGCATTCACGGCATCGCCGTGGGCAATGTGCCCTCGCGCCCCTGGAGCTATACGCAGCGTCTGCTCACCGAGCCGCGCGTGCTGATGGATTACCTGACCCTGCTCTGGGCACCGCGAGCCGACTCGACGGGGCTGTTCAACGACCAATACGTACCGTCGACTTCGCTGCTCCATCCTGCAAGCACGCTCTTTTCCATCATCGCCCTCGCAGGACTGGCAGCGGTCGCATACAAGTTCCGAAAAGGACTACCTACCCTCAGTGCCGCCATCGGCTTCTTCCTGATCGGGCATCTGATCGAATCCAGCTCCATTCCTCTCGAACTGTATTTCGAGCATCGCAACTATCTACCCGCCCTGCTCATGTTCTGGCCGATAGGCGAATGGCTGGCCGATCGCCGCACACTAGCCCTGCTGAAAACCACGCTGACCTGGACAGTTCCACTCACCCTCGCGATCCTCACCTACTCGCGAGCGCAGGTCTGGGGCGATGAGCTGACCCAGGCCCTGATCTGGGCCAGGATCAATCCCGACTCCGCCAGGGCGCAGGCCAATGCAGCCCAGGAAGAAATGCAGGCCGGCCGCCCCGACCTGGCAGCCGCGCGCCTGCAGCGATGGCTCGCTCATCACCCCAATGAACTGCAGATCAGTTTCAACCTGCTCGGCGCTCGCTGCATGATGGGCTCCCTGCCCGCGTTCGAGATGGCCGCGGCGCGCGAGGCGATTCTGACCGCACCCAACACCAGTGCGCTCCTGACTCACTGGCTGGACCGGATGCTCCCCGTAGCCCAGGCCGGCCACTGCGAAAATTTCGGCACAGCCGACCTGCTCAATTTGATCGATGCCGGTTCGCGCAACCCCAAGCTGGACGATCCCGCCTCCATGCAGGACTTCAAGTACCTGCATGGCCGCATCCAGCTGGCACAAGGCCAGGCCGATGCGGCGCTGCAGGATTTTGAGCAGGCGCTGGACCTGGCAGTGCGGCCGAGCATCGCCCTGGAAGGCGCCGCACTGCTTGGCTCGGCCGGATATCCGGTCCACGGCCGCCAGTTGCTGGATCACTACATGCAGGTACGCGACAAGACTCCGAAGCCAGGGCCCGGCATGCCTACCGTGCACGACTGGATCCTGCGCCGGCAGAACTACTGGCCGCGCGAGCTGGAACATATCTACCGGCAACTGGACGCCGATGCGCGGCACATGGGGCAGAATCAGGCCACGCCTCCAGCCGCCGGCCCGAATACGAAGACACAATGAAACCCTTCATCCCGCGCACCCTCCTCCTGATCGGCTTCATTGCGATCATCGCGGTCTACTGGGCCGGCCTCCATGGCGCCTACCTGTTCGACGACTACCCCAACATCATCGACAACCATGAGGTCCAGCCCAAGGATGCGAGCATCCCATCGCTGGTGAGCGCGGCGTTGTCCTCGCCGTCCAGCGAACTCAAGCGACCGCTGTCTTCGCTGAGCTTCGCCGTCAACTACCTGGCCACCGGATTGGATCCCTTCTGGATGAAGGCCACCAATCTCGTCCTGCACCTGCTCAATGGCTGGCTGGTCTACCTGCTCGCCGGTGTACTGATCTCCGCGGTGCGCAGGTGGCATTTCGACGGTTCGAACCTGCGCCCCATGGAGCAGGACGCGACGCCGGGAACCGAGGTGCAGACCCGATGGATGGCAGCGTGCCTCGCGCTCGGCTGGATGCTGCTGCCGATCAACGTCACCGTCGTACTCTACGTCGTGCAGCGCATGGAAAGCATGGCCAACCTGTTCGTGCTCGCCGGCTTGATCGGCTACACGCGCACGCGCAGCCGGATGCTCGAACTCAAGGATCACGGCCTGCGACAGGTCGCGCTGTGCGCCGGCTACATCCTGTTGCCGACGGCTCTGGGGCTGTTCGCCAAGGAGACCGCGATCATGTTGCCGCTCTATGCGGCCCTGGTGGAATGGGCGGTATTTCGCTTCAAGCGCCCTGACGGCGTCGGGACTGATCGCCGCCTGCTCGCCTTGTATGCGTTCGGCCTCGTCCTGCCGGGCATCATCGGTCTTGCCGTTCTTGTGCCTGGCCTGCTCCGGCCGGCAACCTGGGCGGTCAGGGACTTCACGCTCAAGACCCGGTTGTTGAGCGAAGCCAGGATCGTCGTCGACTACGTGGCGTGGACCGTCGTGCCGACGCCGCATGCCTTGTCGTTCTATCACGACGACTTCCAGATCTCGAAAGGGCTGCTTGCTCCGCTCAGCACTTTCGCCAGCATCGTGGCCCTTGCGCTCGGCATCGGCTTTACGGTGTGGGTGCGCAAGCGCAAGCCCCTGGTCGCTCTTGGCTTGGCGTTGTTCCTTGGCTGCCACCTGCTGACGGGAACCATCATTCCCCTGGAGCTCATCTATGAGCACAGGAATTATTTTGCGAGCTTCGGCCTGCTGCTCGCGCTGCTCCCCTGGCTTGCCGCGATGGAAGACAGCCCGGTAGCGACGCGCTCGTTCTTTCTGCCCAAACGCACGCTCTTCGTCATGTTGATGCTGCATTGGACCGCACTCACACTCATGACCTCTCAGGCCTGGTCGACCCCGCTCAACCTCGCGGAGGAGCTTGCGGCTCGCGCACCGCAGTCGCCCCGCGCGCAGTACGAACTGGGTCGCACCTATATCGTGCTCTCCAACTACGATGCGGCTTCCCCCATGGTCGATCAGGCTTATGCGCCACTGGAAAGAGCTGCCGCCCTGCCCGGCTCATCCATTCTTCCCGAACAGGCCCTGATCTTCCTCAACGCGAGGATGAACCGCCCGATCAAGAACGAGTGGTGGGACTCCCTGATCGCAAAACTCAAGGCGCGCACGCCGGGCGTGCAGGACGAAAGTTCGCTTGGCGCATTGACTCAATGCGCGCGCCAGGGCCACTGCGACCTCTCGACTCAACGCATGATGGAATCTTTCCTCGCGGCACTATCTCATCCCAATCCGAGTGGGCGGCTGCTCAGCATGTACGCCGACTACGCATGGAATGTTCTGGAGGATCGCGCCCTAGGCATCCAGATGGCGACACAGGCCTGCGCCGTGGCTCCTCGCGAACCCGCCTATTGGACCAGCCTGGCCCGCATGCAGCTCGCCACCGGCGATCCGGCCAGCGCACGCAAGAGCATTGCGCAGATCGAGCATCTCAATGTGGCCAACTCACTCACCCCTATCATCAACGAGCTGACGCGGTCATTGACCGCCAGTTCGCATGAATGACCTCGGCTCATGAGACCCACTTCGTCGACCACCGCTCCGATCCATAGTCCGCCTTCCGTCGGGCCTTCCCGCCCCATGCGCGTACTCATGGTCAGCACCTCCTATCCCAAGGACTTGTCGGATTGGAAAGGTGTATTCATCCGGGACATGGCCCGTTCCATCGCCGCGAAGAAAGATATCGAACTGCATTTGTGGGCCCCGCCTGGAACGCTGCCGGATAAAGTCCAGCCGGCAGCGACGCCGACCGAATCCGCTTGGCTCGATCAGCTCATGGCCGCCGGAGGTGTCTCGCACCTGATGCGCCAGGGCGGTCTTGCCTCGACGCTGGCACCGGCGAAACTGCTTTATCTGTTGTGGAAGACCTATCGCCGTCATGCCAATGTCGACGTGTACCACCTGAACTGGCTCCAATGCGCCCTGCCGCTTCCCAACAACGGCAAGCCGGCCCTGCTGACCGTGCTCGGCAACGATCTCAAGCTCATGAACGTTCCCCTGGTTCGTTCCCTGCTTCGCCGGAACATGCGTTCCCGACCGGTGGCCATCTGTCCGAACGCCGAATGGATGCGACAGCCGCTCGAAGCCGCGTTCGGCGACATCGCGCAGATCAAGCCGGTTTCCTTCGGCATCGCGCCGCATTGGTATGAGATCGAAAGATCTCCGGCGAGTCCGCACCAGTGGCTGGCCGTAACGCGCCTGACCGCCAACAAGCTCGGCCCGCTGTTCGAATGGTCGGCACCGTTGTTTGCTGGTGGAGAACGAGAGCTGCACCTGTTCGGGCCGATGCAGGAACAGATCGAGGTACCCCGTTGGGTCCACTACCACGGCTCGGCCACCCCGCAGGAACTGGCCAGCACCTGGTTCCCTCGCGCGACCGGCCTGGTCACCCTGAGCCGGCACGCCGAAGGCCGCCCGCAGGTCATGCTGGAGGCGATGGCCAGCGGCCTGCCGATCGTGGCTTCGGATATGCCGGCGCACGCCAGTATCGTGGAGAATCACCGCAGCGGCCGTCTCTGCGATACCCAGGGCTCGTTCGAGGACGCGATTCGCCAGTTGGAAGACCCGGCAATCAATGCGCAATATGGAGCGGCCGCCCGAGCCTGGGCCCGCGATGATTTCGGCACCTGGGACGATTGCGCCGGCCGCTATGTGGACATCTACCAGAGCCTGCTGACCTCCCGCCATGCGTGATTCCATCCTGATTCTCGGCGCCGCCGGCTTCATCGGGCGACATCTCACGCAGGCGCTGCTGGACTCTGGCCATCGTGTCATGGTGGCGACTCGTCGTCCCGAGACATTGGCGCACCTTTCTGCCGAGGCGTTGAACCTGGTCACTCCGGATGATTTCCGTGCAGCGCTTGCAAAAGCGCACACCGTCATCCACACGGCATCCTCGTCGACACCCGGCAGCTCGTCGGGTCAACCGCTCAAGGAGCTGCAGAACCTGACGCCGACCTTGACTCTGCTGGAGGCCCTGCACCAGCAGCCGTCGATCCGCCTCATCTACATTTCCTCGGGCGGCACGCTGTACACCAATCACGATCGCACCCCGGCTACCGAAAAGAGCCGAATCTGGCCGCGCTCCTATCATGGCGCCGGCAAGATCGCCGCGGAATCGTTCATCGAAGCGTGGTGCTCGCAGCAAGCCGGCTCGGCGACGGTCATCCGCCCTTCGAATGTATATGGACCGGGCCAGGAACTGCGCGTCGGCTTCGGCGTCATCCCCAACGGTTTCGCCAAACTCAAGCGCGGCGAAGCGATGGAGATCTGGGGCGACGGTTCGGCCACCCGCGACTATCTCTACATCGACGATTTCGTCGAGCTGTGCCTACGCATCCTGAGCGAGCCGGCCAAGTCGGGCTTCGAGATCTTCAACGCGTCCAGCGGCACCGGCACCAGCCTGAATCAACTTTTGCAGCAGATGGAGCTGGTGGCAGGCACGGCGCTGAAGCGCGTCTATCACCCGCCGCGATCACTGGATGCCGAGCACGTTGTCATCGATGCGATGCACGCCGCGCAACGCCTCGGCTGGGCAGCGACCACACCACTGCAGAAAGGCCTCGAGCAAACGTGGAACTGGCTGAAACCTCGTCTCCCGTGAAGCACACCGATCGGATCGTGTGCTCCATCTGCATCGCCAACTACAACGGCGAGCAGTTGCTGGACGACTGCCTGGCCTCAATCCTTGCCCAGGAAAATGCGCCAAGCATTGAAGTCATCGTGCACGACGATGCCTCCACCGATAGCTCCGTCGAACTCATCCGCCAGAAGTATCCCTCGGTCAAGCTGCTACAAAGCGCTGACAACGTGGGCTTCTGCGTAGCTAACAACCGCATGGTCGCCGCCGCTGCCGGCGACTACGTCCTGCTGCTCAACAACGATGCCGCGCTTTTTCCCGATGCGCTGAGCAAGCTGTTGGAGCAGGCCGAAGCCGGACCCGGCAACATACTCACCCTGCCCCAATACGACTGGGTCACGCACCGGCTGGTCGATCGCGGCTGCCTGCTCGACTATTTCTACAATCCAATCCCGAATCTCGACGCCGATCGTACCGACGTCGCCATGGTCATCGGCGCATGCCTGTGGATACCGCGGAGGCTGTGGATCGAACTCGATGGCTTCCCGACGTGGATGGAATCCATTGCCGAGGACCTGTATCTCTGCAGCATCGCCCGGTTGCGTGGCCACGAGGTCCGCGTCGTCCCCGGCAGCGGCTATCGGCATCGACAGGGCGCTTCCTTCGGAGGAAACAAGCCGTCGCAGAGCAAGCTGGCCTCTACCATGCGACGGCGGCGCCTCAGCGAGCGCAACAAGAGCTACGCGCTCTTCATCTGCACACCGACGCCCGCGATGTGGGCGCTCCTCGCACTGCATGCCCTGCTTCTGATCGCCGAAGGGCTGGTATTGAGTGCGTGGCGACGGAATCCCCGCATCTTCCTCGATATTTACTGGAATGCCGTGGCTTCCGTGGTGAAAGAGCGAGCCCGGCTTCGCTCGACCAGGAACCAGCTCATGAAGCTGAAAGCGACTTCGAACCGCCGCTATTTCAGTGTTTTCGCCAGGATGCCGCGCAAGCTATCGATGTTGCGCCAGTTTGGCGTGCCCGATATCGGCAAGTAGCGCCAATCCTGGCGCTGAACGATGCCGTTTATCCGTCAAGCGCGAGGTCGCAGCAAAGCTTCGATGCGCACACGCACGAGCGGCGCCGCCAGCGCCGAAGCTGCCAGCATCAAACCGCCGATGATGAGCAAGCCAACCCATTGAAGAGTCGCTGCATACGCGCTGATATCAAACTGGCGCAGCAAGCCACCCACGGCCAATGAGGCGGCCAATGGCATGGCGACATCGAAGACGTACCAGCGCGTCCGCTCGCCGCCCAGCAGCTTCCGGTGCATGAGCGGCACGACCAGCAGGACGTACGCACCGTTCAATGCCAGCCAGGCCCATGCTGCTCCGGTCGCTCCGTATCGAGGAACGACAACCAGCAGCACCGGAATCATCAGGACTACCGCGACGACGTTCGCCCGCGCCATCAACGACGTCCAGCCAGCGGACAGCTGAAGATAATAGGGCACCGTCATCATGCCGTTGAGCATGGTGCCCAGCGTAAGCACTGCGGTAATGACATAAACGCTGTCGGCCAACGCCATATCGCCGGTCCACAGCCGCAGCGCCTGTCGTCCATAAAGCACGACGAACATGGCTGCGCTGCCCAAGGCCACGCTCACCAGCTGCGCGGAAAAATGATACGCATCGACCAGCGTCTCGCTTTTTCCGTCCGTCCAATACTTGGTGAATCGCGGGTAGAACGCCTGGACGATGGGCACCACTAATCCCAACGGCGCCTGTGCAATCGTCGCCGCGAAGGTGTAGCGGCCGAATACATCCAAAGGGAGCAGCCTGGAAAGCAGCACTTTATCCAGGTTCGACAGCAACAGCGCCATGCCGGTAATCAGCATGACGCCGCCGGCAAATTGCTTGACGGCATGCAGTTTCGCCAGGGAAAACCCGGAGCGGACGCCCGTCGACGGCAGACGCCTGTACACGGCCCATGCGAACAGCGCGACCGAAACGCAGGCCACCAGCAGCTGCCAGGTAAAGAAAGCGGAAGCACCGGCGGAAACGTTGGCGAGCACCCACCAACTGCCTGCGCCCCGCAATGTAGCAGCGAACGCCAGCACTACATTCAGGGCGACTTGCTGCTGGAGACCGATCAGCGCACTGCGGTAGACGTTCTCGACCAGCCTCAGCCCGACGATACCTCCCATCAACAGAATGGAATGGACAGCGACCGGTTCGGGAATCCTCTCAAGATGCAGCCACGAGGCCGCCAGCCATGGCGCCAGCAGGGCCACGAACAGGAGAACCGCGAAGGCCAGCGCCAGCACCACCCATTCGATGGTGCGCAGCAGCGTTCGCGCATCCGCAGCGTCATGATCGAGATTGACGCGAGCCATTTCCCGTCCGATCGACGGTGCCATGCCGAGATCGAGCAGCGACAGCATTCCCTGCAGCACCAGGAACACGCCGACCAGGCCATAGGCCTCGGCGCCCATATACCGGATGTATAGGGGCACGAAGGCAATGTTCATCAGCGCGGCCCAGCCCGCGCCCAGGTAATTGGCGATAACGTTCCTGCGCAGGCTCACCCTGAGTGCGCTCGAAGAAGGAAGCCGGAGAACGCCATCGCCTGATCGCTCGCTGGAGTCGGTTCGGCAGCCGCCGCCTTAACCCATGCGGCGGAGATAAGCGTTCGGCCAGTACGTGACCCGCTCGGTGATCCTGCCCTCGTTGAAGGGGAACGCAGGCTCCTCGAGGACGAAATCCTTGCGTTCCGCCAGGAAATCCTTCACCGCGAACTGTGGATTGTCGGTAATCCACTCGGGCTTGGTCCGCTCGCCGCCGACCACCTCCTGCATGATGCCGTCACAGGCAACGATGTACGAATCCACAGCCACCATGTCGGCATACGCGCGGAGCTCCGCCAGCACGTGCTCGCGCGTGTGATTGGAGTCCAGGATCACCAGTACTTTCTCGCCCGGACGGATCAGTTCTTTCACCGAAGCGACCACCGCAGTATCCACGGAAGATCCTTCGATCATCTGTATCCGCTTGTACATCTCGTGCGCCTCGATGGCCTGCCGGTTATGGCTGCGAATCTCGATATCGACGCCAATCACGCGGCCATGCCCCATGGCCTCCATCAGCCCGGCGTAGAAAATCAGGCTGCCACCGTGGGCGATCCCGGTCTCCACCACCACGTCGGGCCGGATGCTGTAGATCAGCTCCTGGATGCGCAGCATGTCCTCGGGCAGCTGGATCACCGGCCGCCCCATCCAGCTGAAGCTGTAGACGTACTTGTTGTCCCATCCGCTCCTCAGCCAGGCCTGGGAAATCAGCTTGAACGCTTCCGGTGTGCCGATCCCGAACTGCTGCTCGCCCTCGGGCGTCTCCAGGGCAACCACGCCCTTGCTCATATCGATCTTCAGCATGCCGTCGTTTTCCTGTATTCGTTGACCAATCCGCCGATCGCCGGAAGCACGGGCGATGGCTTGAATGAGAACTCGCCAGCGATGCGTGAAATATCGATGGCGGTCGAGATAGACCTGGGCGGCGATTCCATCACGGAAGATGTCGCACCCGACGCACGCAGCACCTCGGCCAGCACGGCCTCGTGGGTGAGGTTCACTCCGGACGCCACGTTGTAGCAGAACGATTTGCCTTCGACGGCAATCCTGGGCAGCACGGAGACGACGTCTTCGAGCAGAACATAGTCCTTCGCGGAATCGAGCGAGCTCCTCAACGCGACGTGCCCGCTGGTGCAGGCATCCCGGATGAGCTGGCCGACAAAGGTGTTCGAGTTGAAATTGTTGCCCACCACGTTCGACAGCCGCGCGACCCGCACGCCAGCCCTGCCGCTGGCGCGGCAAACGGCCTCTCCAGCCAACTTGGTCAAGTCGTAGAGCTGCTCGGCGTCGTTGGGATTGACGAAGATGTCAGCCGCCTCCGTACCATCCGAGGCGTTACGGTAGATCCGCGCCGACGACAGATACAGGAAGGAATCGAACCTGCCTTCGCGCAGCAGCCTCGACGGAAGCGCCGTATTCGCCTCGACGGCATCGAAAGGCCGCGTGCGGAAGTCCGCGGTCACCCCAGCGGCGAAGATCACGTGCCCCAGATCCGCATCAGCAAGCTCCTGCCCTCTGGCGGGAGCATGGACCGCCATGCCGCTCGAACGGAGCGCATCGACCAGCGCACTTCCGATGAAGCCGCCGGCACCGATCACCGTGAACTTCATTGCCGTTCCCCCAGCACCTTCAGCGGCGAGCCGCCATAGATCTTGAAGGCCTCCAGCACGCCCCGAACGACCGAGCCGGCCGCGATCACGCAACCCTCGCCAATTACCGCACCGTCGAGCAGCACACAGTTCGCCCCGATCCAGACATCGTCGCCGATCTCGATACCGCCCTTGCTCGGACGAAAGCCCTGGGCACGGATCGGCACATCGCGGCGGGAAAACTCGTGATTCACCGGCGCAAAGGTGCAATTGGCCGCGATGGCCACCCCTTTGCCGATGCGCACGCCGTTGCCGGTATAGATCACGCACCCGGAGTTGATCACACTGTCCTCGCCGACGATCACGTCGCCGCTGCCGCCAGCCGGCTTGATCTTGACGAAGGCGTCGATGACAGCGCCCCTGCGGATCTCGATCCTGGTGCCGCGCACGGAATCCTCGATATCCGCAAGCGGAGACACCCGCGCCGATGGATCGATGACAATCATGCGGGCACGATCTCCAGCCGAGGCACGGCGACCACGAAGGAACCGCCCCATTCGCGGATGTAGGCCAGCTGTTGCATCACTTCTTCGCGGATGTTCCAGGGCAGGATCACCACGTAGTCCGGCTTGTCGCGCTTGAGCTCATCTTCCACGACCACGGGAATACGGCTGCCGGGAAGATACTTACCCTGCTTCGAGAGGCTGCGATCGACCACAAAAGGCAGCAGGTCGTTCTTCACCCCGGCATAGTTCAGCAAGGTGTTTCCCTTGGCCGCCGCGCCGTAGGCGGCGACACGGGCGCCCTGCTTGCGCGCTTTCAGCAGGAACTCGAGAAACTCGTTCTTCACCGTTTCGGCCGCGCGCTGAAACTGTGTGTAGAACACTGGCGTGGTCACGCCGGCCTGCTCTTCCTCCGCAAAAATCCGCGCGACGTTCGCCGTGACCGCACGCCCAGCCGTATCCGCACGCTGGCCGTATACACGCAAGCTGCCGCCATGTGTCGAAAGTTCTTCGACATCGAAGATCTGCAGGCCAGAGGCCTCCATCACGCTGCGAATGGCCGTCAGCGACAGATAGGAGAAGTGCTCGTGATAGATGGTATCGAACTGGCACTGCGCGACCAGTCGCAGCAGATGGGGAAACTCGAACGTGACGACTCCTGCCGGCTTGAGCAGGGTCGCGAAGCCCTTCACGAAATCGTTGATGTCGGGCACATGGGCCAGCACGTTGTTCGCGGCCATCAGGTCGGCCTGCCGCCCGGCGCGGCAGAGCTCTTTCGCCAGCGCACTGCCGAAAAACTCCTCGACGACCGCAATCCCCTTCGCCCGTGCACTGGCGGCCGTGCTCGCCGTCGGCTCGATACCGGTACTGCGCACGCCGCGAGCCTGGAAGTACTGCAACAGCGAGCCGTCGTTCGAGGCCACCTCGACCACATGGCTGTCGCCGTCAAGCTCGAAGCGATCGATCATCGCCTCGGCATAGCCTCGGCAATGTTCCAGCCAGCTGACCGAAACGCCGCTGAAGTAGGCGTAGGTGGCGTCGAACAGCTCACGCGCATCGGCATAATCGTCGGTCTGCACCAGCCAGCAGGATTCACACACCAGCACGCGTAGCGGGAACCAGCGCTCGGAGGCCTTCAGCGCCTCCTCGGTCAGGTAGGCATTGGAAGGCGGCGCGCTCCCGAGATCGACGAAAGTCAGCTTGAGCGACGCATCGCAGTGTCGGCATTTCACGTCAATACACCCTTGAATGAAGCATCGATGCGCGGGTGGGAACCGTCACGCAACGACATATCCGTTATTTCTCCGGGCCAGGCGATCGCGATCGCCGTGTCCTCGGGATGAACTCCCATCTCCGCGCCCGGCTCGTAAGCGGCGGTGTGCAGGTAGAGCATCTCGCAGTCGTCGGTCAGTGTCTGAAATCCATGAGCGAAGCCTTCCGGGATAAACAGCGATTCGCTTCCGTCCCCATCGAGCAACACGCCATGCCAATGCAGAAAGGTACCGGAACCCTGCCGAAGATCGACCGCCACATCGAAGACCTTTCCCCTGACGCAGGTGACCAGCTTCGCCTCCGCATGCTTGCCCATCTGCAGATGCATGCCGCGCACAGCGCCCTTCTTCCTGGTGAGCGTCCGATTGACCTGCCGCACCACGCGGTCCCCGAACACCCCGCTCAGATCGGCTTGATCGTAGAGGCGCTCAAGATAGCCCCTGGCATCGGCGCGCGGAAGCCGCCGCAACTGGAGCAGCCCCGGCAGCGGAGTGGGCTCGACCACGAACCTATCCATGGGCGACGCGCCCCTGGGCATAGGCTTCGATCTGCCTCTCGCACACCCGCTGCATGTCCTCGCCAGCGCGGAATGACTTGTGCCACTCCACGGTAGCGCCAAGGGCCTGGGACAGGGTCCAGCGGGGATGCCATTGCAGCAGGGAGGCCGCCTTGGAGGAATCGAGCCTGAGCACGCCGGCCTCGTGGAATCCTTCCTCGTGCGATGCAGTGACTTTCGCGCCGGCACCCCAGAGTTCCGCCACCTGGATCGCGACTTCCTCGACGGTGCAGACGCTCGACGGCTCCGGACCGAAGTTCCACGCCTGCGCGTACTTCTCGCCATCGCTCGCCAGCAGATGCTCGGCGAGGGTCAGATAGCCGCTCAGCGGCTCGAGCACGTGCTGCCACGGACGTATCGCCCCAGGACGGCGCAGGTGCACCGTCTCGCCCGCTTCGAAGGCGCGTATGCAATCGGGCACCAGCCGGTCGGCGGCCCAGTCGCCGCCACCGAGCACGTTGCCCGCGCGCGCCGTGGCCAAGGGGACGACACCATGCAGATAGCTCGACCGATAGCTGGCGGAAACGATCTCCGCGGCAGCCTTGCTGGCGCTGTAAGGATCGTGCCCACCCAGCGGCTCGCTTTCGGCGTATGCCTGGCCGTCCTCTTCGTTCCGGTAGACCTTGTCCGTGGTGACGACGACGATCGCCTTGACCGAACCCACGCGCCGGCACGCTTCCAGCAGATGCGCAGTACCCATCACATTGGTGGCGAAGGTACCGACGGGATCCGCATATCCGACCTTGACCAGCGGTTGCGCCGCCAGGTGCAGCACCACCTCGGGTGCGGCGCGCTCAAGCGCGGCCGTCAGCGTCGGCAGGTCCAGCAGGTTGGCCCGGCAGTCCGTCGCCAGGGTCTCGGCGATACGCCCCCGCTCGAACAGCGAAGGCTCGCCGATCGGATCGAGCGCATAACCATGAACTCGAGCCCCTAGCCCGCGCAGCATCAGGCTGAGCCAGCTGCCCTTGAAGCCCGTATGGCCGGTGAGCAGCACCGAACGGCCAGACCATGCATGCGCGCTCATGGATGCCACACCTTCCAGGGCGCGGCGCCCGAAGACCACAGTTCCTCCAGCGCATTTTTTTCGCGCAGCGTGTCCATCGCCTGCCAGAACCCTCGATGCTCGAACGCCATGAGCTCGCCCATCTCCGCCAGCCGCGACAGCGGCCCGAGTTCCCATACCGTGCCGTCACTCTCGATCAGGTCCAGGCACTTAGGCGAGAGGACGAAAAAGCCTCCGTTGATCAGCCCGCCATCGCCCGGCGGTTTCTCCATGAAGCCGCTGACGGCATGGCCATCCGTGCGCAATGCGCCGTAGCGCCCCGGCGGCTGCACGGCCGTGATCGTGGCCAATTTTCCGTGCGACCGATGGAATGCCATCTGCGCGGCGATATCCAGGTCGGACACGCCATCGCCGTAGGTGAAAAAGAAGAACTCCTCATCCTTCACATAAGGAGCGACACGCCCCAGGCGGCCGCCGGTCATGGTGTCGTCCCCGGTGTCCACCAGCGTGACCCGCCATGGCTCCGCGTGCTTCTCGTGGACGGACATCTGATTGTTGGCGATATCGAATGTCACATCCGACATGTGGAGGAAATAATTGGCGAAGTACTCCTTGATGATGTAGCCCTTGTAGCCGCAGCAGATCACGAAGTCGTTGACGCCATAGGCGGAGTAGATCTTCATGATGTGCCACAGCATCGGCTTCCCGCCGATCTCGATCATCGGCTTGGGCCTGAGGTGCGTCTCTTCGGATATGCGAGTTCCCAATCCACCCGCGAGTATCACTGCCTTCATGATGTTCCATCCTCAAACAGAATCAAGCCAACCGGCACTTCGCCGCGCCACTGTTCAGTGGGCAGAGGCCATGACCCGGCGATAGCACTTACGGGCAAAGCTCAAGGCGCCGACGAAGATCGCGATCACTCGCGCGCGATCCAGGAGGCGCAGCCAGAGCACCGTCGACGGACGGACAAGTTCCATCATCCGGCTTTCATTGCGAATCCTGTCGAAACCGATCTTTCTCGACGCCATCAGGATGCTCAGGTTGCGCTTCAGCGCCAGCACGGGCAGCCACCGCGCCGGAAGCTCGCCGGCTGAAATCGCCTTTCGATAGAGCGCATATTCGCTCAACGCGACATTCGCGATATCGACCGGATTCGGCGCGCGCGCCACAGAAGCATTCTCGCCGTCATTATTCCAATAGCCGGTCACTCGTTTCGATATATACGAATGGCGGCTGGCAAACAGGCAGGTCAGGATAAAGCCGTCTGCGACATTGCCGAGTTCGGGATAGAAGAAGAAGCGCTCCCGCAATGACGAACGGAACAAGACATTCGTGATCAGTGGATAGTGGCCGAGCAGGCACTTCAGTACCGCCGTACCCTTGCCGCACCGCCCTTCCCGCCAGTAATCCAGCTGACTCTTCTCTACGCGATCGCCGATCTTCGTCAGCGCATTGCAGGCGACGAAATCGACATCCGCGTTCTGCCGGAAGCGTTCAAGCGCTTCCTCCAGGAAACAGGGCTCGTACACATCGTCATCCGGCAGCATCGCGAAGAAATCGCCATCGACCAGGTCGCGGATGGCGTTCATATTGGGAATCATGCCGATGTTCTGCGGACGGCGGATATGCCGGATGCGCGCGTCGCGCCTCGACAGCTCGCCGAGCACCTCTTCCGTGCGGTCTTCGGAATGATTGTCCAGCACCACCACTTCCAAGCCGGGAACCGGCTGCGCCAGGACGCTTTCAACGGCTCGGCGGAGCTTGTCGGCCCGGTTGAAGGTGGGAATGAATACCTGGATCTTCATGCGGCATCGATACCGATGGTCGCCCGGTCTACGATGTCCGGATCAGGCATCACGGCGATAGGTCAGGGCTGTAATCTGCTCCGATACCAGGCCGATCAGGAAGACGATCACGGCCGCGCTCCACAGCAGCGTGCTCATGTTCGTCAGCCGTCCCTCGTGGATGAACGTCCAGGCGTAATTGAGGCAGCCCAGCAGGAAGAACACCACGCTGGCCGGCACGAACAGCTTGAGCGGGGAATACAGCGTGGCGATCTTGAAGATGATCAGGAGAAAGCGCATGCCGTCGCGCAAGGGCTTGATGTGGCTCTTGCCGATGCGCTGCGCGGCCTTGATCGGCAGATAGGCGACGGGATACGCGCTGCGGAAGAAAGCCATGGTGCTGGTGGTCGGATACGAGAACCCGTTGGGCAGCAGATGCAGGAACTCCCGGAACCGGCTCGCACGCACCGCCCGAAACCCCGACGTCAGGTCCGCCACCACATGCCCCGTCATCCGCGTCGCCAGCCAGTTGTAGATGGTATTGGCCACGCCCCGCCCGACGCCGGCCTGGCTGCCCCAGTCGCGGGCGCCGACCACCATGTCGTAGCCCTCGGCCAGCCTGGCCAGCAGGCGGGCGATGTCGGCGGGGTCGTGCTGGCCGTCGCCGTCCATGAAGACCAGGATGTCGCCGGTGGCGGCGCGGGCGCCGCGCTTGATCGCCGCGCCGTTGCCC
>Ga0105239_10004066_pt1 | contig 17661 bp, 19 predicted proteins | sample KBSC44metaG_FD_92761 | JGI IMG/M metagenome (GOLD analysis project Ga0105239, IMG submission 92761) | Corn rhizosphere microbial communities from Kellogg Biological Station, Michigan, USA - KBS C4-4 metaG | ecosystem: Host-associated > Plants > Roots > Rhizosphere > Soil | place: Michigan, USA...
AGGGCTGGGGCGTGCAGGCCGACACGCCGGACCGCCAGACGTATTACTACACGCCGCAAGGCACGTCGATGCCGCAAGGCGCGCTGATCACGCCGCTGCGCTACTCGTGGTTCGTGAACCTGGAGATGCCGCTCGACGAGCATCGCTTCGCCGAGCCCGAACATCTGCAGCGCTATCGGTTCATCGTCGATCCGCAACCGACGGAACGCAATCCGGATCGATTGCCGATCGGTTTCACGCGTCACTTCGATACTGCGCTCGGCCAGTACGTGCTCGACATCACTTGCGCGGCCTGTCACACCGGCGAGATTCACGCGCACAAGGACGGCAAGACCTATGCGATCCGCATCGACGGCGGTCAGGCGATGCATGCATTCACGGACATGCAGCGTGGCGCGTTTGCACCGACCCTCGTCGCCTCGATGGCGGCGACGTGGGCGAATCCGTGGAAGTTCGACCGCTTCGCGCGCAAGGTAATCGGACTGCGCTATCCCGAGGGCAAATCGGCACTGCGCGCTGAGCTGTGGACGACGATCAAGGCCTTCGCCACGCAAGGCCAGAGCAGCCCGCTGCGCCACCTGTATCCCGTGCGCGAGGGTTTCGGCCGCACCGATGCGCTCGGCCGCATTGCCAACACGGTGTTCGGCGACAACCTGACCGCCGACAACTATCACCCCGGCACCGCTCCGGTCAGCTATCCGTATCTGTGGAATATCTGGAAGTTCGACTGGGTGCAGTACGACGGCTCGGTCAAGCAGCCGCTCGCGCGCAATATCGGCGAGGCGCTCGGTGTCGGCGCGGTGATCCGTCTGACCGATACCTATGGCAATCCGGTACCGGAAGAACAGCGCTACACGAGTTCGGTAAACATTCCGAACCTCGACACGATCGAACGCACTTTGCAGAAACTGACGCCGCCGCGCTGGCCCGAGAATCTGCTCGGCCCGGTCGACCAGGCACTCGCGGCGCGCGGCAAGAGCCTGTTCGAGTCGCATTGCCAAGGCTGCCACGGCCCGCATCCGAACGATCGCGCCGGCCAGCAGGCGAGTGCGCCGGGCAAGCCTTCGCCCGACGTCGAATGGATGATTGAAGTGATACCGGTCGAGCACGTCGGCACGGACCCGACGGCAGCCCACGGCTTCATGACCAATCACTACGACCTGACGCGTGCCGGCCTGAGCCAACCGGAAGTAGAGCGAGTGTTGCGGCCGTTGCTCGTGCGCAATCTCGCGCGCGATGCGCGCTGGCGGCTGCAGGAGACGATCGCAGCGCGGCAGGTCCAGGGCATCGATGCCAAAACACTGCCGGCGCTGCTCGCCGCGTATCCGGACCCCGACGCCGATGCGACGCCGTCGATCCCGCAGTCGAGCTTTGCCGCGATTGCCGCGGAACTCGGCGGCGCCGCCGCGCTCGACAAATCAGGCGGCGGCGAGCCGCCGCCTGGATCGCTGTGTCATCTGGATTGCCAGACGCAGGCGCTGTTGCGCGATGTCGTGAACGGCAGCGCGGATATCGACGCGCAGTTGCGCAAGATCGACGTGGCACGCATGACCGAAGGCGAGGGGCTCAACGTCCTCGGCCTGCTGATCAAGGCCAGGTATTTCGCCGACAATCATATTTCCTATGCGCGTCAGCAGTGCCTCGAAGGCTTCGGCATTCTCGACCTGCCGCAGCAGATCGACGGTTACAAGCCGCGGCCACTCGAAGGCGTATGGGCGACACCGCCGTTTCTGCACAACGGCTCGGTGCCGAACCTGTATTCGATGTTGCTGCCGCCGGCGCAGCGCAGCACGCGCTTCTTCGTCGGCCGTCGCGACTTCGATCCGAAATACGTCGGCTATGTCAGCACGCCGGCCGACCCGAACGAAGCCGATGGTTTCTGGCTCGACACGAGCGTGGCGGGCAATCACAACAGCGGTCACGCGTTCACTGCGACGCCGGAGCAGCTCAGCGCGTATCACGCCGACCCGAAAGCGCATCCATTGCCATCCGGAGTGATCGGTCCGCTGTTGAGCGACGACGAGCGCTGGGCGATCGTCGAGTACCTGAAGGTCCATCGCGATCTGCCGGCGACGCCGCCCGGCTTCACGCCAGCGAGCTGCGCGCAATGATATACATGTCCGCAATATATACTTTTGCGCAATGCCGGAGATTGCGGCGATGAACGAGCCCGGCACCGGCTACAGCGCGGATTTCGAAGCCGTGCGCGCGGACGAGGCGGCCTGGCTCGCGCGCCGGCGCAAAGCCGCGGACTTGCCGATGCCGGCCGGCGATCTGGTCGGCCTCGCGTTTTCCGGTGGCGGTATCCGTTCGGCGACCTTCAACCTCGGCGTGCTGGAGGCCCTCGAAGCCGCAGGTTTGCTGCGCGAGGTCGATTATCTGTCGTCGGTGTCCGGCGGCGGCTATGTCGCTTCGTGCTACAGCTGGCTCAAGGCGAAGCTGCCGCCGGCGCATGCCGGCAGCGTGTTCGCCGCCGAGCTCGTCGACCGTGGCGGACGCGTCCTCGACTGGATCCGCGGGCACGGCAAGTATCTGGTCAGCCATCGCGGCTTTTCGATCTGGACACTGATCGCGTCGATTCTCGCGGCGATGTTCATCAACGTGCTCGTGCTCGGGCCGCTGCTGCTGTTCGCGGTCTATGCGCTGACGCTCGCGTGGTTGCCTGTGCAGTGGCCGGCCTGGCTCATGTTGCCCGGTACGCACGCACCGCAAGGACACCACGGCTATTGGCTGCTGCTGGCCTTGGGGCTCGCGTGCCTGGCGATCTTTCCGTTTGTCGCGACGCTGTTTGCCCTGTTCACCGGCCTGCCGCGTCTGGCCAGCGTGCGTCGTGTCGACCGCTTGCGCGTGTTGCTGGGGCGCTTGCTCGCGTTCGGGCCCGCGCTGATCGCGATCGGCTTGATCCCGGTCGCGGCGATGCTCGGCGAGATGCTCGAACACATGTTGGCAATGCGGCACGCACATGCGCTCGGCAAGCATGCGTCGTACCTCGCGCCGCTGCTGTCGGGCGTCGCGTCGATGTGGTTCGACAAGATCAAGAGCGGCGGCAGCGGCCGACTGATGACGATCGGCCTGAGCCTGCTCGTCTACGGGCTGCTGATCCTGTGCTACCACGTCGTCACCGACAACGATCTGCGCACGCCAGGGTTTCTTGGCATCGTCGTGCTGGCCGTCGTGCTCGCATTCGTCTGCGATATCAACCGTGTGTCGATTCACGCGTATTACCGCGCGCGCCTGAGCGATGCGTTTCTGCCCGAGGTCGGTGGCGACACCGATCCGGGCGACTTCCGCCTCGACGAACTCGGCCCCGATCGCGGCGCACCGTTGCATCTGATCAATACGACGCTCAACACGACGAGTTCGCACAACGAGCGTCTGCGCAGCCGCCAAGGCGCGAGTTTCTTTTTTTCGCCGCTCTACGTCGGCTCGACGCCAACGGGCTGGCGCCGCGTCGACCGCTACGCCGGCGGGGCAATGGCGCTGTCGAACGCGTTCACGATCTCCGGCGCTGCGATCGACCCGGATACCTTCGCCACCAATGCGCGCGCAGTGTCATTTCTCATGGCGCTGCTCAACGTGCGCCTCGGCTACTGGGCGCACAATCCGCGTTGCGCGCGCGAACGCGACCCGTGGCGCCCGTGGTGGTGGATTTTCATCGCGCGCGAAATGCTCGGGGTCGGTCTCGACGAGACGCGTCGCCACGTGCATCTTTCCGATGGCGGCGGCTTCGAGAATCTCGGCGTCTACGAGCTGATCCGCCGTCGCGTGCGTTATCTGGTCGTGACCGATGCGGGCGCCGACCCGCAGACGACGCTCGCCGATCTGGGTCAGGCCATCGAACGCGTGCGCGTGGATTTCGGCGCCGAGATCGACCTCGCCGCGGATCGTTTGTATCATGATCGCGACGCCACGCTCGCCCAGCAGCCGTTCGCGCTCGGCACGATCCGCTACGCCGATGGCAGCAATGGGCAGATCCTCTACATCAAGCCGGTGCTGTGCGCGGGCTTGAGCGCCGACATCTATTCGTACTGGCGTGCGCATCCGGCATTTCCGGACGAGCCAACCTCGGAACAGTTTTTCGGCGAAGCGCAATTCGAAGCGTATCGCGCGCTCGGTCAGCAGATCGTACTCGGGTTACTCGGTACACAGCCGCAAGCGAGCATCGGCGCCTGGTTCCAGCAGTTGCAGGCGATGCGTGCGGCCGCCTGAGCGATCCGGCTACAAGCTCTTCAGATATTCGAGCAGGTCGCGCTTGTCGCCGTCGCCGAGCGTAGTGCCGTACGTGTGCCCGGCGTTCGAATTGCCGGGCAGGGTCACGTCGAACTCGGTAGCATGCTCGCTCACGCCCGCCGCGAGCCCGACCGCGACCGGATCGAATTCGCGGCTGCCGACGTAAAAGCGTTGCACGCGTTCGCCGGGAGGCTTCAACAGCTCGGAGAGAGTCGGCACCGATCCATTGTGCAGATACGGCGCCGATGCCCAGATGCCGCTGAGCGGGCGCGCTTTGTAATAGTCCGGATGGCTGTCGACCGCGGCCTTGATCACCTTGTGATAGCTCGCGATTGCGTCGCGCACCGCCGCAAGCGGATGACGCAACGCCGCGCCGACGGCCGCATGCACGACGAGGTCGGGTGTCGGTGCCTGCGCGCCCAACGGCGCGCCGAGCACGACGCCTTCCTTGCGCCCGGCGAACGCGCCGGAGTTCGATGTCGATGCGAGGAAATTGTCGACCATGCGCGGATCGGTCCCGACTTCGCTGATCGGCGTCAACGTTGCCTTGAGTTCGCGCTTTGCATCGTTGCGGTCCGACAGCTGATGGCACTGCAGGCATTGCTGCGCATAGATGTGCGCGCCGTGCGCGACGCGCTCGCCATCGAGTGCGCCCAAGACGGACGACGGCCACTGTGGAGCGCGTAACGCGTACAGGTCGTCTTCGATCTGGGCGAGGTGGGCGAAATCGACATTGGATGGATAGCCGTCCAGACCTTTGTGCTGCGAGATATCCAGCGAGCCATAAACGGCCAGTGCCGTGGTCACGTTCTGCAGCAGCGGACCCGGTCCCGCGTTCGGCGCCGAACCGTTCCATTGCACGACGTCCAGATGCGGCGCATCCCACAGCACCGGATAGCTGACCGGTGCATCCGGCGCGCGGCGATTCGCCGGCAGGCCGAGGAATTCGACGGCGACCGCGTTGAAGATCTGACCGAATGCATCGAGCCGGCCGTGACCGTACGCGACTTCGACCTGATTCATTGCGTGCCGCGCGGCGAGCTTTTCGGTCAGCGTCTCGAGTTCGTCTTTAAGGCCGGTTTGCTCGGTGCCGGCAATCTCGAGGTGGTGCGCGAAACGTTCAAACTTGGCGGCGTCGGCCAGCGTTGCCTGCAGACTTGCGATCAATTCGCCTTCGAGCGCATTGAAGTCGAGCATCGCGGCACCGCCGTCCAGACGGATGCGCTTGCCGTGATAGCGCACCTCGCCGGTGTGGCACGCCGCACAGCCAAGCCCGGTCCAGGCGCGCCCTTGCGCATCGGATTCCTGCGTGAAGCCGACCGGGAAGCCGTTCGGATTGGCGGTGGTGGCCGATTGCGTCAACAGGCCCAGCGCATCCATGTGCGGGTCGGCCATGAACCGCTCGGCGCTTCCGGACTGCTCGAGCACTTTCAGCCACGCTGTCGGGATCAGACGCGAGCCGAACGAGGTGAACCACGCGCGTTGCTGAACGGCCGCGCTCCAGCCCTGTTCGAGATTGATCGCGCCGCCGCCGCCGGCTACCGCTGTGCCGTTTTCGATGGGTGGTTCCGGTGCGCTGCACGCGAGCAGCGCCGCGATGGCCGCGGCCAGCGCGGACAGAAGCAGCGTTCGCATGATCGACTCCCCTGCAAGCGATTGCCTGCTATTCTAAGGCCTGGTGTATTCCAACCCAACTTTCCGTCGCAAGGGGCACATGTTCCGGCTGCGCATCGTTCTGACGCTACTCGTCGTCGCGCTCGTGCTGTTCGCGACGGTTCGCGCAGCGACGACGAGAGTCGATGCCGCGTTCCAGCGCGTCGCGCTCGGACCGCGTGTCGAAGTGCTCGAAGACCCGCGCGGCGAGATGGATTTCGAAGCCGTACGCACGTCGGGTGCATTCACGCCAGTGCCGAATTTGGGCACGAATTTCGGTTTCACGCACTCGGCGTGGTGGGTACGCATCACGGTCGCGAATGCCGATTCCACCGCGCGCCGCGTTTTCCTGCGCGAGGATTATCCGCTGATCGATCACCTCGATCTGTGGGCGCCCGATAACAACGGCGCATGGCGCCACACGGCCACGGGCGACCGCACCGTATTTTCAACGCGCGAATTCGCGCACCGCGACTTCATTTTCGAACTTGAGCTGCCGGCGCAGTCCGAGCGCACGTTCTACGCGCGCGGCGCGTCCGACGGACCGGTCGACCTGAATTTCACGCTGTACGAGGCGCATGCGCTGATCGGCGCGTTGAGCCGCGAGCAGCTAGCCTACGGGATCTATTACGGCGGCTTCCTCGTGCTCGTCCTGTACAACTTCTTCATTTTCCTGATCGTACGCGACCGTGCATTTTTCTATTACCTGCTGTACGCGACGAGCTACGGCCTGTACTTCGCGATCCACAACGGCCTCGCGTTCGAGTTCCTGTGGCCGAACGATCCGGCGTGGGGAAATCAATCGCTGCTCGTGATGCTTGCGCTGGCGCTGATCTTCGGTCTGCAGTTCACGCGCACGTTTCTCGACACGAGTGGTTTTGCGCCACGCTTGGACAAACTCGCGGTCGCGTTGCAGGCGCTCGGTGCGCTCGCGCTGATCGCTTCGTTCTTCGCACCGTACGCGCTGCTGATCCTGCCATTGGCAAGCGTTACCGTACTCGTCACGGTCCTGATCATGGCGCTCGGCACGCTCGGTGTGATCAAGGGTTATCGGCCCGCGCGCTTTTTCATGATCGCGTGGGGCATGCTGCTGATCGGTGTGCTCGCCTACATGCTCAAGGTGTTCGGTCTGCTGCCGCACAATGTATTCACGCAGAACGGATTCCAGGTCGGTTCGTTGATGGAGATGGTGCTGCTCTCGCTTGCCCTGGCCAGCCGCCTGCGCGATCTGCGTCTGCAAAGCCTCACCGACACGCTGACGCAGGTGCCAAACCGGCGTTTCTTCGACGAGCATGTCGCGCTTGAATTCGAACGCGCGCGGCGCAATCAGAGTTCGGTCGCGCTGCTCGTCGTCGATATCGATCATTTCAAGCAGTTCAATGACCGCTTCGGTCACGCGCGCGGCGACGAAGTGCTGAAAACGGTCGCCGATCATCTGTGCCACGGCGTGCGCCGCGGCGACAGCGTGTGCCGCTATGGCGGCGAGGAATTCGCGCTGATTCTGCCCGGAGCAAGCAGTGATGAAGCCGCCGGCGTCGCCGAGTCGCTGCGTCGCACGGTCGAGACGACCGCTTCGCCCGAACAGCCGATCACGATCAGCGTCGGCGTCGCGAGCACGCGTGATCGCGAATTCCACAATGTCGACGAGATGTTCAAGGCCGCCGATGGCGCGCTGTATCGAGCCAAGGATCTGGGGCGCAACCGGGTGGTTCGATTCGCCGCCTGAACTGGGCTCATCGACGGCAGGGCGGGTGCGGAATCCATTTTCATCGACGCCTTTGCGTGAGGTCTTGTGCGTGTTGGCAGCGGCGGCGCGTGAGCTTGCGCAGCGAATCTCGCCGACTGCGATCTAGGTATTGTCGAATACGATGGCTTTCCATTCCGGCTCAGGGGTCTTGGCCACCGCAGCAGCGATCGACTCACCCACTTTGCGCTGCGCCTCTTCCATTGAGCGATAGATCGGCTTCGTTCGCGTGACTGCCGTCGTCGCGGTGCTGGGGTGGAACACCTGGACAAAATACAGTCCCGTTTCTGGATCGGGACAAACCTCAATCCGATAATCCGCCATGTTCGATTCCTCGGCAGCCGTGGAGCGGGGCAACCTGGTTACAGTACACCCTCCCATATGTCGCTTGATTGATGTGGGTTGCGTCGATCATTGCAACGATCTGGCCGGTCTGTCTGCCATTTCAAAACGATTCGTGAACGACGCGGGGAAGAATCGCGCACCAATCCGCGCGCTGCGTGTCTGAATGGGTGGCGTTGGGAAAAACACTCCCCCAACGCAGCCGTGCGTGAGCACCGCGGAAGCGGACAACTTCGCCAATGGACGGCGGCCAAGCGAATACCAACCCCACATCGCAGGCAAATAGACGGGCCAGCATCCCCACTGGCCCGTCGCTATTTTGAAAACTCGAATCATTCACGATCCCGTCGCGCTGTCCCGGCGAAGCGAAAGCGTCGACTCGCCGTTCGCGACATCCCGCGTTTTGAGTATCGCCGCCAGCAGCGCGAGCCCGGCACCCGCGTGCACGAGACCCCCCGGCAAGCGAACACGCTCGATACGTTATTTACGAGCCTCACGCAGCGTGCAGCCGGCGCAAACTTGAACGAGTTAGACAACTACTTGCGTCTCGCGCTCAAGGCACAGAGCCAATGCCGGGTGACACTTGAAACACTCGCCGCGATCAAGAACCCGCCGATCATCTTTGCAAAGCAGGCGAACATCGCGCACGGTCACCAGCAGGTGAACAACGACTCACCTCGCGCGCGCGGGAGATCGAAATCAGTGCGCCAGGAACCTCGAAAGGCGCAAACCAAACTATTGGAGCAACAGACGAATGAACTGCAACGGATGGACACCAGAGCGACGGGCAAGGCAGGCAGAGGCAATCAGACGGTGGCAGCCGTGGCGGCAGTCAGCGGAGAATGCTCATGGAGATTGCGACGGCCTTAGCTGTTCTTTTCATCGGCTACCTACTCAAAGTCTTTGTCGCCGACAAACTCTCGCACGTAGCTGCGCTACTTCAATCGGCGAGCGAACGTCGTACGGAGGAATTCGAGCAGACGAAAGCACAGTTACTTGAGGTGCGGGCGATATTGGTCGCTATCGGGCGCGAATTGCAGCGCTGATCCTGACGCCGACACCGCCCAAATGGGCGCAATTTCGGAGGCCGCTTTGCCGTACGTTTGCCGTACGAATAGCCGCCGAATGCTCTAAGTTATTGATTTATTGGTGGGCAGTACAGGGATCGAACCTGTGACCCCCACCATGTCAAGGTGAGGAAAAGCACCCCGCCAAGATTCGCGTGAGTTCGAATCCCGCATAAAATCGCCGTTTCTGCATCGCCTGAAACCGTTGAAGTTCGCCAAAGTTTGCCCCAGTATTGCCCCACCGCTTACTTCAGGGCAACCACATGCAACTGGATCGTGTCGCAAACCGCGAGAAATTGAAGACCCGAGACGAACCGTACTGGGAGCGCGTGGAGGTTGGGAAGTCGCTTGGATACCGGCCGTCGACGATCGGTTCAGCAGGCACTTGGATCGCGAAAGCCTACGATCCAATGACCCGGAAAAAGCGAAAGCACTCCCTTGGCACTTATACGCACCTTGCACCAAACGAGCGTCGCGGTGCTGCGCTCAAAGACGCGCGCGAATGGTTCGACCACATCGACGCCGGCGGCTCACACAAGCCGCTGACAGTCAAGCAGGCGTGCGAGCGCTACGCGGCTACGCGTCCGGATGCCGCGCGGCGCTTTGTGCAGTATGTCTACTCTGATCCGATTGCGCGCGTGCCCCTTTTGAAGCTCGTGGACAGGCAAGTGCGCGCCTGGCGCGAGCGTCTGGAAAGCCTGCCAGCGTTGGTCACGCGCCGGAAGAAGGGAAACGCGATCACGCGCAAGCGCTCCAACGACACTGTGAACCGTGACATGGTGCCGTTCCGCGCGGCGCTCCGTCTGGCGCTCGAAGAAGGTTCCGCACTGACCGACCGCGCATGGCGGAATGCGTTGAAACCCAACAAGCCGAGTGGTGCACGACGCAATCTTTATCTGGATCGCGCGCAGCGCCGCGCTTTGATCGAGGCGCTGCCTCTCGACGTGGCGACGTTCGCGCGCGGTCTGTGCATGCTCCCTTTGCGTCCGAGTGCATTGGCCGCATTGACGGTCGCCGACTTCGACGCGCGCCGCAGCGAACTCGTGATAGCGCACGACAAGGCGGGTGGCGGGCGGCGCATCCTGCTGCCAAGAGAGACGGTGGCGTTGTTAAAGGAACAAGCGAAAAACAAACTTCCAGCCGCGCGCCTGTTCAACCGTGCCGATGGCCAGCCATGGAGCAAGGATCTGTGGAAGGGGCCGATCAAGGACGCCGTGCGCGCGGCCGAACTTCCGGAAAGCGCGACCGCGTACACGCTGCGCCATTCGACGATCACGGATCTGGTGACGAGCGGATTGGACTTGCTGACCGTCGCGCAGGTTGCCGGCACGTCAGTCAGGATGATTGAGTTGCACTATGGGCATCTGCAACGCGAACGCGCAGCGAAGGCGTTGGCCGCCCTTGCCCTGTAGTGAATTAACCGACCGCTTCGAAAATGGCGTCAGTACGCCATTTGTTCAATGTTTTTTAGGCGAGGTCGATTGACTTGTTTAAAATAATAGGTGAATCCACACGGCGCAAACGTCGTGCTGAGGCCGTTTTCCCGTTGGTCCGTTAATTCACTTACTCGGCTCCGCTTCGCTCCGCAGAATAGCCGCGAGAGTTTCGCCGGAGTCCGAGATATGAAGTCGCAGTCGGTTACGCCACTCGTCCATTCGATCCCCGAAGCCTGCGCGCGCCTTGGGGTCGGTAAAACAATGTTCTTCGAACTGTTGCATCAAGGACACGTTCGCTCCATCAAGATCGGCCGGCGCACGCTCATTCCCGAATCTGAGTTGGTGCGCCTGGTCGACGAGCGCGTCGCCACGACTGAAAGGACCGCGGCATGACGCCGGCAGAGGTTGAAACCGTGCGCCGCGAACTTGCCGCTGCGGCTGCGCGCGCCAACGCCGCCGAACGTCGCGCAATTCGTGCCGAGCGGGAACGTGATCATGCTCGCGCGCTGCTCGCCCGGCTGCGCACAACGTTGTCCGAGCGAACCGACGAGCCGATTCCGTTACGGCCGGCGGCGTGAGCTGTAAACCCCACCGGACGACAGTAGCCAGCCTGATGGGCAAGGATTGCCACATGATCAGCCACGAACAGAAACGACGAAGCCCGCACTTGGCGGGCTTCGAACAAAACATGTGTCTTGGCGGACACGATCAGAATACTCCCAAGGTCGCCGAGTCGCAAGATCAAATCGACGCCAAGCGTGAACAGCGCATCGACCTGTTGCGGCTTCGCTTGCTCGGCGCTACGGGTGCCGACGAACGCCGGGTCGTTTGGAACGAGTTGCGCGCAGAGATCGCGGCACGCTCGCCTGCTCAGGTCGAGCGTATCGAACGCGCGCGTGGGTTGCGGTCATGAAACGGCCCTCGATGCAGTTCTACCCCGCTGACTGGCGCGGCAACGCCAAGCTCAGACGCTGTTCGGAGGCCGCGCGCGGTGCATGGATCGACGTGTTGTGTGTGCTCCATGACTCGGATGAATATGGCCTGTGTCGTTGGCCGCTTCGCGACCTCGCGCGCGCCGCTGGGGTTACTACGCGTTCGATCAACGAGCTGGTCGCGAACGGTGTACTCAAAGGCGCAGATTGTGACGCGGCGCCATTCGCGTTTGCGCCATTTCACGCCGGCAAGCACGGTGAACCAGTAACGCTTATCGAGGCAAATGGAGGCCCGCTCTGGTACTCGAGCCGATTGGTTCGCGATGAATACGTGCGACAGCGCCGCGGCTCCGCGACGCGCTTCGACACGGGCAACCAGCCACCAAAGACGGCACCAATGGCCGAACCAAAGCCGTCCATTGGTGAACGGCAAGGTTACGGCGCTTCTGCTTCATCTTCTTCTTCAAAAGATCAAAAGATACCCGCCGCGAAAAAACCGCGGCGGCCCGCGATCGGAATTACAGAGTGGCTGACGCAACTCGGCGACCAAGATGCAATACCTTCCGACGACACGATCTTTGAGTACGCGCGCAAGATCGGCATTCCCGTCGAGTTTCTCGAACTAAGCTGGCAGAGCTTCGTGCAGGCCATGCGCGACGGGCGCGTGCGGAAGAAGGACTGGCGCGCGCACTACCGCAATGCTGTGAGGGGGAACTGGTACAAGCTCTGGTGGTGGTCGCCTGATGGTAGTTGCAGGCTCACGACCACCGGGGTACAGGCCCAGAGGGCCGCCGCATGAGCGCCGAACTGCGCGTGCCTCCGCATTCGAGCGACTCGGAGCAGTCCGTGCTCGGCGGACTGATGCTCGACGAACACGCCCTGGCGAAGATCGACTGGCTTGCCGAAGAAGATTTTTACCGCAAGGACCATCGCTTGATCTTCCGAGCGATCGGCGAACTGTCGAACAAGAATCTGCCGTGCGACGCGGTGACAATGGGCGAATGGTTCGAATCGAATGGCCTGGCCGAACTCGTTGGCGGCACGTCGTACGTGATCCAGCTTGCGAACTCGACGCCGAGCGCCGCGAACATCGTCGCGTATGCCGAGATCGTCCGCGAGAAGGCGATCTTGCGACGGCTGATCGACACCGGCAACGAACTCGTTCAGAACGCCTTCGCGCCGAGCGGGCGATCATCCGGGGACGTTGCAGCCAAAACCATGCAAGCGCTGTCGGGTCTTGCCACGCCAACGCGGACCGGGTTGGTCTCGGTGAAGGGCGCATTACGCTCGCTCGCCGCCGCCCAAGCTGAGCGTTACGCGGCCGGCGCGCAGCTACTCGGATTGCCGACGCCGTGGGCAGCACTGAACAAACTCACGAGAGGGCTGCGCCAGGGCGTGCTCTACGTCGTCGGCGCGCGCCCGAGCATGGGGAAATCGATCCTCGGTGAGAACGTCGCCACGTTCAGCGCGTTGCGCGGTACACGGACGGCGCTGTTCTCGGTCGAGATGACGGCGCCCGAGTGCATGGCGCGCGCCGTTGCTGCGCACGGCGACATCCCGTTCGACTGGGTCGAGCAGCCGACCGACTGCGACGACGCCGAGATGTACTGGCAGCGCAACACGGCGATCATGTCGCGCTTGGTTGGAGCGCCGCTCATTGTCGACGACACGCCGGCGATCAAGATTGATCAGCTCGTGGCGCGTGCACGTCGCGAGCACACGCGCAAGCCACTTGAGTTGATCGTCGTCGACCACCTGCACGACATGGGTATCGACGCACGCCAGGAAGCTCGCCACGAGTACGGCCGCGCGGTGCAAGGCTGCAAAACGCTGGCGAAGGAACTGAACGTCCCAGTGGTGTTGCTCGCGCAGCTCAACCGCTCCGTTGCCGGCCGCGCTGAGAAGCGACCGGCACTCACAGATCTTCGCGAGTCCGGTGAGATCGAGCAAAAAGCTGACGTAATCCTGTTCCTGCATCGTGAGGATTACTACGACGCATCGACGCACCTGCAAGATGTTGTTGAGGTCATTCCAGCCAAGGGTCGCAACATCCGCGTCGGCAAGACTCTGTACTTGGCGAATCGTTTCGACCGTATGCGTCTCGACGACTGGGAAGGGCCGCTGCCAGCGCCCTCGGCGCCGACGAGCCACGTGCGAGGGTTTCGAGCATGAAAAAGTCCATGGGAGTTTTTTTAGCCCCTAACGCGCGTGCGCGCGCACACGCGAGAAAGAGCGGGCTGCGCTGCGCCGGCACAACGAAGGACGGTCGCAGATGTCGACGACGTCCCGAGCCGGGCTTCGACCGGTGCCATTGGCACATCGATCGAAAGTTTCTCGCTGAGCGGTTGGCTGTGGCGATTAGCCCTGAGGAACATCAGGAGATGGAAAGGCTCGAACTCGCGAGGCAACGGCAGATGGCGGACCTTCTTCGCGAGCAAGCGCAATGACCACTCCAGGTACGACACGCCGCGGTGTTGTGGAGAGCTATCGAGGTGGGAACGAGAAGCTCTGCAATGCGCCCACAAAAACCGGAGGGTACTGCCGAGCGCTTGGTTTGTTGCCGGCGGGGCTATGCCTACGCCATGGTGGAAATCTGCTCGAGCACAAAAAGGCGTCTGTTGAAGCTCGGCAGTTAGCCAAGGACAAGCGCGCTCGAGAAAAGTTGAAGGCAGAGACGGCCGAGTGGCTCAGAAAATACCGGAAGGTTCGCTATGGCAACCATGAGGTGTGGGTCGAGCGTTGACCCGAACATATTTTGCGCGCAGTACGTGCGGGCGCGCGCGGGCGCGCGCGAGGAAATAGCAGTTTTTTCCGGCGCTGCCGGTTGTGAAAGACACAGGAGATTTTGAACATGCGGATGCTACGCCACGTGCTGACCGGAAGCCTTTTTGTCTACACCGACGCACTAGCCATGAACCAAAACGTCGAGGCGGTCGATGTCGATTTTGACAATTTGCCATCGCCGCCGGCGCCTCCGTCGCCGCCGCCGGCGCCGCGCACGATCGGCGCGCTGCGTGCGGCGCTGATGGAAGCAGCCGGCACGGACGTCGAGGCGGTGTACGAGATTACGGACTCGCGCGAACTGCGCGCGCTCCTGGCAGACCGCAACATCTTTGTTGGGGGCATTGCCTCGATACGGGTGCTGCAGGATCGATTGGCGAAAGCCATAGCCGACAACGAAAAGGGAGTTTGAGATGTTGCAACCAATGAAGCGTGAAGCACCTTGGACGGCTGATCACTACGTGCCCGACAGTCACGGCCCGGGCGATCACTGGCGCAGCCCGCTAAACCATCCGCCGCTGTCGGACGACTCGTTCCATGCGTTCATCGTGCTGTTCGGTTTGATGAATCTGAACGAGTTGCATGCGGATTGTGCGTCGATGCTGCCGTTGCAACTCGCGATAGCGACGCTCCAACTTGCCCGTTTGGGCTGGCCTGTCGAGCTCCGCCAGAACCCAACCCGCGCGTGTTGGCAGAGCGACGTTCCGCAAGACGTGTTGGATGCGTGGCGCAAGCGATTTGGCGCACGCGGCCAGTTCGAAATCATGCGTCAACTCGAACCTATCAGTCAGTTCCGACGGCTCGACAAGCCACTGTCCTTCACCGGCCACCCGAGTCGCTGACGTCCATGTCGCAGACCGAGCAAACTGACTCGCGCCGCTGCGGTACCGCGGCGGGCAAGACGAGAGCCGCGCACGCTGCACTGCCGGTTGTGAGCGTCGTGCCGCATCCGGTGCCGCTGGCACTGGTGCAAAGCCTCACGAACTATGACTGCGCGCCGGCCTTCTTTGCAGACGGTGTGCACCCAGGCGAAGCGAGCGCGACCTTGGACGCGGTACGCGTGGGAAATGAGTTCTTGGGGATCAAGATCGGCGATTCGTTCGGCGGTGTGGTTGAATTGATCCCGCTGAGTGCGCGGTGCGAAGGCACTATCGTGCGTATTCGACTCGCACTGACGATGCAAAATGCTGCTCACTTCCTTGGCGTGCTCGACGAAGTCGTGCGCACGCTGTGGACGATTCCGACCATCGTGAAGATCGTCGCGTTCCTTCACAGCGGCGACCGGGCCGACGACTACCTCGCGGCTGGGTTTCGTGACGAAGGCGTGCTGCGCAATGCCGAACTCGTCGCCGGCGCTTGGCGTGACGTGCGCGTGCTTGGCGTGTCGCGAGCGGATCGAGCCGGAATAGGAGCGTAACGCCATGCCAGCAGCAGCCATTGCCGGTCTTGCGATCAGCGCCTACGGCGCTTACAGCGGCGCTCAGGCGCAGAAGAAAGCAGCCAAGCAGCAAGAGAACGCCACTGACCAGCAGGCCAAGGTCGCCGAGGACCAGCTCGACGCCGGGCATCATGTAAAGGAGAACGAATATGGCTATGGACGTTGGGATGTTGGGTTCAATGCTCGGCTCTGCCGGAGAAGGTTTCGATTATCAAGCGGCACTGAACCGGCAGCAGCAGTCGCACGATGATCAGCGGCGCCGGCAGCAGGTTGCGGATGACCGCGACGCAGCACGGTTCGACCAGGAGACGAAGTTGCACAACCTGCAAATGCAGGCGGAGCAGCTCGGTCTCGACGATAAGAAGCTGTTGCATGACACGGCACAGCATCAGCGAGACATCGGCCTCGGCATGGCTGAGTGGCAGGCCACGGGAGATCCGGCTCGGCTCAAGGCTGCCTACAACAACACAGCAGGGGCCGTGCACGGGCACCAGGTCACGGACATTGCTCCGAACAAAGATGGTACCTACACCGTTTCGTTCGACGATGGCGGATCGAGTCTGTACAAGAATCAGATGGACATGCTGAACGACGCGTATGCCATGTCGGATCCGATGGCGTACATGAAGTCGGTCGCCGCGCAGCGCGAAGCGCAGGCGGCCGGCGTGATTGAGCGCGCGAAAGATCCGAAGAAATTCGGAGAGCCGATCACGGGCCTCGACGGCCGAATGTACAACCTCGACTATGGCACCAACCAAGCGTCCCCGATCCTCGACGCGGACGGCAATCCGGTGTCGGGATATGTGACGGGCAAGGTATACGCGCAAGGCTCTCGCCAAGGGGGCATAACGCCGGCGGGCCGACGTCCACGGCGTGGACCACGGCAGCAAACGTCAGCAGACCCGGCTGACACGCCTGACATCACGTACGACCCGTACAACCGAGGATTGCCGAACACGACTGGCAGCATTGAGCAGGCTAGGGCTCTTGCGGCCTCACGAGATGCCGCGATTAGGGCGTATCAAGCGCAAACGCCAGCCGCACAGAGCGGGCCCGTTAGCGCAGCGCTGTCGCAAATCCGGGTCGCCGCTCCAGCCGCAGCGTCGCCCGCAAACCGCGAGGTGGCGCCGGTTCCGGGAGCGAAGTGGAGTCCGGTATACAACCAATGGGTTTTGCCGGATCCGCAGCGACCAGGCAAGTGGCTCGGTATCGGGTCGAACTGAGCGGAGTGCCAGGGAATGGCCGGTCTCACATACACGCCTATCGAGGGCGATCCGTTTGCCGCTCCCGTAGCCGCGGCACCAAAGCTCACGCCGCTTGATGGTGACCCGTTCGCTGCACCGGCATCGCAGGCGCAGTACACACCCTTGGACGGCGATCCATTCGGAGCGCCTTCCTCGGGACCGTCCACGGTTGGCGCGCGGTATACGCAGCTCGACGGTGACCCATTTGCGCCGCCAAACTTCGACGATGTTGAAAGCGGTTCGAGCACGTCGCCGCTCCACGACGTTGGCCTCGGCGAGGCTGCCGAACGCGGGATTGTGAGTTATGGCGCGAAGGCAATGGGGTTGCTCAACGCGCTGCGCTATCTGGACCCCGGCCACGTGGTGAACGACGCGCTGCTCGAACGCGCGGCGAAGGAGCAAGGCGCGACCCCGGCGCAGTTGGAAGAATTGCGCAATCAGCAGAATCCGCTGCGATCATTGATCGATCGCGCCGACGAGTACGAAGCGCTCAAGCCTGGCGAAACCGAGGGTCTACCAGCGCAGGTTGTCCAGCGTGGAATTCCAGCGGTTGCCGAGCTCGCCAATGCGGCGGCCACCGGCGCGCGGCTGAACTACCCGCGCTGGCCGGCGCCGCGCGCGCGGTGCCGTACCTGGGCCGAGGCCTCGCCGGCATCGTCGAGAACACGCCGACGGCATTGACGCTTACTGCGCAAGACGCCGCGAACCTTCCGGACTCGATGTCGCCGACCGAAAAGGCCGAAGCCGCTACGAAGTCCGGGCTCATGAATATCCTCATGGGCGGGTTGCCGATG
>Ga0105239_10004069_pt1 | contig 17655 bp, 15 predicted proteins | sample KBSC44metaG_FD_92761 | JGI IMG/M metagenome (GOLD analysis project Ga0105239, IMG submission 92761) | Corn rhizosphere microbial communities from Kellogg Biological Station, Michigan, USA - KBS C4-4 metaG | ecosystem: Host-associated > Plants > Roots > Rhizosphere > Soil | place: Michigan, USA...
CGAACTGCGGCGATTAGGGGGTGGGTCCGGCGGGGGGTGTTCGACGTTGACCACCTATGCGGTGGGAAGGTCGAACACCCCTTGTCGGGTCGGAGGTGTTCGACCTTTGTGGGAACTATTACCCCTAAGGTCGAACACCCCGGTGCCGTACCGCCTGCGTCGCGAGGGGGCAGACCTCGTTGCGGGTGGTCGAGGGTTCCGCCGCCGTCGAACCTCGTTGAGGACGGTCGGGACCAGGGGTGTTCGACCTTTGGTCGCTATATGAGTCCAAAGGTCGAACACCCCCATCGCGACTCCGGCCAACCCACCCTCGTCGCCGCCGTTCACGCCGCCCGAGCGACGCGGCGCAAAGGGGAGAACGCCACCCGCCCCGTCCACCGCCGCGGCTCAGCCGCTACGACGCCCCCGCCCCCGGCACCCACCGGCCCCACCCCGGCTCGGCCACCACCTCGCCGTCCGCCGCCAGCAACCGGCCCCGGCCGTACGTCCGCACCGCCCGGCCGACCAGGGTCCGGCCCGCGTAGGGGGACCAACCGGCCTTCGAGATCACGTCCTCGTCGCGGACCGTCCACGCCTCGGCCGGGTCGACCAGCACGACGTCGGCGTCCGCGCCGACGTCCAGCGAGCCCTTGCGCGGCCACAGCCCGTACAGCCTTGCCGGCGCCTCCGCGTAGGCCGCGGCCACACGCGAGTACGTGATCCGCCCCGCGTTCGCCCCGTCGAGCAGCACGGAGAACGTGGTGTCCAGGCCCGGCAGCCCGAAGTGCACGTCCCAGATCGAGCCGGCCCGCTTCTGCTCCGGCGTCGACGGCGCGTGGTCGGTCGACACGTAGTCGATGCGCCCGTCCGCCAGCGCCGACCACATCGCCTCGAGGTCCGCGTCGGTGCGGGCCCGCGCCGGCGGCGTGAACTTGCGGAAGGCGCCCTGGTCCAGGACCTCGCCCTCGCGCAGCGTCAGGTACTGCGGGCAGCTCTCCACCACCAGGCCGTCGGCCGCCTCCAGCGCCGCGGGATGGCTCACGTGCGCCGCGACGACCCGCGCCCCCGTCCGGCGTGCCAGCAAAGCGGTCCGCCCGAGCGCCGTCAGCTCCGCCTCGCGCGTGCGCCAGTCGGGCACGATCCCGCCGTCGTCGCGCCCCGACGCGCGCAGGCGCGCCTCGGCGTCCGAGGTGAGCGCCTCGTCCTCCGCATGCACCAGGCACACCGCGCCGACCGAAGCGACGGACGAGAACAGCGCCTGCAGCTCGTCCGCGGTGAACCCCTGCAGCCCGTGGGTCGTGCACGTGAACGCCTTGACGAACGCGACACCGGCCCGCCACACGCCCGCGATCTCGTCCTGCCGCCCCGGCCACGCGTGCGCCGCGAGCCCGAAGTCGATCCGCGAGCGGTCGCGCAGGTAGGCCCGCTTGCGCGCCAGATCAGCGGCCGTGATCACCGGCTGCGCGTGCGTGTGCTCGATCAGCGTCGTCACGCCCGCGCGCGCAGCCGCGGCGGTGCCGGTGGGGAAGTCCTCGCGGCTCGGGTCGGCTGGGTCCATCAGGTGGACGTGCGCGTCGACCATGCCCGGGAACACGAGGAGGCCCGACGCGTCGACCCGCTCGCGCGCGTCGCGCCGCTCCGGCCCCACCACCGCGACCCGCCCGTCGGCCACGTACACGTGCAGACGGTTAACACCATCCGGCGTGACCACATCGCCGCCCTCGATGCCGAGGTCGTAGGTCACGGGTCTAAGCTCGGCCGCATGGCATCCACCGAAGCCGCCGACGCCCTACGCGCCCTCGCCCAGCGCCCGGCCGTCGTGACCATCGACCTGCACCGCGGCCACCTCGACCCCGACGTCGCCACCCTGCCGCTCCCGGCCGAGAGCTCCGCGGCGCTGGTCGAGCGCGCTGTCCCGCTGCTCGACGCCTACCGCGAGCGCGGCATCCCCGTGATCCACGTCATCACCGCGTACCGCAACCGCGCCGAGATCCTCGACAACGCCTACTGGCGCTTTCAGGCCGAGCGCCCCGGCAGCAGCCGCGCCGCGATCGCCGAGCACAACCTCGAGGGCATGCCCGGGCTCGAGCTCATGCCCGGCATCGGCCGCGAGGGCGACGCCATCGTCCGCACCAAGCAGCGCTACGACTGCTTCATCGGCACCGACCTCGAGATGGTGCTGCGGGCCGGCGGCCACGACTCCGTGCTCGTGCTCGGCGTCAACACGAACTCGTGCGTGATCGCCACCGCGATCGCCGCCTCGGTGCGCGACTACGCCGTCTTCGTCGTCGAGGAGGGCGTGGACACCATGCTCGGCCCCGAGCTCCACGAGGCCGCGCTGAGCGTCATCCGCGCCTCCTTCGGCTGGGTCGTCCCCGCGCAGGTCACGCTCGACGCCCTCGCCGAGCCGCGCGCCGTGTCTGCCTGACCCCGGCGCGGTCACTCCCCGGCGTGGTGCTGCTTGGGCCCTCGCATGTAGTGCTCGATCCACCAGGAGAAGAAGGCGTGGCGCACGATGTCCGTGTCCTCCTCGCCGAACCCGCCGTTGCGTCGCAGCGCCTCGACCATCGCGTACTCGCCCTCTGACAGCGGCACCTCGACGGGCTGCTTGACGATCGGGTAGACGGGCCAGTCGGCCTGGTAGCCGTCGTCGCGCGCGAGCTCGCGGTCGGCCTTGATGCGCGAGAGCTTGAAGTCCTCGGGCGTGCGCTGATTGCGGTACTGGCGCTCCTCCGGCTGCAGCCACTGGTCGCGGTCCGCCTCCGTCGAAGCCAGGACCTGGACCTTCAGCGGCTTGAGCTCGAAGTTCGACGTGCTGAAGATGTCGGCGCCGCACACGTTGGGCACGGCGAGGACGTCGAAGTGGGCCAGCAGCTCGACGTAGTCGCCGGGCTTGGCCATCATCCGCTTGATGTAGAGCTTCTCGTCCGGGTCGACCCCGACGTGCATCCAGAAATTGAACGAGTCGTGCACGTCGTCGGGCGTGAGCCCGTACTCCCGGATCGACTCGGCCAGGATGTCGTGGCAGTTCGTGTGCTGCTCGAACCCGTACTGGTACTCGTAGAGGAAGCCGGTGCAGCGCGGGTACTGCACGTCGTTGGTCCCGACCGTGTCGCGGATGATCGTGAACATCGGGCGCTCGCGCGGCGGTGCCGACCAGAGCATGTCGCCCTCGGCCGGGAACAGCCCGTGCAGGTGCCGCGTGCGACCGGTGTGGAAGTACTCCTTGTAGTCGTGCAGGTTGAACGCGTTGAAGTCCGCGCACTGCCCGTTGCCGATCTGCTCGATGCGCAGGATCTGGCCGCGCATGACCGGGACCGCCTTGCCCGTCCCGGGCTCCATCACGTGCTCGTAGAGGACCTCGCGGTCGGCCATGTCACCCCTCGTCGCCGGCGGGGCGGACGAGCTCCGGGTGCTCCGCGCAGAAGCGGACGAAGCCGCTGTGGAGGACCTCCGCGGGGGTCTCGCCGAGCCCGCCCTCGGCGATCAGGCGATCGAGCATCTGCGCCTGCTGCTGGTTGACCTCAACGACCACGGTGCGCTCAGCCATCGCGGCGCGATTCTAGATCCGGGGCTGCGGACGCGGTCGGGTTTGGGTCTTGTCGAGTGGCCGTTTCGAGGTAGGCGGCCAGGCGGGCGGGCACGTCGGCCGGCGCCACGGCGCCGAGCAGGAGCGAGAGCAGCACCCGCGCCTTGCGCGCGTTCAGCCACCCGGCGCTGACCGCGCCGCGGTCCAGCAGGTCGCGTTCGGAGCCCGGGAACCCATACGTGTTGCGCAGGATCTCGCCGGCGTGCGTGCGCGAGGCCAGGACGACCGGCCGCGTCGGGGCCACGTCGCCGATCGCGTCGGCCACGCCCGGCGGCACGTGGCCCCCGCCCATCGCCTCGACCACGACGCCCTCGCTGCGCTCCGCCGCGAACCGCAGCGCGCTGCCGTCGTCGCCCAGCACCGCGGTCACGAGACCCACCGGCCGCGGCGCGACATCGCCCGGAAGGGCGACCGGCGCCGACATCGGGCGCAGGAGCACGCGCGGCAGCCCCTCGGCCACGTAGCCGAGCGGCCCGCCCAGAGGCGACACGAACGCATCGGGCCGCGCCGTGTGGCCCTTGACCACGAGCCGCGCCGCGTGGATCTCGTCGTTGAGCACCACCAGGCAACCGAGCCCCACGGCGGCCGCGGACGCCGCCGTTTGCACTGCGGCCAGCAGGTTGGCCGGGCCGTCGGCCCCGGCCACGGTCGGGTTGCGCATGGCACCCGTGACCACCACGGGCCGCGGCGAGCGTACGAGCAGGTCGAGCGCATAGGCCATCTCGTCGATCGTGTCCGTGCCCTGCGTGACCACGACGCCGGCACAGGTCTCGAGCGTGCGCTCGATCTCGCCTGCCAGCTCGACCGCGTCGTGGAGGTCGAGGTGGGCGCCCGGCACCTGCCGGAACGTCGAGGCGTGGATGCGTGCCACGTCGCCCAGGCCGGGCACGGCGGCCACGAGGTCGTCCGCGGTGAGCTTCGGGACCACCCCGCCGCCACCGCCCGGAGTCATCGCGATCGTCCCGCCGAGTGCGATCACGGCGATGTCGGAGAGATTTTGCATACCTCATATGTCCTACCATCGTTCGATGCCCTTGGGGTCGCCGCCGGCGGAACCGCTGTTCGCGCCCGGGCGCGTCGGCGGCGTGGAGGTGCGCAACCGCATCGTGCGCGCCGGCACGTCGGAGACCATGGCCGACGACCGCGGCGCGGTCACCGACCAGTACGTCGCCCTCTACGAGGAGCTGGCTCGCAACGACGTCGGCCTGATCTTCACCGGCCACCTCTACGTCGCCACGCGAGGGCGCTACGCCCGCCGTCAGACCGGCATCTACGCCGACGACCTCGTCCCCGGCCTGCGCCGCGTCGCCGACGCCGTCCACCGGCACGGAGGCAAGATCTTCGCCCAGGTCGCCCACGCCGGCAGCCAGTCGCGCGTCGAGGCCGGCGTGCCGCCGCTGGCCCCGTCCGCGGTGCCCAACGCGCTGACCGGCCGCGACGTCCCCGCCGCCGCCGAGGACGAGATCGCCGAGGCGATCCAGGCCTTCGCCGACGGAGCCCGCCGTGCCGTCGAGGCCGGCTTCGACGGCGTCCACATCCACGCCGCCAACGGCTACCTGATCAGCGAGTTCTCCTCCCCCACCGCCAACCGCCGCGACGACGAGTGGGGCGGCACGCCCTCCAAGCGCGACCGCTTCATCATCGAGGTCGCCCGCGCCGTGCGCGCCGCCGTCCCGGCCGACAAGCCGGTGCTCCTGAAGCTCGGCATGGTCGACAGCACGCCGGGCGGGCTCGGGCTCGACGAGTCCGTCCCGCGCGCTCGCCGCCTGGTCGAGGACGTGGGGCTCGACGGCCTGGAGATCTCCTGCGGCGTGATGGAGCTCGCCACCGACTCCGCCCGCCAGTACGTCGCCGTCGACAGCCGCCGCGCGGCCGAGGACCTGCTCGTCCACCGCATCGGCAAACAGCCCGCCGAGGAGGCCTACTTCGTGCCCTGGGCCCGCGCCGTGCGCGGCACCGTCGACACCACCATCGTGGTCGCGGGCGGCATGCGCACGACGCAGACCATGAACCGGCTCCTGCGCGACGGCGAGACCGACTTCGTCGCGCTGGCCCGCCCGTTCATCCGCGAGCCCGACCTCGTGCGCCAGCTCGCCAACGGCCGCACCGGCCGGGTCGACTGCACCTCCTGCAACATCTGCCTGATGCACGAGGGCCGCCACTCGCTGCGGTGCTGGCGCACGCCGCGGCGCAACCTCCTCGAGCACGCCATCTTCCGCCTGCGTGGCGGCCTCCGTTCCTGAGATGGCGGCCACCGGTCTCTCCGGGAAACAACAGCGGCTCGCGCTCATCGGCATCACGGCCGCGGCCGCGACGCTGCGCGTGGCCATCGTCGGCGTCGGGCCGCTGCTCGACCCGATACGCGACGACCTCGGCATGTCGCGGTCGGTCGCCGGGCTGCTGACGACGATCCCTTACGTGTGCATGAGCCTGTTCGCCTTCGCGGGCATGCGCGTGGTGGCCAAGCTCGGCTACGGCCGGGTCATGCAGGGCTGCCTGGGCGTGCTCGCGCTGGCCACGCTTGTGCGGGCCTTCATGCCCAGCGCGACCCTGCTGCTGCTGATGACCGTGCCCATCGGCGTGGCCATCGCGCTGGCCGGCGTCGCCCTGCCGGCGGTGGTCAAGAACCGGTTCTCGGAGCGCAGCGGCAAGGTGACCGGCACCTGGGTGGCGGCGATGGGGCTCGGGGCGACGATCGCGGCGCTGACGGCGGTGCCGCTGGCCGACGCGCTCGGCGGGTGGCGCGCCGCTCTGGCGGTCACCGCGATCCCGCCGGCGGTGGCCATCCCGCTGTGGGCGTGGACCCGCGCGCGCGGCATCCCCCGCCCTCACGCGGCCTCCCTGGTGCGACCGCCGTGGCGGACGCTGCTGCCCCTGGCCATCGTGTTCGGGCTGCAGGCCATCTGCTACACGGGCGCCATCGCGTGGTCGGCGGCGCTGCTCTCGCAGGAGGGCTTCAGCGACGTCGTCTCCGGGATCGCCCCGGCGGTGATCTCGCTCACCGGGCTGCCCTTCGCGCTCTTCATCCCCGGCCTGTCGGACGGGCGCGACCGGCGCCGCTGGATCGCGGTCAGCGCGGCGGTGATGGCGTCGGGCACCTTCGCGCTGGCCTTCGCCCCGGCGACGGCGCCGTGGCTGTGGATGGTGATCCTCTCGATCGGTGACGGCCCCCTGTTCCCGCTCTCGCTCACGCTGCCGCTCGACGTGGCCCGCGACACCCACGAGGCGGCGGTCCTGAGCATGTGGACGCTCGGGATCGGCTTCGCGCTCTCGTCGATCGGACCGGTCATGGTCGGGGCGCTGCGCGACCTGACCGGCGGCTTCGAGCTGGCCTTCGCGGTGCTCGCGTCCTGCGTGGTGCTGTGCGGGCTGCTCGGGCAGCTCGTCGGCCCGGGCTTCGGTCGCGGCCACGCGGTCGAGTTGCCCGAGCACGCCTGACCCTGCGACCGAAACCGTTGCTTGGCCTTGGTGTCAGGTATTACCATGCCGCGCCGTGAGCACCGCCGGGAAGATCAGCGCGATTCTCAACCCTGGACGGATGCTCGCCGACGGCATCCCCTACCCGGACTACGCGGCCGCCCTGGAGATGCTCGACGCCGACGGCGACTGGTTCGACTTCTGGATGGGCGTCAGCCGCCGCTACGAGGAGCTCGGGATCGGGGCTCGCGAGGCCGGCAACGACGTGTCGGCCGGCGAGTGGCTGTGGCACGCCGCGCTGAGCGCGCACTACGCGCAGTTCATGTGGTTCCACGACCCTGAGCGGCGGGAGGCGGGCCAGCACGCCAAGGTCGCGCTCTACCGCGACGCGGCGCCGTTCATGGCACCGGCGGCCGAGCGCCTCGACCTGCCGTTCGAGGACACCGCGATCCCCGCCTACCTGCGCCGCCCCGACGTCGACGGCCCGGTCCCCTGCGTCGTGCTCATCGGCGGCCTGGAGAGCACCAAGGAGGAGAGCTACCTCTTCGAGGCCATGTGCCTGCGCCGCGGCATGGCCACGCTGGCCTTCGACGGGCCCGGCCAGGGCGAGATGTTCTTCACCCGCAAGCTCGGCCCGGGGTTCGAGAAGGTGACCTCGACCGTCGTCGACCACCTCGAGAACACCGCCAGCATCGACGCGGGCCGCATCGGCGTGCTCGGCCGCAGCCTCGGCGCCTACTACTCCGTGCTCTCGGCCTCGTGCGACCCGCGCCTACGCGCCTGCGTGGCCTGGGGCGCCTGCTTCGACCTCTCCGACCTCGACACCATGCCGCCGCACACGCGCGACGGCTTCATCTACGTCACCGGCATCGAGGACCGCGACGAGGCCACGGCGCACCTCCACGCGTCAATCGATCTCGCAGACGTCATCGACGGCCTGCGCTGTCCGACCTACGTCGTGCACGGCTACCACGACAGGATCTTCACCATGCCCGAGGTCGAGCTCCTGCGCGAGCGGGTCATCAACGCGCCGATCGAGATCGACGTCGAGATGGACGGCGACCACTGCTGCCACAACATGGGCCCGATCGTGCGACCGCGCATGGCGGACTGGATGGCCCAACGCCTCGCGGAGGTACCCGCGCGGTGAAGCCCGCCGCGTTCGACTACGCGGCCCCAACGTCTCTGGACGAGGCGCTCCAGCTCCTAGCGGCCAACGACACGGCCAAGGTCCTGGCCGGGGGGCAGAGCCTGATCCCGCTGCTCAACCTGCGCCTGGCCGCGCCCGAGCTGCTGGTCGACCTGCGCCGCGTCCCCGGCCTGAACGAGATCGCCCGCAAGGGCGACGAGCTCGTCATCGGCGCCACCGTGCGCCAGCGCCAGGCCGAGCGCGACCCGCTCGTGGCCGAGGCCGCACCCCTGGTCACCGCGGCGCTGGCCGAGGTCGGCCACCCGCAGATCCGCTCGCGCGGGACCGTCGGCGGCAGCATCGCCCACGCCGACCCCGCCGCCGAGCTGCCCGCCGCCCTGGTCGCCCTCGACGGCCGCGTGATCGCCCGCGGCCCGGGCGGCGAGCGCTCGATCGCCGCCGCCGACTTCTACCTCGGCTTCCTCACCACCGCGCTCGACGACGATGAGATCCTCGTCGCCGTCGCCCTGCCGGCGGCTCCGCCGCGCACCGGGGCGGCCTGCGTCGAGATCGCCCAGCGCGCCGGCGACTACGCCGCCTGCGGCGCCGTCGCCCAGGTCACGCTCGGCGACGCGGGCACGATCGCGCAGGCGCGCGTCGCCCTGATCGGCGCCACCGACCGCCCGGTCCGCGCCGCCGCCGTCGAGGAGGCGCTCGCCGGCGGGGCGAGCATCGCGGACGCCGCCGGCCACGCGGGCGACGGGGTCGAGCCGATCGACGACCCGCGCGTTCCCTCCGCCTATCGCATCCACCTCGCCGGCGTGGTCACGCGCCGGGCGCTCGAGCAGGCAAGGAGCCGCGCCGCATGAGCACGCACACCATCCGCGTCACCGTCAACGGGACCGAGCACGAAGCCGAGGTCCCCGCCCGCCTCACCCTCGCCGACTTCCTGCGCGAGCGCCTCGACTTGACCGCCACCCACCTCGGCTGCGAGCACGGCGTGTGCGGCGCCTGCACGATCCTGCTCGACGGCGAGACGGCGCGCTCCTGCATCATGCTCGCCGCCCAGGCCGACGGCTCGGAGATCACGACGCTCGAGGGCGTCGTCGCCGAGGACGAGGACCTGCACCCGGTCCAGCAGGCCTTCTGGGACCGCCACGGCCTGCAGTGCGGGTTCTGCACCCCCGGGATCATCATGTCGACGCTCGAGCTGCTGCGCGAGCACCCGCAGCCGACGCGCGAGCAGATCGACGACGCGCTCGGCGGCCACCTCTGCCGCTGCACCGGCTACGTGAAGATCGTCGAGGCGGTCGAGCAGGCCGCCGGCGTGCTCAGCGGGAGCCGGGCGTGAGCGCCGGCGACGGGCGCCCCTTCGGCGCCCCGCTGAAGCGCAAGGAGGACCCGCGGCTGCTGCGGGGCCGGGGCAAGTACATCTCCGACATCAAGCTCCACGGGATGCTGCACGCGACCGTCGTGCGCAGCCCGCACCCGCACGCCGAGATCCGCGGCATCGATACCGCGGCGCTGCTGGCCGACCCGCGCTGCATGGCCGTGCTCACCGCCGCCGACTTCGAGGACATGCCCGAGCTCGTCTGCATCGACGCCGAGGAGACCACGCTCCCGTTCCTGCAGCCGGCCCTGGCCCGGGACAAGGTGCGCTACGTGGGCGAGCCGGTCGCGGTGATCGTGGCCGAGGACCGCTACGACGCCGAGGACCTGATGACGCTCCTGGAGGTCGACTACGCGCCGCTGCCCGCGGTGGTCGACCCCGAGCGCGCGCTGGAGCCCGACGCCCCGATCCTGCACTTCCAGTCCAACCTCACCGACACCCTGCACTACAGCGACGGCGACGCCGCCGGCGCCCTCGCCAGCGCCCCCCACGTGCTGCGCGAGCGCTTCGCGACTCAGCGCTACGCCGGCATGCCGATGGAGACCCGCGGCGTCATCGCCTCCTACGAGGAGCGCAGCGGCTTCACGCTCTACAGCTCCACCCAGGTCCCCAACGGGGTCAAGACCAACCTGCAGACCGCGCTCGGCCTGCCCGAGAACGGCATCCGCGTGATCGCCCCCGACCTCGGCGGCGGCTTCGGCGTCAAGCTGCAGATCTACCCGGAGGAGATCCTCCTGTGCCGGATAGCGGAGCGCGTCAAGCGCCCGGTCAAGTGGATCGAGGACCGCTGGGAGCACTTCGTCTCCACCACCCACGGGCGCGAGCAGTTCCACGACGTCGAGGTGGGCTACGACGACGAGGGCCGGATCCTCGCCATCCGCGACGACTGCGTGACCAACACCGGGGCCTACCTGCAGAGCCTGACCATGGTCGAGCCGTTCATCGGCGTGTGCATGCTCACCGGGCCCTACCACCTCGAGAACTTCGAGGCCACGGCCAAGGTGGTGATGACGAACAAGACGCCGATGAACCCGTTCCGCGGCGTCGGCCACGTGCAGGCCGCGTTCACCATGGAGCGGATCATCGACAGCGTCGCCGCCGACCTCGGGCTCGACCCGGTGCAGGTGCGGTTGCGCAACATGATCCAACCCGAGCAGCTGCCGCTGAACCGCAAGTTCGGCAACGTGCTGGCGGGCACGATCGTCTACGACTCCGGCGACTACCCGACCTGCCTGAAGAAGGCGGCCGCGCTCGCCGGCCACGCCGACTTCGCGGACGAGCAGGAGCAGGCGCGGGCCGAGGGCCGCTACATCGGCATGGGCATCGGCTGCTTCGTCGAGGAGACCGGCCTGGGGCCGTACGAGTCCGGCACCGTCCGCGTCGAGCCGTCGGGGAAAATCACCGTGTTGACGGGCGCGTGCAGCAGCGGCCAGGGCCACGCGACCACGCTGGCCCAGATCGCCGCCGACGAGCTCAGCGTCGACATGGACGACATCCAGGTGCTGCACGGCGACACCGACCTCGTGCGCTTCGGCGTCGGCACCTACGCCAGCCGCACCGCCGCGGTCGGCGGCACGGCCGTGCGCCAGGCCGCCGGCAAGGCCAAGGACCGGGCCGCGTTCATCGCCGGCCAGCTCCTCGAGGTCGACCCGGTCGACCTCGAGCTGCGCGACGGCGCCTTCACCGTCGCCGGCTCGCCCGGCGCCTCGGTGTCGCTGGCCGACGTGGCCACGGCGGTCGCGCCGGGCTCGCCGCTGCCCGAGGGCGTCGCCGACTACGGCCTCGAGGCCACCGACGTCTTTCATCCGAAGACCAACACGTTCGCGTATGGCGTCCACGTGGCCACGGTGGAGGTGGACATCGAGACCGGGGTGGTCAAGCACCTGCGCCACGTCGTCGTCAACGACTCGGGCCGGGTCATCAACCCGCTGATCCTCGAGGGCCAGGTCCAGGGCGGCGTCGCGCTGGGCGTGGGCGGGGCGTTGCTGGAGGAGATCCTCTACGACGACGACGGCCAGCCCCGCAACCCGAACTTCATGGACTACCTGGTGCCCGGCGTGCAGAACGTCTCGCCCGAGATCGTCGTCGAGCACATGGAGATCCCCACGCCGCTGAACCCCGACGGCATCAAGGGCGGCGGCGAAGGCGGCGCGGTCGGCGCGCCGGCGGCCATCGCCAACGCGGTGGCCAACGCGATCCGCCCGGCCCGCATCGCCGCGACCCCGCTGTTTCCGGCGCGCGTGCACGAGGCGATCGTCGCGGCGGGGCTGGTCGCTACTGTCGAAGGCACCAAGTCATGACCCGTGTCGACGCCAAACGGAGATCCGGCCGCCGGCCGCGCCGTGCGGCCTCCGCCCCGGTCGTCCCGCAGCTCGAGAGCCGCACGCTGGCCGAGCAGGCCCGCGCGGCCATCCTCTCCGCCATCCTCGAGCAGCGCTTCGAGAACCGCCTGCCGTCCGAGGACGAGCTGGCCAAGATGCTCAACGTCAGCCGGACGACGATCCGCACGGCGCTGCAGCGCTTGGAGCAGGACGGCATCGTCAGCCGGCGGCGCGCCGTGGGCACGACCATCAACGCGCACGTCGCGCCGGCCAACCTCGCCCTCCAGCGCCTGGTCGGCTTCGACCTCCTGCTCGCGGAGAAGGGCTACGAGATCCGCACGGACGTCAGCTGGTCACGCGACGCGGCGCCGCCCGAGGCGGCCGCGGCGTTCGCGCTCACCGACGGCGAGGACTACTGCGTCACCAGCAAGGCCTACTACGCCGACGAGCGCCTGGCCATCCACATCCGCGACGTCATCCCGTGGTCGCACCTGCGCACCGAGAGCCTGGGCGAGCAGATCCCGGCCTCGATGTTCGACTTCAGCCGGGAGTTCCTGGTCGACCCGATCGACCACGCCATCGTCCAGATCGTGCCCGCGGTCAAGGACGGCAAGCAGAACACGCAGCTACGGGTGGGCAAGGGCGACGCCTTCGTGCGCCTGTACGAGACCCACTACTCGTCGGGCGGCCAGCCGCTGGCCTTCTCGATCATCGACGGAGACCCGCACTACGTGCAGCTGGAGGTCTTCCGAAGGAGCTGACATGAATCCGGAAGCCCAAACCCGCGAGGCCATGCTGCGGTGGATCACCGAGGGCCGCCGGTTCGCCACCGCGGTCCTCGTCGAGGTGCTGGGCTCGGCCCCGCTCGACCCCGGCGCGACGATGCTCATCGACGCCAACGGCGCGATCGAGGGTTCGGTCACCGGCGGCTGCGTCGAGGGGGCGCTGGTCGAGGAGGCGCAGCGCGTGCTCGGCGGCGGCGAGGCTGCGGTCAAGACCTACGGCATCTCGGACGAGCTCGCCGGGGACGTCGGCCTGATGTGCGGCGGCACCGTCCGCATCCTCGTCTCCGAGGTCACCGAGGACGACGCGCCCGCGCTGGTCGCGGCGTTGCTGGCCGAGGCCGAGGGCCGGCCGGCGGCCATCGCCACGCTGCTGGACGGCCCCAACGCCGGGCGCCGGCTGGCCGTGGTCGAGGACGACCTGACGGGCGAGTTCGGCGTCACCGACCTCCTGGACCGCTCGGTCAGCCGCGAGACGGTCGGGCTGCTGGCCCGCGGCGTGACCATGATCCGCCGCTACGGCGACGACGGCTCGACCATGGGCGACGACCTGCGGGTGTTCGTGCTGTCCTACGCCACCCCGGCGCGCCTGATCGTGTTCGGCGCCATCGACTTCTCCGCCGCCGTCGCCCGCCTGGCCCGCGACATCGGCTATCACGTCACCATCGTCGACGCGCGCCGGCCGTTCCTGCAGAGCGGCCGCTTCGACGCCGCCCACGAGCTCGTCTTCGAGTGGCCCGACCGCTACCTCGCGGACGTCGAGCTGGGCGAGCGCGACGTCGTGCTCGTGTTCACGCACGACGCCAAGTTCGACGAGCCGGCGCTGATCGGCGCTCTGCGGACCGGCGCGGGCTACATCGGCGCGCTCGGCAGCCGCAACACGCAGGACCGCCGCCGCGAGCGGCTTCTCGAGGCGGGCCTGACGCAGGAGGACGTCGACCGCATCGCCGCGCCGTGCGGGCTCGACATCGGCGCGGCCTCCCCCACGGAGACCGCGATCTCCGTGCTCGGCGAGGTCATCGCGGCGCAGAACGGCCGCGCCGGCGGGCGGCTGGGCGACGCCTCGGGGCCGATCCGGCGCAGCTCCGAGCTGAGCGTTTCGTGACCATCGGCGCCCCGGCGCCTCGGCTCGAGGACCGGCGCCTCCTACGAGCGGCGGGACGGTTCGTCGACGACGTCGACGTGGTCGGGCAGCTGGCCATGCGCGTCGTGCGCTCCGAGGTCGCGCACGGGCGGATCCGCTCCATCGACACCGAGGCGGCGCAGCGCGCGCCCGGTGTGGTCGCCGTGCTCACCGCACACGAGCTCGGCGACCTCGAGGTCATCCCGCTGCGCCTGGACTTCGGGATCGAGCTCGACCCCTACCTCCAGCACGTGCTCGCGCGCGACCGCGTGCGCTACGTCGGCGAGCCGCTCGCGGTCGTGGTGGCCGAGGACGACTACCTCGCCCACGACGCCGCCGACCTCGTGCAGCCCGACCTCGACGAGCTTCCGGTCGTGCTCGACGCCGTCGACGCGCTGGCCGAGGACGCGCCGAGCCTGTGGGACGGCCGCGACAACGAGGCCGCCGTGCTGACCAAGCGCTTCGGCGACGTCGAGGCCGCCTTCGCGGCCGCCGACCACGTCGTGCGGGCCGAGCTGTCGGTCGGGCGCCACACCGGCATGCCGCTCGAGACGCGCGGCCTGGTCGCCCAGTGGGACCCGGGCCGCGAGCACCTGACCGTGTGGGGCGCGGCGCTGGTCACGCACTACCACCGGCGCGTGCTCTCGCGCCTGCTCGACCTGCCGGTGCACAAGATCACGATGAGAAGCACCGACGCCGGCGGCAACTTCGGCGTGCGCGGCGACTTCTTCCCCGAGGACTTCCTCGTCCCCTTCCTGGCCATCCGCACCGGCCGCCCGGTCAAGTGGACGGAGGACCGAGCCGAGCACCTGGTCGCGACCAACCATGCGCGCGAGCAGCAGCACCGCATCGAGGCCGCGTTCGCGGCCGACGGGACGCTGCTCGGCCTGCGCGACGAGGTGTGGCACAACAAGGGCGCCTACATCCGCCCCACCGGCGTCGTCGTGTCGGAGATCTCGGTGGGGATGCTGCCCTGGCCCTACCGGGTGCCGGCCTACGAGGGCACGATCCACGTGGTCACCACGAACAAGACGCCGGTCGGGCCCTACCGCGCGCCCGGGCGCTACGAGGGCACGTTCGCGCGCGAGGTGCTGTTCACGCGCGCTGCGCACGAGCTCGGCCTGGACGGCGTGGCGCTGCGTCGGATGAACCTGCTCGACACCGCCGACCTCCCGCACGAGCCCGACCTCAGCGTGGGCGGCGAGGCCTTCGTGCTCAACTCGGGCGACTACCGCGGGCTCCTGGACAAGGCGGTCGCGTTCGCGGACTTCGAGGCCTGGCGCGCGGAGGCCGCTTCGCTCCGGGCGCAGGGCCGCCTGGTCGGCACCGGCCTGGGCTACTTCATGGACAAGAGCGGGCTCGGGGTCTACGAGACCGGCGGCATCGACGTCGACATCGACGGCACCATCCGCGTGCTCACCGGCGGGGCATCCTCGGGCCAGGGGATCGAGACCGTGCTGGCGCAGATCGCCGCCGAGGTGCTGGGCGTCGAGCTCGACGTGATCGAGGTCGTCCACGGCGACACCGACCTCGTCCCCGACGGCGTGGGCTCGTGGTCGAGCCGCAGCACGGTGATCGGCGGCAGCGCCGTGCTCGCCGCGGCCAACGAGACGGCCGAGAAGGCCCGGCGCATCGGCGCCGAACTGCTCGAGGCGTCGTTGGACGACGTCGTGCTCGGCGGCGGGAAGGTCCACGTCGCCGGCTCCCCCGGGCGCGCGCTCACGCTCGGCGAGCTCGCCGCCGCGGCCGCCGACCCCGTCGCCAGCCGCGAGCGCGGCGAGGAGCAGCCCGGCCTGGGCGCGCGCACGATCTACGTCGACCCGGCCATGAACTACCCCTACGGCGTCGGCCTCGGCCAGGTCGAGGTCGACCCCGAGACCGGCGGCGTGCGGCTGCTGCGCTACCACGTCGCCTACGAGATCGGGCGGGCCATCAACCCGATGCTCGTCAAGGGCCAGATCGCGGGCGGCGCGGCCCAGGGCATGGGCGGCGCGCTGCTGGAGGAGCTCACCTACGACGCCGCCGGCCAGCCCACCGCCACCTCGTTCATGGACTACCTCGTCCCCACCGCCTCGGACATGCCCGAGGTCGGCGTGCTCATCTGCGAGGACGCGCCCACCCCGACCAACCCGCTCGGCGCCAAGGGCGCGGGCGAGTCGGGGATCATGCCCGTGGGGGCGGTGATCGCGGCGGGGGTCGAGGACGCGCTGGGCGCGCCCGGCCTGGTCAACGTCCTGCCCCTGCGCCCCGATCGGGTGCAGGCGTGGGCGGCACAGGCGCGCGAGGGCTGAGCGCCGATGGCCGACGCGCGCACCGACTTCCTGGGCAAGCGGCCGCTGGGCCCGACGGGCCTCGAGGTCACCGGCATCTGCGTGGGCGCAGCGCCGCTGGGCTCGATGCCCGCGGACTACGGCGAGGTCGGCGCCGAGCAGGGCATCGCCGTCGCCCGCCGCGCGCTGGCCGGCCCGTTCAACTTCCTCGACACCGCCAACAACTACGGCGACGGGCGCAGCGAGCGGCGCATCGGGGTGGCGCTGCGCGACGCCGGCGGCCTGCCCGACGGGTTCGTGCTGGCGACCAAGGTCGACCGCGACGCGTCCGGCGACTTCTCGGGCGCGCGCGTGCGCCGGTCGCTGGAGGAGAGCTTCCACCGGCTCGGCATCAGCCGCGCCCAGCTCGTCTACTTGCACGACCCCGAGCACATCTCGTTCGCGGAGGGCATGGCGCCGGGTGGCCCGGTGGAGGCGCTGGTGGCCCTGCGCGACGAGGGCCTGATCCAGCACCTGGGCGTGGCCGGCGGCCCGATCGACCTGCTGCTCGAGTACCTCGACACCGGCGTGTTCGAGGTGGTGCTGACCCACAACCGCTTCACGCTCGTCGACCGCACCGCCGACCCGCTGCTCGACGCCGCCGTGGCCCGCGGCCTGGCCGCGGTCAACGCGGCCCCGTACGGCGGCGGCGTGCTGGCCAAGGGGCCCGAGGGGCGGCCGACCTACGGCTACGCGCCGCTCACGCCGGAGGCCCGAGCGCGCATCGTGGCGCTGGCGGCGACGTGCGCGCGCCACGAGGTCGCGCTCGCGGCCGTGGCGCTGCAGCACTCGCTGCGCGACCCGCGCATCGCCTCGACCGTGGTCGGCGTGTCGCGGCCCGAGCGCCTCGACGAGCTCGAGCGGCTGGCGCGGGTGCCCGTGCCCGACGAGCTGTGGGAGGCACTGGGCTAGGAGGAGGTGCGCACCGGCGAGGTAGCGCTCAGCCGCTGACGGCGTGCTCGGCGGCGAACTTCTCGCGGCAGCTCTCGCAGCAGAACCAGTGCCGCTGGCCGTCGACGTCGAGGTGCAGCGAGGCGTCGGTGACCGCCACCTCCATCCCGCACACCGGATCGACGGCAACCGCCACAGGCGGGCCGGCCGGGCGTGGCGCGGGTGCGCCGGCGGGGGTGGCGTGGCGCTCCTGGATGATCTCGGCCAGGATCGAGACGGCGATCTCGGCCGGGCTGCGGGCACCGATGTCGAGGCCGGCAGGGCTATGGAGCTGGGCGCGCAGCTCGTCGGGAACGTCGAGCGCGGCGCGCACGCCGTCACCGCGCCGCGGGCTGGCCACGAGGGCGACGTAGGGCACGCCCTGGCGTAGCGCGAGCGTCAGCAGGTCCTCCTCGTCGCGCCCGTGCTCGGCCACGATCACCGCGGCGGCGCCCTCCTCGAGGTCGGTGGCGCCGAGCTCGGCCTCGGTCACGTGGAAGCCCACGCGGCCGCCGAGCTCGCGCAGCGCCTCCGCGATCGGCGCGTTGCCGGCGACCACGAGCAGCGGCAGCGGGAGGCAGGGCTCGAGGAAGATCTCCATCTCGCCCCCGCTCAGGCACGGATTGTGGGCGGTGACCACGCCGGCGCGGGCATCGTCCTCGACGCCCTCGTCGGTCGCCTCGCCC
>Ga0105239_10004074_pt1 | contig 17630 bp, 17 predicted proteins | sample KBSC44metaG_FD_92761 | JGI IMG/M metagenome (GOLD analysis project Ga0105239, IMG submission 92761) | Corn rhizosphere microbial communities from Kellogg Biological Station, Michigan, USA - KBS C4-4 metaG | ecosystem: Host-associated > Plants > Roots > Rhizosphere > Soil | place: Michigan, USA...
CTCCGCCATGCCCACCTTTGGACGCGCCCCCCAGTGGGGTTCCAAGTGGAAGAAGTTCGTCAGTGAAAACGCCGGGCGCTGGCTGGGGGTCTACGCGCAATGCAATTCCCTGCCCTACGAAAACACTTGGCTGGATCTCGATCCTGAAGTGAAGGACCCGCTCGGCGACCCGGTCTGCCGCATCACCAGCGGTCCCAAAGTGAACGAGCCGCGCGCCAGTGCCTACGCCGCGAAAAAGGCTGAAGAGTGGTTCCGCGCCGCCGGAGCGATTGATGTCATCACCGTCCCCAACACCCAGGGCCCCAATCTTTCGACGCATGCCACGGGTGGCACTCGCATGGGCCAGAAGGCTGAATCAAGCGTGGTCGATCCCTACGGCTTCGCGCACGAATCGCCGAATCTCGGTATTCTGGGCGGATCTACGCTTGTGACGCACGGCGCGCGCAACCCGACGCTCACGATTCAGGCCTTGGCGTGGCGTACCGCCGAGCACCTGGTCAAGAACTGGAAGTCGATCGGAGGGTGAGGCCGCTAAAGCAGCGGCGTGGCCCTGCAGTCATGAAAAAAAATGGAAGTGCGCACCAAAGAGCCGCCGAAGAACGTACCGGGGGTGGGCTACTAGTGCGAGCCGTCATCAAGGCTAAGAATCGCCATCGCCTTCCGCGCCGAGCGAGTACAAACGCCCTTCCTTGCATCGCCCCTGCCTGCATGATTTAAACTTTGGCGCCACATTCCTTACGGACGAATTACGGACGGCGTGCGTGGCGAAGCCAGGCAGACAGCGTTACGATATGATGAAGAGCGTGGATCTTTTTACCCGGGGGGACGGATTGCCGGGGTCCTGTGAGCGACTGAGGGGATCTTTCCATGGAAAAACAAGCGCAAAACATACAAGAAGCATTTCTAAACAACGCGCGCAAAGACAAGACGTTTCTGACAATTTACCTGATGAGCGGCGTGAAGCTTTCCGGGCGAATTAAGAGCTTCGACAAGTATTCAGTGGTGCTTGAAACCAACAGTCAAGAGCAACTGATTTTTAAGCACGCGATTTCTACCGTCGTCGTCTCGAGGCCCTACCATTCCGCGCCGCAAAGCAATGCCGCGACGGTGGGAACACATGTCGCCCCGGGCGCGCCGGGTGGCGACGAGCATCACTAGACACGCCCTTGCCAGCTTCCCAAGAAGTTGCGATCCTGGTCGGTCTGAATCTCACGGGCCGGGGCACGCAGCGGAAGCTGGCGGGCGGCGAGTCCGCGCAAGCGAGCGCGGAAGACTCCCTGAGCGAGCTCGCATCCTTGGCGGCGACGGCAGGCGCACAGGTGGCGGAGAGCCAGATCCAATCGCGCTCTAGAGTGGACTCGGCCACCCAGATCGGCTCCGGCAAAGTCGAAGAACTGAAGGCGCTGGTTCACCTGCATGAGGCTGACGTGGTTATCTTCGACCGCGAATTGACGCCCACGCAGCAGCGTAATTTAGAGCGGGCCTTGGACGTAAAGGTGCTCGACCGTACGCAGCTGATCCTGGACATTTTTGCGCGGCGCGCGCGAACCCGCGAAGGGCAGTTGCAGGTGGAACTCGCGCAGCTGAACTACTTGTTGCCGCGTTTGACGGGACACGGAGCGACCATGTCGCGATTGGGCGCCGGCATCGGCTCACGCGGCCCGGGCGAAACCAAACTCGAAACCGACCGCCGCCGCATTCACCAGCGCATCCATGCCATCGAGCGCGGGTTGGAGCGAGTGCGCGGTGGGCGCGCCACGCAACGCCAGCAGCGCCAGGCGGTGCCGCTCGCGACCATTGCACTGGTGGGCTATACTAACGCCGGCAAATCATCGCTATTCAACCGGCTCACCGGCGCCGAGGTGCTTGCTGACGCCAAGATGTTCGCCACGCTCGATCCCACAGTGCGGCACATTACGCTGCCGTCGCGCCGCCGGGTTCTGGTCAGCGACACGGTCGGGTTTATCCGCAATCTGCCGACCACGCTTGTCAAGGCGTTTCGCGCGACCCTCGAGGAAGTGGTGGAAGCGGAGCTGCTGCTGCATGTAGTGGACGCCAGTTCGCCGCACGCATCCGAGCACACCGCGCATGTGATGGCCACGCTGCAGGAAATTGGCGCGGACACAACGCCGCAGATTTTGGTGCTAAACAAAGTGGACCAGGTCGCCGGTGAGCCGGACGCGTCGGCGCTGGCGCGGCGCATACTTGAAGATCCCGAGCATCAGCCTGCCGGAGCGGTGGCGATCTCGGCCCTGACGGGCGCGGGCTTCAGGGCGCTCCTCACGAAGATCGACGAGGCGCTGCCGCTGGATACGGTCAGCGACTGCACCTTCCGCATTCCCGCCGGCGACGGCGGACCTATTCATACGCTGCACGAACACGCGCGCGTTATTTCGACGCGTTACGCCGATGAAATGTGCGTGATCCGCGCGGAGACACCCGAGTCCATCCGGCGCCGGCTGGCGAAGTACTTGGTGGCGTAAGCCCGGGTGGCATAAGCTATGATGAAGAGCAACTGATGAACGGGCCGAATCTGCTCACACTCCTGCGGATCTTCTTCGTCCCGCTGCTGGTGGCAGCGCTGCTCGGAGGCGGGTTCGTCGAACCCTATCTCGAGGCGGTACTGGGACCCCTGGCGATCACCCGGCAAACTTTTGCGCTGCTGATCTTCTTAGTGGCGGCCGCCACCGACCTTCTCGACGGATATCTTGCGCGGCGCTGGGGGCAGATCACCACGGTAGGCACGCTGCTCGATCCCATCGCCGACAAATTGCTCATTTCCGCTGCACTGGTTTCTCTGGTGGACATCCACCGCGTACCGGCGTGGATGGTGATTCTGATCATCGGCCGCGAATTTGCAGTTTCGGGATTGCGTTCGATTGCGGCGGCCGGCGGCTATACCATCGAGGCCAGCGACCTGGGGAAAACGAAAATGGTGGCGCAGGTGGCCGCCATCGCACTGGTGATCGCGGGCATCCGCTGGCCGCAACTGGATCAGTTAGCATTGTTTGCCATGTGGGCCGTGGTGCTGTTCGCGCTGCTGTCGGCCGCCGACTATTTCCGCAAGTTCTGGGGCACGGTGGACAGCCAGGTGAAATCCCGGCGGCGGCGGGAATTGCTGGCTTGGCAGCGACAGCAGCGCAAGCTCAGGCACTCCGAAGTGACTGCTTCCGCGAAAGCGGTCGGTAAAAGCTAGACGCTCACGGCCAGGCCCGTGGCTTGCCACGCATCCAATCCGCCGATAAGGTTGGTCACGTTTTCAAACCCCGCGCGCTGGATTAGACTGCACGCGATGGCGCTGCGGGCGCCTCCCTTACAGTTGACCACCACGGGCTTATTGGGGTCCAGATCATCCAGCATTTTGGAGACGCGGTCGAGCGGCTTGTGCATTGCGCCGGGGATGTGGCCCTGCTCCCACTCGGTTTTGCGCCGGACATCGACGATTTGAATCGATCCCGGCTCGTCTGCCAACTCGCGATTCAGCTCCGCCGCGGTAATCTGCATGATCTGCGCCGCAGGCTTCTGCTCGGCTGCCCACCGCGTCATGCCGCCTTCGAGGTATCCGGCTACGCGCTCGAAGCCCACCCGCGCCAGACGGGTGCGCGACTCCTTCACGGCAGCCTGATCTTCGGCCACCACAATCAGGTCATGATCCAGGCCGAGCAGCGCGCCCGCCGATCCCGCAAACTGTCCGGCCAGCGGAATGTTCACAGCGCCGGGAACGTGCCCGCCCGCAAAATCCATCGGCGGCCGGGTATCCAGTACGATATCGCCGGCTCGCTGCCGCTCCAGAACCTGATCCGGCGTGAGCGCCTCCATGGGCAGCAGGAACTCGAGCGGAATCGCGCCGGTGCGGTTGATTTCGGCATCCTGCGCGAAGTACTCAGGCCGGTCGGGCAGCTCGGCCGTTAGCAACTGCACGAATTGTTCCTTACTCGAAGCACGCAGCGCATAGTTCAGTTCGCGTTCCTTGCCGATGGTTGACTGGCGCTCCGGCCGCATCTGTTTGCCGCACAAGGAACCTGCGCCGTGGGCGGGATAGATCTCGACCTCATCGCCCAGCGGGACCAATTTTTGGTGCAGGCTGTCATACAGCATCGCCGCCAGTTGCTGCGGGGTTTTATCCTTCGACAGATCGGGCCGCCCCACATCGCCGATGAACAGCGTGTCGCCCGTGAGTACAGCCCAGGGCTTTTCACCGCGATCCAGATCCGTCACCGTCACCGAAACACTCTCCACCGTATGTCCCGGAGTTTCGAGGAAGCGGAGGATCACGCGGCCGAAGCGGATTTCGTCGCCGTCATGCACGGCCACGTGCGGAATGGGTGAATCGGCCGCCGCGCCCAGGTAGATCTTTGCACCGGTTCGCGCGGCCAGTTCCACGTGCCCACTGACGAAGTCGGCGTGCAGGTGCGTTTCAATGATGTGTTCGATCTTGAGCCCGCGCGCCTGGGCTTCGTCAAGGTAAATGGACACGTCGCGCTGCGGGTCGACCACACACGCTATCCCCTCGGACCCCAGCATGTAGGACGCGTGAGACAGACAGGTGAGATAAAACTGCTGGAAATACATTTCTCTTAGGGCGGCTACGCCGGCAGATACTGGCGGAGGGTCCCATAGAACGACCGGACAAAGTCAGCGGCGGATTTGTCGGCGGCCGCTTGATCGCGATTCACAATCGGAACCACCACCCGCACCAATGCCGTGTCGGTGCGATTCAAGCGCATGGCGTCCACCACCACCCAAAATTTTGCCGTATATTCGCTGGCGATGGCGCGATCGCGCGATTGATACCAATACAGCACCAGGCTGCGCTCATCTCCGTGCGCCACCACATAGCGGTTCACTTGGATGGGCGCCTCTCCACCCACATCGATCGAGGCATAACTCGATTCAAGTGGCGTCCAGCCGCTGCCCGGAAGGCAGTTCTTAGGCGAATGAGGGGCTTTGCCGTTGCGCTGCGACCGGAACGCCGCTACGAACAGGTTCGCGCCAGCGCCATTGGCGGTGTAATACCGGTTTAGAAGATCGTCCGCTTTGAGAACGGCTTGCGTGTCGGCGTCGATCACGCCTTCCTGCAGCAATTTCCAGGAACCAAGCGTCACCGGAAATTGCGCCAAAGCCCGGCCGCTGGGCGGGGATTCCGGACGCACCGCGCTATAGATCAGCACACCCTGCAAAACAATCAGCAGGGTAGCCGCCAGCGCCGCGCGGGAACTCAAAAACTTAAACAATGTCAGCCTCCGCCGGGCGTTTCCCGACAAAACGGTTAATGAGTACGTGGAGGCCGCCCAACATGATGAGGGCAATCACAAAAATGATCCAACCTTCCAGGCTATGGAAGAAGCCGCGCGCCAGTTCCGGATTGATTTCACTCAGGACGCCGGTGATGGTTACGCGGCCGGAATTCGACAGAATAGCGATTGGGATGGTCGCGGCCAATAGAACCCAGCGCATCCAAACCTTCTTGTCGAAGAAGTAGGCGTAAACCAGGGAGAGGAAGGAAAGCGAAAGCAGACTGCGAATTCCGCTGCATGCTTCCACCACGGAAAGTTTCTGGCTCGCCAGTTCTAGAATGTTGCCGTCGCGCAGTACCGGGATCCCCATTAACCCTAAGCTGAACTCGGCTACTTGACTGGCGAACACTTGGAGCGGAAACGTGATCTGGTTGTAAATCACCGACGGGATCGGGATCATAAAAGGCAACAGCAGCAGAGGAAACGCGAGTTCACGCACCAGGCGCGTCCCGCCCATTACCAGCAGCAATCCCAGGAGCGCGATCAGGAACGAGGTCCGCTGCATGAACAACTCCGCGCCCAGCGTACCCACATACCCTTGGAGAGCCGCCCACGCCATCACGCCCAAGCCCCACCAGGCGGGATGGAAATCTAGAGCGAGAATCCGGTCACGGCGCTGCCAGGCTATGAACGCGGCGACCGGGGGCACGAAAAAGCCGTGGCTGACGTCCTCATCGGTGCTCCATTGCTCCACCAAGTGCCGTAATATTGGGAGATATGCAATGATGAGGAGCGCACTAAACCACGCTAAAGGAACCCACGGAATCGACCGGCGCAGCACGGCAGGCTGCTGTCCGGACAGATGGTCGATAGCCGAAGCCATAGGCTGCTTTTAGTATATGTGATAAAGTGGCGCTCCAAATAGACTAGGAGTACTGTGCTCAAGAAATTCATTCTTACCGTTTTGTGCACGTCCGCCGCGTTCCCCCAAACGCCGGCCATCGACTGGGACCAGCAAAAGGCCGAAATTCTGCGGCATTACCGAGCGCTGGTTCAGCTCGACACCAGCAATCCGCCCGGCAACGAGACCCGAGCCGTCGAATATCTGAAGAAAGTACTCGAGGACGAAGGCATCCCGACCAAAACCTTCGCTCTAGATCCCAAGCGGGCCAATCTCGTCGCCCGGTTGAAGGGCAACGGCAGTAAGCGCCCGTTGCTGATTCTGGCGCACACCGATGTGGTGGGCGTGCAGCGCGAAAAGTGGCCGGTGGATCCCTTTGGCGCTGTATTGAAGGACGGTTACATCTGGGGCCGCGGCACCCGCGACGACAAACCGATCCTGGCGGCCGACCTGATGGTGATGCTGCTGTTGAAGCGCGGAAGCGTGCCCCTGGACCGCGATGTCATCTTCCTGGCCGAAGCCAGCGAGGAGGCCGATACTACCGGCGTCGGCATCAATTTCATGCTGGCCCAGCACTTCGATGAAGTGAACGCGGAGTTCTCGCTCACCGAAGGCGGCGGAGCCACGCTCGAAGGCAACAAGGTCACGATTGTGAACATCGGGACAGCGGAAAAAGTGCCCGCCCGCATCCGCCTGATTGCCAACGGAACCTCCGGGCACGGTTCGATTCCGCGCCTGGATAACGCCGTGACGCATCTGACCGCGGCCGTCGAGAAGGTGGGGACCTGGGAGACTCCCATGCGCCTGAACGATACGACGCGAAGTTACTTCGAGAAACTGGCCACCATCAGTTCGCCCGCAGACGCCGCGCGCTATAACAGCCTGCTAAATCCGAAGACCGCGCCCGCCGCCGAGCGCTATCTGGCCGAACACGATCCCAGCCGCTATTCCATGCTACGAACGTCGATCGTGCCCACCATGCTGAAAGCCGGGATCGGCCCTAACGTAATTCCGTCGGAAGCCGAGGCCACCATCGATATCCGCGCCCTTCCGGACGAAAACATCGCCCAGTTTTTCGCGGAATTGCAGAAGATCATCGGCGATCCGGCGGTAAAGATCGCGCCGCTTCCTATCGCGCACCCGCCGTCGCCGCCCTCCAGTGTGAACACCGAAATGTACCGGATACTGGAGCAGGTGAGCAAGAAGATGTATCCCGGCGTCACGGTTTTGCCCACCATGACCACCGGGTCGAGCGACAAGGCGCAGTTGCGCGCCAAGGGCATGCTGAGCTATGGGATCGGCCCGTATGCGAGTGAGGCTGACACAGCCCAGTACGGGGCGCATGGCGACGTCGAGCGGTTGCTCGAATCATCGCTTTACAATTTCGTTGAGTTCGATTGGAATGTGGTGACCGAGGTGGCGGCCAAGAAATGAGAATGCTCGGGTTCCTTTTACTGTCCGCCACTGCTCTCACGGCGCAACCGAAAGCAATCGACTGGGGGCAGCAGCAGGCAGAGATCTTGCGGCACTTCCGGGCGCTGGTGCAAATCGATACCACCAACCCGCCAGGGAACGAGACCAAAGCGGTCGAATACTTGAAAAAGGTTCTGGAGGACGAAGGCATCCCGACGCAGACCTTCGCGCTCGACCCCAATCGCACGAATCTGGTGGCTCGCCTGAAGGGCAACGGCAGCAAACGGCCGCTGCTGATCATGGCGCATACCGACACCGTCGGAGTGCAGCGCGAAAAGTGGCCGGTAGATCCGTTCGGCGCGGTGTTAAGAGACGGCTATGTCTGGGGGCGCGGCGCCACCGACGACAAAGACAAACTGGTCGCTGTGCTGATGTCGATGCTGCTGATCAAGCGCTCCGGCGCGGCCCTGGACCGGGATCTTATTTTTCTGGCGGAGTCCGGTGAGGAAGCGGATCCCACGGGAGTCGGAATCCGTTTCATGACAGAGAAGCACTTCGATCAGATCGACGCCGAGTTTGCCCTAAGTGAGGGTCCCGGCGCGACCATGGAGAACGGCCGAGTCGCAACGGTGCAGATTACGACCACGGAAAAGATTCCGCGCAGGGTGCGTCTGGTGGCTAACGGCACTTCCGGCCATGGGTCGATTCCACGCCTGGACGATGCGGTGACGCACCTGAGCGGCGCGGTACAAAGAGTGGGCACGTGGCAGACTCCCATGCGGCTGAATGACACTACTCGGACCTACTTCGAAAAACTAGCGACTATTAGTTCGCCCGAGAAAGCCGCTCGCTATAAAGATCTGGTGAATCCGCAGCGTACGGCGGCAGCCCAGCGATATCTGGCCGAATTCGAGCCGATACACAATTCGATGCTCCGCACTTCGGTGGTGCCCACCATGCTCAAAGCGGGCATCGGACCGAACGTCATCCCCTCGGAGGCGGAAGCGAGCATCGACATCCGGACGCTCCCGGACGAGGACATACCGCAGTTCATGGCGCAAATGACGAAGATTATCGGCGACCCAGCGGTGAAGATCGAACCATTGTATGCAACCCGCCCGCCGGCGCCGCCGTCGCGGTTGGACACGGAGATGTACCACGCGCTGGAGCACGCGGCCAATCGGGTTTACCCGGGATCGACGACGCTGCCGACGATGCTTACGGCATCGACCGACATGGCTCAACTGCGGGCCAAAGGCATTCAGTCCTACGGGATTGGTCCGGCGTTATCCCCGGATGACTTCGCGAACCACGCCTGGCACAGCGACGTGGAGCGCATTCCGGAAGTTTCGCTATACAAGTTTGTCGAGTTCACCTGGAATGCGGTGACTGAGGTGGTAATCAAGAAATGACCGGGTTCCGCCGACACTTCAGGGGCGAAACCTAAGCCGCCGGCTCGGGCGCGACTTTGTCTTTTAGCCTGTCTGCTGTTAATCTATCCGCGGTCCGGTTGACCAGGTGGCGCGGATCGAGTAAATGCTGCGGCCGGAAATCGTTGCGCGACCAGCGGCTGCCAGCCTCGAATTCGATCCCCAGAAAGTAGCCGATTTCGCGAAATACGCAGTACTTTACTTTGCCGACCAGCACCCCTTTAGGGTACGTAATGCGGTACGGCGTTCCCAGAGGCACGGGGCGGTCTACCTGAAGACAGGCCCCCGAAAGCGAGATATCTTCAAGGTTGGCGACGCTGCGACGAACGCGGCCAGCCTGATCCTTCCACTGCACATCCACCAAGTCGGCACAAAGCAAACGGGGCTCAATACGCCTGTCCATCATATCTGAACTGTTTATCGTCGTTTCCTGCATATTTGTTTAGCAAATGGACCCTAGGCAATTTGTACCTAGTCAGGGGTTAGGGCTGGTTGCTTGACGCCCGCCGAAACTCTCATGCGCACATTCCGTTGGTACCATGTGGGACGGAGCCTCGTCTGCGGACCGTCATCCTTCATCTCGTCCTGATCGCTATTTTCGGCGTCTTTTTGCCCCTTCGCAAGGGGCTCGGCTTTCTGGAGCCCATCATGATTACGGCCTATTCCTGTCTGGGGGTCCTATTCGCCGCACCCGCGGCGGCCAAAGCGTTCTCTATGGGCCGGCCTCAAACCATGCGGGAAGCCGGAGTGCGGACGGCCAAAGCCGTAGGCTACGGCGAAGGCATGGCGCTGGTGATGCTGATCAGCGGACTGGTTAGTGTGAGCGTTGCAAATGGGCGGGCATTGTATCCGGAGTTGGATGTGCTGGGTCTAAGCGCCGCGCTGGGCCTGGCCGCCGCCACAGCGCTGGCGCTATTTTCCGGCTGGATGACGCTGCGTTTTTCGGGGGCCTGGGCGCGAGCGGGCATGCGTGTGGTTTTCATGGGGCTTCTGATCCTGTTTGTGCTCCAAGGCTCACGGCTACCCGAAATTCCGCTGCGCGGGATCGAGCTTTCCGTGGCGCTCTCCGCGTTGATGGTCATCCTGCTGCGCCGGCAAGTGCATCCGAAATGAACGCGGGAACCCAAACTACGCCGGCCAGATTCGATCCGGATAAACTGCGTCTACTGGTTCGCGTGGGAGTTTTTGTATTGTTGGTCATCCTGGGGAGAATGGTTTTCCCGGTGCTGATGCAGCCCTTCGGAGGACTGCTGGTGGTTTCGGCACTTTCCGCTTTCGCCACGGGCGCGCTGGCGAATGCCCTGGTAGCTCGCGGATGGGAGCGCGGCCAGCTTTCCGATTTTGGCCTCGGCTGGGCGCCAAAGTCAGGCCGCGAACTGGCGACAGGAATTGCCGGTGGCGCGGGCGGCGCGGTGCTAATTGTGGTGGCTGCGGTGGTTTCGGGGCTGGCTACCTTCGACGCGGTCCCGCTTGCGGAACGAGCGTGGGGAGAAATTCCGGTTTTAGTGGTAGTGCTGCTCTTCGGTTCCGTGGGCGAGGAATTGGTGTTCCATGGCTACGCCTTCCAGCACCTGGTGCGTCATATGGGCGAGTTCGCTACGGTTCTGCCGGTCGGGATTCTGTTCGGGCTGATGCATCTGGGAAACCAAAACGTGACGTTGCTGGCAGTGGTCAACACCATCGCTTGGGGCGTGCTGCTGGGATGCGCCTACTTACGCACGCGCACCCTGTGGCTGCCCATTGGAATGCACTTCGGATGGAATGTGGCCATGCCCTTCCTGGGAGTGAATCTCAGCGGGTTTACAATAGCAGTGACGGGATATGAGCTGCACTGGAGAACCGGCGTTCTCTGGGGCGGCGGCGCGTACGGCCTGGAAGGCGGCTTGCTTACGACGGTGGTCGTGGCAGGGCTGTTCATAATGTTGTATCGTGTGATCCCGCAGCGAGGTTAATGATGCGAAGACTCGCGCTGGTGGTGATTGTTTCAATGGCGTCCGCCCGCCTGCACGCCGACTCCAAGAAATTAACGCAGGACCAGCGCATCGAAATTTTGCGCGGTTTAAGCTCTGAATACGCCAAGATCAAAGTACTGCTGCCGCGCTCAAAAAAGGCTCTGGAATTCTCGAACGACGGCACCTGGGATCACGATGTCTGGCAAGCCGCATTCAAAGAGTTTGGCCCTGCCGGCCGCATAGGCGACTTGATTCAAGTGACCCATGTGGAAATCGACAAAGACCGCATTGTCCTGGATCTTAACGGTGGGATGAAGGGCAAGCGGAAATTCCTGGACCACCTTGAGATCGGCATGGGCGCGCAGACTACTCCGATCAATGGGCCCGCGACGAATGCGCCGAGCGGTACCACCGTCGCACTGACGTTCGGCGGCCCGATAGGAGAAGTCACATCGGCGGAAATCAAGAAGATGCTCCAGCCGATTCTGGATTTCGAGGGAGAAACCGTGACGGCAAACTACGTCGAAACGTTGCCGGAGCCCATTAAGCAAGCGGTTAAGGCCAAGAAAGCCATTGAGGGAATGAACCGGGATCAAGTCCTTCTGGCGGTAGGCAAACCGGTGCGCAAGAGCCGCGAGTCCAAGGAAGGCACCGACTATGAAGATTGGATTTACGGCGAGCCTCCCGGGCGGGTGACCTTCGTTACCTTTACCGGCGACAAAGTCGTAAAAGTGAAGGAAACCTACGCCGGACTCGGCGGTTCGGTGGCGGAAACGCCGCAGCAGCCGTAGCGACCAGTATCAGTACTCCCCTCGTACCATTACTCGCCGAACCTGAGTACCTTGTGGCTTCTGCGTTCCTCGGGCCAAACTAAATCCAAGGATTTCTGTCTCTTAATGGAGCGCACCGACTTCGAATCATGGAACGGGAAGGAGGTCGCCAGGCTGCTGGCGCTGGTGGAGAACCAGCGGCGCTATTACCAGGAAATGGTGGCCAGCCTGCCGGTTGGGCTAGTGGTGCTCTCGGCGAACCGGACGGTAGTGTCCGCCAACCGGGCATTCCGGCAGGCGTTCGGACTTCGCATCGAGGACCTCCGCGGGAAGAGCATTGAGCGGATCCTGCCCTCCGACCGGCTGATCGAAAAGATCCGCGAGATGGCGGTCGAGGGAATCCCACAGCCCGGATTTTTGTTGCATCAAGCCGGGAAGGTGCTGCGCATCTCCGTTCTTCCTCTTCGTAGCTGGGACGAAGAGACGGAAATGGAAACGCTACTTATGATCGCCGACGTCAGCGATGTGCGCTCGGGCGCGGCGCCGGTTGCCGATGCTCCGCGCGCTGTGCGCACCTCACCCGCGGTTCCCGTCCCTGCCGAAAGCTTGGGGGCGATCCTGTGGCGGGCGGATGCGGGCAGGCTCCAGTTCACCGACGTCAATGGCCGGATCGAGCAGATGCTGGGATATCCGGCGTCCTACTGGCTTCAATCGCCGGCGTTCTTCGCGCAACGGATTCACAAAGAAGACCGCGAGGCGGTGCTTGCACTCTACCGGACTGCGGTTCAGCACGGCCGCGAAGTGAATGCCGAATTCCGGGCCATGACGGCGTCGGGCGAAACGATCTGGTGCCGGGAGACGGTGCGCCAGGCCGAGCCTGGTGTTCTGGCTGGAGTGCTTACGGCGATCGGACAGCGCAAGGATCTGGAACAGCTTCGAATTACGGCTGAACGCAATTCGGCTCTGCACAGCCTCTCCGCGCGTCTGGCGCATGACCTCAATAATCCTTTGATGATTATCTCGGGGTATGCGGAGGAGATGCTCAATCCGCTGGAAGCGAGCGACCCGCGCCGCGCGGAAATCGAACAGATTCTCGCGGCTACCGAACGTATCGGTAGCCTGACGGCGCAACTGCTCGAATTCACCCGCAGGCAGGCGAGCCCGGCGGAGCGCGTGGACCTCGCGGCGCTAGTCTCCGGCCTGGGCGGGAAGATTGAAACGCGAGCCGCCAAGCCGGTATGGGCCATGGCGAACCGGCAACAGCTCGAAGAGATCCTGCCGGTGTTGGTTTCCACTTTGCGAGAGGACCGCGCACCCATTGTCGTCACCTGCGATACCGCCGTCATCACGGACCACATCGCGGGCGCTTTACTCGCTCCCGCGACCTACGCGCGAGTGACCGTGGCGGCAGCCGGCTTCGTAATGGAAGCCGAAAAGCGTATGGTGATTTTCGAATCGTTCCTGCACAAGACCCCCGGCAAGTCGACAGGCGCGGCGCTCGCGCGGGCTTACGCCGCGGTGAGGGAGTGGGGTGGCGAACTGGGCTTTGCGAGCGAGACGCCGCAAGGGTCCGTCTTCACGATGTATTTGCCTCTGGCGGAACCGGATGAGGAGCCGAAAACAGAGCCAACGAGTGGGGCGGCACGGCCCACGGATGCCCCGCGCGAAACCATACTGGTGGTGGATGATGAAGCCGGGATTCGCAGCTTGATCGCCAAAATCCTGCGGCGGGAGCACTACCGCGTGCTGGAAGCTGGCACTGCCGCCGAGGCGGCGACGGTGGCGGCAACGCATGGAGCCGCGATCCAGCTCCTGGTCACGGACGTGATGTTGCCGGACCGCAACGGGCGGCAACTTGCCGAAAAATTAGTCGAGACTTTGCCGAAACTGAAGGTGATGTACATCTCCGGCTTCACCGACGATGAATCGATACGCGCCGGCACGTTTCCCCCAGGCGCTCGCTTCCTGCAGAAGCCCTTCACGCTAGGCGCGCTGCTGGGGACGGTGCGCGAGACGCTGGATCAATAGCCGTGGCGCGCCGGCCTTCCTTGAATTGAACCTGTTGAAGGAATCTGTTGGATACAACCTGTTGGATAGAACTTATTGGATTGAAACTATTGGATTGAACCAGGCTGCTTGGGTTCGAGCTTGATCTCTCCAAAGGTCGATTCGTACTGCGTAACATTCTGATTGAGCACGTTGGCCAGCGCCTTGGCCTGCTGCGGACTCAAATAAACCCCTTCGAAATTATGAATCGTCACGGCGTCGGGCGCGGACTGGTTCATGGTTCCGAACAGCAAAAAGAAATCCCACAGGCTCACGCGCACCTGAACGCTGTTGGCATAGTGCTCACGATAGTCGGAGGTGTTGGTGAGCTGGATCTTGGTTTGCGGCGGCTGCGGAGTCATATACGTTCAGCATAAAACGTCCAGCAGGAACGCGTACTCGACAGCGGTTTCCTTCAGGTACTCGTAGCGGCCGGATGCTCCGAAGTGGCCGCTCCCGAGGTTGGTCTTAAGCAATAACGGGCGATCGTTCGTCTTCAGCGCTCTGAGCTTCGCCACCCATTTAGCGGGTTCCCAGTAGGAGACGCGGGGATCATTCAAGCCGGCGGTGACGAGCATCGCCGGATAGTCTTGAGTCGTTACGTTTTCGTACGGCGCGTAAGACCTCATGTATTCGTAGAACTCGCGCTTGCTGGGATCGCCGAATTCTTCGTACTCTCCGACAGTAAGCGGCAAAGAGGCGTCAAGTGCTGTATTCAGCGAATCGACAAACGGAACGCCGGCGACCACGGCGGCGAATAAATCCGGGCGAAGGTTTGACACCGCACCCATCAGGAGCCCGCCGGCGCTGCGTCCCATAATGGCGAGTCTGGCGGGGGACGTGTACTTTTCGGCGATCAGTTTTTCGGCGCAGGCGATGAAGTCGGTAAATGTGTTTCTTTTCTTGAGCAGGCGGCCGGCTTCGTGCCACGACTTGCCGAGGTCCATGCCGCCGCGGATGTGTGCGATGGCGTACACGAAGCCGCGATCCAGCAGGCTCAGACGGTCCGAACTGAAGGACGGGTCGATGCTGATGCCGTAGGAACCATAGCCATAGAGCAGCATGGGGGCCCGGCCGTCGCGCACCAGACCTTTCTTGTAGACTAGCGAGATCGGCACTTCGACGCCGTCCGGCGCGACCGCGTAAATTCGCTCGGATTGATAGAGCCGGGGATCGTAGCCGCCGAGCACTGCCTGCTGCTTTTTCAACTCGCGTTCGCGGGTTTCCATGTTGTAGTCATAGACCGACGCGGGTGTCACTAGCGAGGTGTATTGGAAGCGCAGCAGTGTGGTCTTAAATTCGGCATTCGGACCCAGCTTGGCGGTATAGACTGGCTCGGGGAACGCGATCGAGTGCTGCGCGCCGGTGCGCATGCCGCGAATGCAAAGCTGAGTCAGCCCACGGTGGCGCTCTTCGGTAACCAGGTAATCCTCAAATGCAGTGACGCTCTCAATCGTGATGCCCTCCCGGCCGGGAATCACTTCCTTCCAATTCGCCTTCGCGGGGTCTGTGATCGGCGCTTCCACTACACGGAAACCCTTGGCTCCATCGTTGGTGCGGATAAAAAACGAGTCAGTGTGATGGGTCGCGTCGTACTCGGTTTCGTAAACCCGCGGCAGCAGTATACGGAAGTCGCCGGTGGGTTGGTCCTTGCGCAAGTAGCGGACTTCGGAAGTCAGCGAGCTGTTGATGTTGATGAAGATGTAGGCCCGACTGCGGGTCGACGAGAGATCTAGAGTGAAGCGCTCGTCCGGCTCGTGATAAACCAGCGGGTCTTCTTTGATTCCCAGTGTGTGACGGAAGACTTTATAGGGCCGCAGCGCTTCATCCAGTACCGTGTAGAAGAAAGTCGCATTATCGGCGGCCCATTCGAGCGTGTACGACGTATTCGGAATCTCATCCGCCAGCAACGCCCCGCTGTCCAGATTCTTCACGCGAACGGTGTACTTTTCATCGCCCTCGAAATCCACCGAGTAGGCCAGCAGGTGGTGGTTGGGGCTGGCGATGAAAGCGCCGAGGCGGAAGTATTTATGGCCTTCTGCGAGTTGGTTGCAGTCGAGCAGTACTTCTTCAGGCCCCGAACTTTTTTTGCGGCACTGAATAGCGTACTGCTTCCCTTCCTCCGTGCGCGTGTAGTAGAAGTATTCGTCGCGCTTCACCGGCACGCTCAAATCGGTCTGCTGGATGCGGCCGAGCATTTCGGCATAAAGGACGTTCTGTAAGTCTTCCGTGTGTTGCAGCTTCTCTTTGGTGTAAGCGTTCTCCGCTTCCAGATACGCGATTGTGTCGGAGTCCTTACGGTCGCGCAGCCAGAAATAGTTGTCGATACGGGTATCGCCGTGGACGGTCATCGAGTGCGGAACGATTTTCGCGACGGGCGGCATGGGAAACTATATTCTAGCGATGACTCGCCGGACGCTGCGCCTGACTGTAGCTTTTCTGCTGACCGCACTACTGCTGGCAGCCTCCGGTCCAGGATTCCGTTCTCGACGGCTATTCGAGGAGCATTACGCCAAGCACGGCCGCGAATTCGGCAACATTTCGCGTCAGGAATACTTAGAGCGTGCACAAGCACTGCGCGACGCTCCCGCCGCTGGATCAATTCTGCAAGCCATAACTCCCGACGGGATCATTTCGCGGTTCGACCGCAGGAGCGGAGCATTTGGCGCGTACAACCCCGACCGCACCATCCGCACCTTCTTCATCCCCAACGCGGGCGAGCGTTATTTCCACCGGCAGGCCTCAAAGCGAGGGGCGGATTGAGCGGATCGAATATGACCGACGCCCAGGTGCGCCACTATCTCAGCGAGAACGGGTATCCGGAGCACATCGTGCGCGAAGGGCGCGCCGGACTCCTGCGGCGCTGGCGTGAATTCGTCGAACAGGTGGAGCGTGGCTATTCGCTGGGCATTGAAGACTACCGCAATGATCTGGACGTGCGCGGCATTATTGAGCTTGCCAAGGCCGACGATGCGGAAGTTCATGCCCTGGACGAGCGGCTGCGCAAGCTGCTGACGGCGACCGGCGTGCGCGTTTGGGAGAGTGGCCCGGAAGATGCCTTTTGGGATTTCGGTTATCCGCGCAACACAGGTCCGGATCTTATTGAGGATCTCCGAAACGAGAAGCTACTGCTCTAGGTAGGTGTACCCGTTGAGGCCGTCCTCATAGAAGCGCAGCAGCACGCCGGATTCCTCATATCCGATGCGGCCTTCACGCACCGCGGTTTCGACGTCGCGGCGGAACTGCTCGGCGAGGGTAGTGGACTTGAACTGCACGTAATCCAGCACTTCGCGTACCGTGTCGCCGCGGATCAGGGCGTCGATCACTACCGCGCCCTTTTCATCTAACTGCACATGCACGGCATTAGTGTCGCCGAACAGGTTGTGCAAGTCGCCCAGGATCTCCTGATACGCGCCCACCAGAAACGTACCGAGAATGTACGGTTCCCCGTTGAAAGTATGCAGCGGCAGAGTCTTCTTCACGTCCCGGCGGTCGATGAACTGGTCCACTTTGCCGTCGGAGTCGCAGGAAATATCGCCCAAAATGCCGTGATGCGACGGCTCCTCGTTCAGCCGATGGATCGGCATGATGGGGAACAACTGCTTCACTGCCCAACTGTCGGGCATGCTTTGGAACAACGAAAAATTGCAGAAGTAGGTGTCGGAGAGCAGTGAATCTAGGCCTTCCAGCTCTTCCGGAAAATCGTCCAGCTCCTTGGCCATCTTCTGAATACGCCGGCAGATTACCCAATAGATGCTCTCGGCCCAGCTTCGCTGTTGCAGCGGCAGGTACCCCAGGCTGAATAGATTGAGGGCGGAATCGAGCGCCTGCTGGGCATCGTGAAAACTCTCCAGCAAGTTCTTGGAGCTCAGCCCGCGCAG
>Ga0105239_10004075_pt1 | contig 17628 bp, 16 predicted proteins | sample KBSC44metaG_FD_92761 | JGI IMG/M metagenome (GOLD analysis project Ga0105239, IMG submission 92761) | Corn rhizosphere microbial communities from Kellogg Biological Station, Michigan, USA - KBS C4-4 metaG | ecosystem: Host-associated > Plants > Roots > Rhizosphere > Soil | place: Michigan, USA...
CGGCTCGTCGTCCGGATCGGCCGCTGCGGTGGCCGCGGGCTATGCGCCGTTCGCGGTGGGCACGCAAACCGGTGGGTCGACGATCAGGCCTGCGTCTTTCTGCGGCATCGCCGGCTACAAGCCCAGCTTCGGCCTGCTCCCGACCGCGGGCATGAAGTGCTTCTCGTGGAGCTTCGACACGGTGGGCCTGTTCGCAAGCGGCGTGCGCGACGTGGCTTTCCTCTTCGATGCCTTGTCGGGCCAGCGGCCGTCGCTGGCAGCCGACCCACGCGTGCCGACCTTCGGCGTGCCGGAGTGTTACCCGTGGACCGCGCCGTCGGACAACGCCGTTGCCGCGCTCGACACCGCCATCCGCGCGATCGAGCGCGCCGGTGCGCGCGTGCGGCCGATCCGCTTCGAGCCGTGGATGGCGGAGCTCAGCCGCACCCACGCAACGATCCAGAGCTACGAGGCCTTCCAGACGCTGGGCGACGAGTACGACCGGCATCGCGAGCGCTTGTCTCCGATGCTCCGCGAATTCCTCGACAACGCGGCCGAGGTCAGGCCGCAGCAGTACCGCGAGGCGCTCGCGTTCGCACAACTCGCGATCCATGGCTCGCTGCCGGAGCTGTTCAACGGTATCGACGCCGTGCTCACGCCGAGCGCACCCGACGAGGCGCCCGTCGGGCTCGCATCGACCGGCGACCCGGCCTTCAATCGGAACTGGACCCTGCTGGGAACCCCTTGTGTCAGCATTCCCGGCTTGAAGGGCGCACGCGGCGGCCACGTCGGCGTGCAGGTCATCGGCCCGCGCGGCGAAGACGCGCAGACACTGGCGGCAGCGGCGTTCGTGGAGCAGGCAGTGGCAACCACAGTGGGAGCGCAATGACGATGGTGCAAGGCTCCGCAGGCGACTGGCCGGTCGGCGTCCTGTACTCGCGCTCCGGCCCGACGAGCGTGACCGAGTCGGAGCACTTCTTCGGCACGGCGCTCGCGATCGAAGAGATCAACTCCGCCGGCGGCGTGCTCGGGCGCAGCCTCGTGCCGGTGGCCTACGACCCCAAGGGCGACGCCGACGAGTACCGGCGCATGGCCAGCCGGATGCTGCTCGACGACGACGTCAACGTGATCTTCGGCTGCTCCCGCTCGTCCACCCGCAAGGCCGTGCTGCCCGTGGTCGAGCGGACCAACGGGCTGCTCTGGTACTGCTCGATCTACGAAGGCTTCGAATACTCGCCGAACGTCGTCTACACCGGTGCCGTGCCCAACCAGAACAGCATGCAGCTGGCGGCCTTCCTGCTGCACAACAAGCGCTCGCGCTTCTTCCTGGTCGGTGCGGACTACATCTATCCGCGCGAGTCGAACCGCATCATGCGCGAGATGGTCGAGCAGCACGGCGGCGAGGTCGTCGACGAGCTCTACCTGCCGATCGCCGCGGGCGAGGCGGAACTGCTCGAGGTGATCCGCGAGGTCAAGCGCCAGGAGCCCGACGTCGTGTTCTCGACACTCGTGGGCGAGAGCGTTCGAGCGTTCTATCGCCTGTACCGCGAACACGGCATCGACCCGCAGCGCATTCCGATCGCGAGCCTGACGATGGCCGAAGAAGAAGTTCGCCTGATCGGGCCCGAACTTTGCGTGGGGCACATCACTTCGGCAACCTACTTCGGCTCATTGGCGAGCGACAGCAACAAGCGCTTCGTGGAGCGATGGCGCGCCAAGTTTGGTGAGCGACCCACCAGCATGTGGTCCGAGATGGCGTACAGCCAGGTACATCTCTTCGCGCAGGCGCTCGCGCGCAGCGGCAGTCTCGACACCGGGAAACTCGTGCAGGCCGTGCATCAGGTGGCGTTCGACTCCCCCGAAGGCTTGCTCCAGGTCGACGCCGAGAACAACCATTGCGTGCTCACGCCGCGGATCGGTGTGTGCAACGCGTCCGGACAGTTCGACGTGGTGTGGGAGAGTTCTGTTCCGGTGCGGCCGGACCCGTACCTCTCGACGTACGGGCTCTCCGAATTCTGGCTGAGTTGAGCGCATGAACTCCGGCATCCGACGGCTCTACGAGGACCTGCGCAGCATCAGCGTGGTCGTCGTCTATCCGCCCGGCGAGGACCGAGACGTGCTGCTCGAGCAGATCAAGAGGATCGGCTGCAGGCTGACCATCGTCTGGCCATTCCCGCCGACGCCCCCCGTCGGCGCCGACGTGGTGATGTTCCAGGTGTCGCAGGAATTGGAAGGCAGCAGCGGTTGGCGCGCCACCGAAGTTTCTTCGACATTGATCGCACTGTCTGACTACGAGAGTCCGACGAACCTGAAGCTGCTGCTCGACACGCATGCCCATGGTGTCATTACGAGGCCGTTCCGCTCGTCCGGCATCCTGAGCACTCTGGTGCTGGCCCGGTCCGCGCAGGGCTTCCAGGGCCGACTGCAAAGCAAGGTACGAAAACTCGAAGAGACGATCAAGGCGCGCCGCCAGATCGAGAAGGCGCTGCGCGTGCTGATGGATGAGCAGGGCATGAACGAGCAGCAGGCCTACGAGCACATGCGCTCGCGCGCCACGAGCCTTCGACTCACCGTTGCCGAGGTTTCGTCAATGATCATCGAGGCTCAGGAAGCGATGGAGAAGCTCGGGCTGCGCGGGCAACGCCCTCCCGCTCAACGCTGACGGTCGAGGCCGAAGGCGAGGGCGGTCGGACTGCCGCCGCACACGCAGGCGCCGGAGCCGCCAATGCGGCCCCAACACCCACACCACCAAGCCTCACCCGCTCTGCTGCAACGCCAACGCGACCTGGACGGCGGCACCGGGCGTCAGGGCTCGACCCGCCGCGAACGCACGATCGAAGGCCGTGTCCGGATGGCGCGCCTGGACCTGCGCATGGCGGCGCTCGCCCATACGGTCCGCAGCAGCTCGTCCTTCCCGACCGGCTGGCCGTTCGCGCCGATGAGGGCAATCAGGACGTCGACCGCCTTGGGCGTCAGGGCGACGCGCTTGCCGTCGCGATAGAGCACACGCCCGCCGGCATCGAGACGAAAGAGACCGAAGCCGAGGTTGCGGGCGTGTGGCATGGGCGTCGAGGAATCCACAAGAAAACCATCAGATGTCTTGCAGGACTTGCGCAACCCCGGTGTCTACGATTTCTTCCATCCCAACCCACCGACGGAGATTGCCATGTCCCTGCGCATCAACGATACCGCCCCCGACTTCGAAGCCCAGACCACGACCGGACCGATCCGCTTCCACGACTGGATCGGCGACGGCTGGGCCTGTCTGTTCTCGCACCCGAAGGACTTCACGCCAGTGTGCACTACCGAGCTGGGCTACATGGCCCGCATGGAGCCGGAGTTCACCCGGCGCAACTGCAAGCTCATCGGCCTGTCGATCGACCCGGTGGACACGCATGCCCGATGGGCCTCGGACATCGAGGAGACCCAGGGCTACCTGCCCAAGTACCCGATGATCGGCGATACCGACCTGAAGGTGGCCAAGCTCTACAACATGCTGCCGGCGGATGAGGCGGGCACGTCCGAAGGCCGTACGGCGGCCACCAACGCGACCGTGCGCTCGGTCTTCATCGTCGGCCCCGACAAGAAGATCAAGCTGATGCTGACGTACCCGATGACCACCGGCCGCAACTTCGACGAGATCCTGCGCGTGCTCGATTCGATGCAGCTCACGGCCAAGTACAAGGTGGCGACGCCGGTGAACTGGAAGCAGGGCCAGGACGTGATCATCACGGCTGCGGTGTCCAACGAGGAGGCCGACAAGCTGTTCCCCGGCTTCAAGACCATCAAGCCCTACCTGCGCACGACGCAGCAGCCGGGCTGAGGCAGCGCGCACAGCCGCCCGCTCGGCTGCCGGGTGCTGCCGCCCGGCCTCGGCCAGCGAGCGGCACTCGACGAGTCACAGAACCGACAGGAGCCCGAAATGACCGAACCCGAAGTCTCCGTTCCCGCCGTGATGCGCAACTACCACGAGGTCCTGCGCAACGATCTGTCGAAGGTGCTGACCCCGTTGGCGCAGACCGGTGCCGTGGCCGACTTTGCCGCGGCATGGCAGGGCTACTGCAAGGCGATCGCCGTGCATGCGGCGATGGAAGACGGCGTGGAAGGTGCCGGCGGCGGCAGCGCGGCGATGCTGGATCTGCATTTCGACGGCGCCGCCGGCGCGGCCGTGTTCGCTGCAGAACATGTCGAAGAACACGCGATGCAACACGCCGTCGGCGGCGCCATTCCCAACGGTGCAGAGGCCGTTCGCAGCGCCTTCGCGTCCTACCGTGTGTTCGCCGAGGCGCACTTGAAGCACGAGGAGGACATCATGATGCCGCTCGTGGCCCGCCTGCCGATGTCCGCGAAGCCCGCGCTGTTTGCCACGTGGTGCTTGAGCGCCGGGATCGCGCATGGCGAATTCGAGCACTTCGTCGCGCACGGCGTGCAGTCGCTGTCCACCTTCGGCAGCGCCAAGAACACGCCCGTGGGTGCGACGCGCGTCTTCGTGCACGCGCTGAAGACGCTGTGCACGCCGATGCAGTGGGCGACGTACGGGCCGGTTGCGCGCCGAGCGATGCCGCCCGAGATCTGGGCGGGTGTCGTCGCCGAAGTGCCGAGCCTCGACGACGCGCCTCTGCGGGCCGCCTGAGTCCCACCGTTCCCACGCGGCGAACGAGCGGGCCGTCGCAGAATAGGGCGACCAAGACCGCCGCATGGCGCGGTCGAAGGAGCTCCGATGACCCACGACGTCGCCCGCCGCCAGACCTTGTCCGACCTGCTGCGCCGCAGTGCCAGGCGCCATCCGGCCAAGACCGCCATCGTGTGCGGCTCGACGCGCTGGACGTATGCGCAATTCGATGCGATCTGCAACCGCGTCGCGGCCGGCCTGCAGGGGCAAGGCATCGCTCACGGCGACCGCGTCGCGGTGCTGTCGCGCAACTCGCATGCGTTCGCGGCGCTGCGCTTCGCGCTGGCGCGGCTGGGCGCGGTGCTGGTGCCGATCAACTTCATGCTGAAGGCCGAGGAAGTGGCCTACATCCTGCGGCACGCGGGCGCCTGTCTGCTGGCCACCGATTCGGGCCTGGCCGGGCTCGCGCGCGAAGCCGCGGCGATGGACACCGCGGTGCGCGGCTTCGTCTGGCTGCCGTCGGAGGAGGGCAGCGAGCCTGCAACCGGCATGCTGAGCTTCGACACGCTGGCGGCAACGACCGCCGAGCTGCGCGAGCCCGACAACCTGGGCGGCAGCGACCTGCTGCAGATCGTCTACACCAGCGGCACCGAGTCGTCGCCGAAGGGCGCGATGCTGACGCACGACGCGGTGATCTCGCAGTACGTGAGCTGCCTGGTCGACGCCGAGATCGCAGGCAGCGACCTCACGCTGCATGCCTTGCCGCTGTACCACTGCGCGCAGCTCGACGTCTTCCTCGGGCCCTGCGTGTACGTGGGCGCCACCAACGTGATCACCGCGAAGCCGACGCCCGACAACCTGCTGCCGCTGATCGCGCGGCACCGCATCACCTCGTTCTTCGCGCCCCCGACGGTGTGGATCTCGCTGCTGCGTTCGCCGCTGTTCGACGACACCGATTTGAGCAGCCTGTGCAAGGGCTACTACGGCGCGTCCATCATGCCGGTGGAGGTCTTGCGCGAGCTCAGCAGCCGGCTGCCGAAGGCGCGGCTGTGGAACCTGTACGGCCAGACCGAGATCGCGCCGCTGGCGACGATGCTCGGCCCCGACGACCAGCTGCGCAAGCCGGGCTCGGCGGGCCGCGCGGTGCTGAATGTCGAGACCCGCGTGGTGGACGATCAGCTGCGCGACGTGAAGCCCGGCAGCGGCGAGGTCGGCGAGGTGGTGCACCGCTCGCCGCACCTGATGCTCGGCTACTTCCACGACGACGAGCGCACGCAGGCTGCGTTCGAAGGCGGCTGGTTCCATTCCGGCGACCTGGCGACGATCGACGAGGACGGCTGCATCACGATCGTGGACCGCAAGAAGGACATGATCAAGAGCGGCGGCGAGAACGTCGCGAGCCGCGAGGTCGAGGAGATGATCTACAGGCTGCCGCAGGTGTCCGAGGTGGCCGTGGTGGGCGTGCCGCATCCGCGCTGGGTCGAGGCCGTGATCGCGGTGGTGGTCGTCAAGGCCGGGCAGCAGCTGAACGAGGAGGAGGTGCTGGCGCATTGCGCGCGGCACCTCGCGGGGTTCAAGACGCCGAAGAACGTCGTGTTCGCCCCGGCGCTGCCGAAGAACCCGAGCGGGAAGCTCTTGAAGCGCGAACTGAGAATGCAGTACGACGCGATGTATCGGGCGGCCTGAGAGAACTCTCGACGATGCCGTGCCATGTGCGCTGCGAGCCTTGACTCGCTTCGTCCCGATCAACTCTTGTTGCGGATTCGAGCCTCGCGACGCTGGAACCAAAGCAACGGTGCCGACGTCGAAGCCGACGGAGTGGGCAACGCGCAGGTGGCGTCGCTCCCGAAAGCCCACCGTGTGTCTCGTTCCGACCGGAGGACCCCTATGCCCGGCATCGACCCCGAAGGCAGGCGCCTTCCCATCAAGCTGGACAGCACATCGAACGGCGAATTCGCGCCGGTCCCGCTGTGGCCGGCGAACCTGCAAGCCAACCGCCTCGCGCATGAGGCGGCTGCGGAGAATTCGAAGCGTCTGGGCTGCTCCCACTTCATCGACACGCCCAAGGCCAACCCGAAGAGCGCCGAGGTGTTCCTCAAGGACGTGTTCATGGACAGCGACACCGACGTGATGGTGCTGTCCTTCGTCCCCTCCACCCGCAACGCCGAGCCGGTGACGATTCAGGCCGCCGACGAAGTGCGCCGGCTGGTCGACAAGCTCGAAGGCACGCACCGACTGCTGCTGCACGGCCGCGTCAACCCGAACCAGCCCGGCGACCTCGAGGGCATGGACGAGCTGCACGAGAAGTGGGGCGTCAGCGCCTGGAAGACCTATACGCAGTACGGTCCGGGCGGCGAGGGCTACTTTCTGCACGACGACGTCGGAATTCGGTTCATCGAGAAAGCGCGGGCCTTGGGCGTCAAGAACATCTGCATCCACAAGGGGCTTCCGTTCGGACCGCGCTCCTACGAGCACAGCCAGTGCAGTGACATCGGCGTCGTCGCCAAGCGCTATCCGGACGTGAACTTCCTCGTCTATCACTCGGGCTTCGTCAGCACGGTGACCGAAAGGGCTTATGACGCGAGCGGACAGAGGGACGGCATCGACACGCTGGTCGCTTCGCTGCGCAAGCATCAGATCAAGCCCAACAGCAATGTGTATGCAGAGTTGGGCAGCACCTGGCGCTTCCTGATGCGTGACCCGGATCAGGCAGCTCATGCGCTGGGCAAGCTGGTCGTCGCGTGCGGAGAGAACAACGTGCTGTGGGGCACCGACTCGATCTGGTACGGCTCGCCGCAAGACCAGATCCAGGCCTTCCGGACGTTTCAGATCTCGGCGCGCTTGCGCGAACAGCACGGGTATCCCGAGATCACGCCGGCGTTGCGGGCAAAGGTCTTCGGCCTGAACGCCGCGAGCGTCTACGGCCTCACCCCGACAGACGTGAAGCGGCACACCGCACGTGACGCGGTCGCGCACAAGCGCGCCGCCTACCTCGAGAGTCCCGATCCGCACTTCAGGACCTACGGGCCGAAGACGCGGCGCGAATTCCTGAGGGCGTTTGCCGCTGACTGACTCCGCGGCCAGGCGCAGGGTGAAGCGTTTGCCAACGGTACCTCGGGTTTCCCCTGGGAGGGCGTTTGCACGTCCACTGGTATTCTGACCGTACCAGTAGGCCAGTTAGTCGACAACACCTGTCTCTCCCGCCATCCGTCATGGAACTCATCGCCCGCATCCCCGGGGACAAAGGTCAGATCGGCAAACGCACGGTCAAGGACCAGATCAGCGACAAGCTCGCCTACATGATTCATTCCGGCCTGCTGCGCGTGGGTGACGAACTGCCGTCCGAGCGCGAGCTGGCGGCGACCTTGGGGGTTTCGCGCGAGACTGTGCGCGCGGCCATCGGCGTCTTGCAGGCGCGCAGGATGATCGAAGTCAGCCAGGGGTCGCGCACCCGGGTGCTGGGCACCGGGCCGTTCCCGCTGCACGAATCCGTCAGCACCTTGGGCAACCTCAAGGGCCGCTCCTTCGAGGAGGTCGCCGAGGCGCGTGCCGCCGTCGAAGTGCAGGTGATCTGGTTGGCGGCGCAGCGCATTTCGGGCAACGAACTGGCGCGGCTCGCATCGCTCGTGCGCGACCAGGAGGGCATGCTCGACGACCCCGTGCGCTTCCAGATTTCCGATCGCGAGTTCCACGCCACGCTGTACCGCGCCTGCGGCAACGCCTTGCTCTATGAGGTGGTGTGCGACTTCTACGACTACGCGCTGGAGTACCGGCGCCGCGCTCTGCAGCGGCGAGGCGCCATCGCGCACAGCGTGGCCGAGCACCGTGGCATCGTCGAGGCGCTGAAGACGCGCAAGCCCGAGGCGGCGGTCGCCGCGGCGCGCAAACACCTCGAACAGGTGCGCAAGACCACCCTCGACGAGATGAGCCACTGATGGCGGCCGTGATCACGTTCGATTCGCGCGCGGCGGAGCTGGTGCGTGCCGGCGAGACGCTCGAGTGTCTGGCGTCGGGCGCCACCTGGAGCGAAGGGCCGGTGTGGATGCACGAGGATGGCAGCGTGCTTTGGAGCGACATCCCTGCCAATCGCATGCTGCGCTGGCACCCGCGCGACGGCATGAGCGTGTGGCGCGACCAGGTCGAGTTCACCAACGGCCACACGCGCGAGGCCGACGGTTCGCTGCTGCACTGCTCGCACGGCCAGCGCTCGATTGTGCGCACGCGCTTCAAGGCCGGCCTCGCCCAAGCGACGGACGAGGTGCTCGTCAGCCACTACCAGGGCCGGCGCCTGAACTCGCCCAACGACGTCGTCGTGAAGCGCGACGGCACGATCTGGTTCACCGATCCGCCCTACGGCATCGTCTCGAACCACGAGGGCCATCAGGCCGAGTCCGAGCTGGGCGACAACTACGTGTTTCGCTTCGATCCCGTCAGCAACGCATTGGACGTGGTCAGCAGCTTCGTCGAAGAGCCCAACGGCCTCGCGTTCTCGCCCGACGAGTCGGTGCTCTATGTCTCCGACACCTCGGCCGCGCTGCGCACCGATGGCGGCGGCCATCATCACATCGTCGCGTTCGACGTGATCGCCGGCCGAACGCTGGCTCGTCCGCGCATCTTCGCCGTCGTGAGCCCGGGCCTGTCGGATGGCTTCCGGATCGACGCGCGCGGCTGGCTCTACACCAGCAGCGCCGACAGCGTGCAGGTCTATCACCCGGACGGCACGCGCCTGGCCACGATCCCCGTGCCCGAGAAGGTGGGCAACCTGACGTTCGGCGGCGTGGAACGCGACGAGCTCTACGTCTGCGCGAGCACGTCGCTGTACCGCATCCGCCTCAACGCGCGCGGCATCCAGACTCCTTGAAAACGAGAACCAGATGAGTCGAGACATTTTGCTGCTGGTCGAGAAGTGTTCGCACTGCTTCAGCTGGTACGACCTCGAGTCGGGCGAGCGCCTGCGCACGTTGGCGCTGGCCGAGTTCCCGCACGAGTTCGTCACCGACCGAGACGAACGCTTCGCCTACGTGGGCCACTACGGGGTCGAGACCTCCGGCCACACCGGTCCGGGGGGACACTCGATCTTCCAGATCGACATTCGTTCGGCCCAACTGGTACGGTCTATAGACCTGTACCCCTTCAACCGGATCCACGGCCTGCAGATCGACGCACAGGACCGGGTCTACGCGCTCAGCGAGGAGAAGGCGACGCTGCTGGTGCTCGATCAGCCGGCAACAGACAGCGCCGCGAAGCGCGCCGTGCCGTCGGGCGGCATCAAGAGCCACCTGTTCGCGCTGACACACGATGGCCAGACCGCCTACTGCATGAATCTGCTGAGCCATACCGTGACGAAGGTGAAACCCTGGGACCCGCTGTTCCAGCCTGTGGCCTGCCATCCGGGTCAAAAGCCGGAGGGTTACTGCCTGAGCGAGGACGAACGCACCCTGTTCGTCAGCAACCGCTGGAGCAACACGCTGTGCGCGATCGACACGGCGACCATGACCGTGCGCCATTCGATCGCATCACGCGATGACGTGACGCGCATCTACCGCGCACGCGACGGACGCTTGTTCACCAGCAACTACGGCGACCGCAGCCTCTCGGTGGTGGACCCGCTCACGCTGGAAGAGACTGGCTGCCTTGCGCTGGGTGCGCGTGCGATCGCGCTGTCGTTCCACCCGACGAAGCCTCTCGCGTTCATCTCGCTCGACGACGATCGCGTCGCCGTGCTCGACACGAAGGCGCTGGGCGTCGTGCGTTTCATCGCCACGCAGCGCGAGCCCGATGTGTCCAAGGTGGTGCTGCTGTGAGCGCAACTACCGTGGGCGCGTCCTTGCTCGAGATCCGCGGCGTCAGCAAGCGATTCGGCGGCACTCAGGCCGTCGACGATGTCAGCTTCGATGTGCGCGCCGGCGAGATCGTCGCGCTGCTGGGCGAGAACGGCGCCGGCAAGTCCACGCTGATCAAGCTGCTGGCGGGCATCTTCCCGATCGACAGCGGCGAGATGCGCTTCGACGGCCGGCCCGAATCCGCCTGGCGCAGCAGCGACCGCGGGCATCAGCCGGTCGCTTTCATCCACCAGGACCTGGGGCTGGTGGAGTGGATGACGGTGGCCGAGAACGTCGCGCTGGGCATGGGTTACCCGCGCCGCTTCGGCCTGATCGACTGGAATGCGGCACGCGCGACCGCGCGCCGCGTGATGAGCCGTGTCGGCTGCGACATCGACCCTGACCGCCGCATCTTCTCGCTGACCCGCGCCGAGAAGTCGCTGCTCGCGATTGGCCGAGCGCTCGAGGTTCAGGCCCGCCTGCTGGTGCTCGACGAGCCTTCGGCGAGCCTGCCGATGGCTGACGTCGAGCGCCTGTTCGGTGTGCTGCGCGAGCTGCGGCGGCAGGGCATGGCGATGATCTATGTGTCGCACCGGCTCGACGAGGTGATGGCGATCTCCGACCGCGCCGCGGTGATGCGCGACGGCAAGCTCGTCGCGGTGCGCACGACAGCGCTGACCAGCGAGAGCGAGTTGGTCGACCTGATCGTCGGCAAGGCGCTGGCGTCGACCATCGCGAAGGCACCGCCGGCGGCGAACAGCGAGACCGTGCTGCAACTCGAGCAGGCGGCCAGCGGCAACGCCGGGCCGGTCAGCTTCACGGTGCGGCGCGGCGAGGTCGTCGGCCTGATCGGGCTGCGCGGCGCCGGTCACGAGGCGATCAGCCGTGCGCTGTTCGGGCGCGAGCCGCTGTCTGCCGGGCGCATGGCGCTGTTCGGACGCGACGCGGTGTTCCGTACCTCGGCCGATGCGATCCGTGCCGGCGTGGCCTACGTAGCGGGCGAGCGGCTCGAAGAGAATCTCGCCGGCTCGATGTCGGTGCTCGAGAACCTGTTCCCCCATCCGTCCCTGCACGGCGACCGCGGGCTGTCGCTGGATCGGCGCAGTCAGGAGCACGACATGGCGATGGCGCTGATCCGGCGCTTCGACGTGAACCCGCCTGCGCCGCACGCCGAAGTACAGCAGCTCTCGGGCGGCAACCAGCAGAAGGTCGTGCTGGCGCGGTGGTTCCATCTCGACAAGCCGCTCGTCGTGCTCGAGGAGCCGACCGCTGGTGTCGATGTCGGCGCCAAGCGCCAGATCTACGGCGTGTTGCGCGAGCGGGCCGAGGCCGGCAGCGCGATGGTCGTGGTCTCGACCGACTTCGAGGAAGTGGCCACCGTCTGCACTCGCGTGCTGGTGTTCCGCAACGGCTTGATCGCCGCCGAACTCACGGGCGGCGACATCACCGTCGAGCGCTTGCTCTCGCTCGCTGCCGGCGGCGCCGCGCATCAGACCTCACAAGAAATGGAGACCACGGTATGACCGCCTCGATCAAAGCCACCGCCCTCGAACCCGATCGCTCGCTCGACGGCGAGGCGATCTCGCTGATGCAGCGGCTCGGCCGCGCGATGCCGGTGTATGGCCTGGTCGTGCTGACCGTGGGCCTCGCGCTGCTGTTCTCGCTGCTGCTGCCCGACACGTTCCCGACGCTGTTCAACCTGCGCGCGATCCTCGCCGACAAGTCGGTGATCGCGCTGCTCGCGCTGGCCGCGACGATCCCGATGATCACCGGCAAGATCGATCTGACGGTCGGCTACGGCATCGTGCTCTGGCACATCCTCGCGATCAGCCTGCAGACCAAGCTCGGCGTGCCGTGGCCGCTTGCGGTGCTGATTGTCGTGGCCTGCGCAGCGCTCTTCGGTGTGCTCAACGGCCTGCTGGTCGAGCTCGCGCAGATCGATTCCTTCATCGCGACGCTGGGCACCGGCACCGTGATCTATGCGGTGGCCATGTGGCACAGCGGCGGTCGCCAGGTGGTCGGCGAGCTGCCCGATGGGTTCGTCGGCATCGCCGGAGGCAGCCTGCTCGGCTTGCCGATCGGCGCGTTCTACGTGCTCGCGGTCAGCGTCGCGATGTGGCTGGTGACCGAGTTCACCCCGCTCGGGCGTGCACTCTACGTGATCGGCGCGAACCCGAAGGCGGCACAGCTCAACGGCATCGCGGTGCGAAAGCATGTGATGGGTGCGTTCGTTGCATCGGGCGCGCTGTCGGGCTTCGCTGGCGTGCTGCTGGCCTCGCGGCTGCAGATCGGTCAGGCCAGCGTCGGCCTCGAGTTCCTGCTGCCGGCACTGGTCGGCGCGTTCCTCGGCTCGACGACGATCCGGCCCGGCCGCGTCAACGTCTGGGGCACGCTGGTCGGGGTCGCCATCCTCGCGATCGGCATCTCGGGCATTCAGCAGTTCGGCGGCGCGTTCTATGTCGAGCCCTTGTTCAACGGGCTGACCTTGCTGGTGTCCATCGGCATTGCCGGCTGGGCGCAGCAGCGCCGCAATGTGTCGATCAAGCGGCGCATCGCCGCCCGCCAGCTCGGCGCCGGTGCCGGTGCCGTCGAGCGTTCGCCCGGCGAGATCGTCGCCCCAGCCGCAAACCCTTCCCCGCAAGCCGCGAGTCAAGCGGCAACTCACTGAAGCCCCCACCTGGAGACACTCCCATGCAGCAGAACCGTTCGCGCCTCGGCGCACTCGTCCTTGCGCTCACCGGCGTCGGCCTTGCCGGCCACGCGCTGGCCGACGACTTCCTCGAAGCCGCGAAGCAGAAGGTGGCCGTGGCCACGATGTCGAAGGAGAAGTGGGACGGTCCGAGCAGCGGTCCGAAGGCGGCCGCGGGCAAGACGATCGTGTTCGTCGCCGGCGACCTGAAGAACGGCGGCATCCTCGGCGTGTCCAAGGGCGTCGAAGATGCCGGCAAGGCGATCGGCTGGAGCGTGCGCGTGATCGACGGGCAGGGCACTGTCAGCGGCCGCACCGCCGCGCTGAACCAGGCGCTGGCGCTGAAACCGGCCGGCATCGTCGTCGGCGGCTTCGACACCACCGAGCAGAAGGTCGCGTTCGAGAACGCGGCGAAGTCGGGCGTGCCGCTGGTTGGCTGGCACTCCGGCGAGAAGCCGGGGCCAAACGACAAGGCCGGGCTGTTCGCCAACGTCACGACCGTGACCGACGACGTCGCCGAGGTGGCCGCGTTGTGGGCGGTGGTCGATTCCGGCGGCAAGGCCGGCGTCGTGATCTTCACCGACTCGCAGTATGCGATCGCGCTCTACAAGGCGCGTGCCATGGAGGCCGTGATCAAGAAGTGCGGCGGCTGCACCGTGCTGAGCTTCGAGGACAGTCCGATCTCCGAAAGCTCGACCCGCATGCCGCAGCTCACCACCTCGCTGCTGCAGCGCTTCGGCGACAAGTGGACGCACTCGCTCGCGATCAACGACCTGTACTTCGACTTCATGGGCCCGTCGCTCTCGGCGGCCGGCAAGAAGGGCGATGGCAACCCGAAGGCGGTGTCGGCCGGCGACGGCTCCGAGGCCGCGTACCAGCGCATCCGCAGCAAGCGCTACCAGGCCGGCACGGTGCCCGAGCCGCTGAACATGCAGGGCTGGCAGATCGTCGACGAGCTCAACCGCGCCTTCAACAAGGTGGCCTGGTCGGGCTACGTGCCGAAGGTGCATCTGGTGACGGGCGAGAACGTCGCGAAGGACGGCGGGCCGAAGAACCTGTTCGATCCCGACAACGGCTACCGCGATCGCTACAAGGCGATCTGGGGCAAGTGAGATGGGGCACGTCATCGTCTCGTCGCGCGCCGCGCGCTGGTTGACCGGCATCCTGGTGCTGGCCTGCGCACCAGTCCACGCGCAGGATTGGCCCACGCGCCCGGTGCGCATGCTCGTCGGCTCGTCGCCCGGCGGCGGCACCGATGCGATCGCGCGCGTGGTGGCCGACAAGCTCGGCCCGGCACTGAAGACCACGATCGTGGTCGAGAACAAGCCGGGCGCGTCGAACACGCTCGCCTCCGACGCCACCGCCAAGTCGACCGACGGCCACACGATGGTGATGGGCGTGTCGACCGCTACGGCGATCGCACCGCACCTGATCAAGCTTGCGTACGACAACGACAAGGACCTGGTGCCGGTGGCCTTTGTCGGTGCAGTGCCCAATGTGCTGGTGGTGAACAACGACCTGGGCGTGAACAGCGTGCAGGGGCTCATCGAGCTCGCGAAGAAGGAGCCCGGCAAGCTCAACTTCGCCTCCAGCGGGGCAGGCAGCACGCAGCACATCGCAGGCGAGCTGTTCAAGGAGGCGAGCGGGACCTTCATCACCCACGTGCCGTACCGCGGCAGCGGGCCGGCGCTGGTGGACCTGATGGCGGGCAACGTGCAGATGAGCTTCGACACCCTGGCATCGGTGCTGCCGCACATCAGGAGCGGGAAGGTGCGTGCGCTCGCGGTCGCCAGCGCGCGGCGCAGCCCGCAATTGCCGCAGGTGCCGACGCTGGCCGAAGCCGGCGTCAAGGGCGTCGAGATGAGCGCCTGGTACGGCCTGTACATGCCCAGTGCCACGCCGAAGGCGGTGCAGGACCGCGTGCAGGCCGAAGTCGCCCGGCTGCTGCAGCTGTCCGAGACGAAGACGCGGCTCGACACCCTGGGCGCAGAGATCACGCCGATGACGCAGGCCCAGTTCATCGCGTTTCACGAGGCTGAGAACAGGCGTTATGCCGAAGTCATCAAGAAGCGCGGCATCAAGCTCGAGTGAGAACACCATGAATCTTTCATCCGACAAGCCGGTCGTCGCACTGACGCTCGGCGACCCCGCGGGCATCGGTCCCGAACTGATCGCGCGGCTGCTCGCGCGACCCGAGACGGTCCAGCGAGCCAACGTCGTGCTGGTCGGCGACCGCTGGCTGTGGGGCGAGGGCCAGCGCGTGGCCGGGCTGCGCGTCGACACCACCCCAGTCACGTCGTTCGGGGCCGTGCGCGGGCGGCCGGGCACGGCGACTCCGGCGTTTCTGGCCGTCGACACGGTCCGGCCCGAGCAGGTGCATCGCGCGCAAGCCGATGCGGCTGGCGGTGCATCGGTGCTCGCGGTGCTCGACCGCTGCATGGACGCGGCGCTCGCGCACGAGATCGATGCCATCTGCTTCGCGCCGCTGAACAAGTACGCGATGAAGCTCGGCGGCCTGAAGCACGAGGACGAGCTGCACCACTTCGCGCAGCACCTCGGCGTGACCGGCTACTTCTGCGAGTTCAACACGCTGCAGGGCCTGTGGACCTCGCGCGTGTCCTCGCACGTGCCGCTGAAGGATGCGCCGAAGTACATCGACGAGAGCCGCATCATGGATGCAGCGACGCTGATCTACCGCTCATTGCAGGCCAACGGCGTGGCGCGGCCGCGTGTCGCCGTCGCGGGCTTCAACCCGCACAACGGCGACGGCGGCACCTGCGGGCGCGAGGAGATCGACATCATCGAGCCCGCGGTGCGCAAGCTCAACGCGCGCGGCATCGAGGTCGTCGGTCCGTACCCGGCCGACACCATCTTCCTGAAGGCGCGCGACGGCGAGCTCGACGCGATCGTGACCATGTATCACGACCAGGGCCAGATCGCGATCAAGCTGATGGGCTTCTCGAAGGGCGTGACGGTGCAGGGTGGCCTCCCGGTTCCGATCACGACACCCGCCCACGGCACCGCGTACGACATCGCGGGTGAGGGCCGCGCCAACGTCGATGCCATCGCCAACGCCTTCGACATCGCCTGCCGCATGGGCCTCGCGTACCGCGCTGGCCAGTCCCTCTTCGGTCAATCGTAAGCAGAAAGCCACGCCATCATGAAAATCAAGTCCGTCCGCGCCCGCGTCTTCGAATGGAAGGGCAAGACCGTGCCGCCGCAGGGCAACTTCTGTTCGAACGCGATGGACCTCGTGTACGACAACCGGGCCAACGCACACGCGGCAGGCAAGGACACGATGAACACGTTCCGGTTCCACGGCTGGACCGTCGTGGAAGTGGAAACCGACGACGGGATCGTCGGCCTCGGCAACGTGGCACTCGCGCCGAAGATCGCGAAGGCCATCATCGATGAATACCTCGCGCCGCTGGTGCTCGGCCAGGATCCCTGGGACTACGAGTACCTGAACCAGCGCATGTACCGCGCCACCCATGCCTGGGGCCGCAAGGGCGTGGGCATGGCGGCGATCTCGGCGGTGGACATCGCGGTCTGGGACGTGCTCGGCAAGAGCGTGAACAAGCCGGTGTTCAAGCTGCTGGGCGGGCGCACGAAGGAGAAGATTCCCTGCTACTACAGCAAGCTGTATCGCACCGACCTGAAAGAGATGCAGGCCGAGGCGGCGAAGTTCCAGGACCAGGGCTTCAAGGCTTTCAAGATGCGCTTCGGCTACGGCCCGGCGCACGGCCAGAAGGGCGTGATCGAGAACCTGAAGGCGGTCGAGGCGGTGCGCGAGGTCATCGGCTACGAGAACGACCTGATGCTCGAGTGCTACATGGGCTGGAACCTCGAGTACGCGAAGCGCATGTTGCCCAAGCTCGAGAAGTACCAGCCGCGCTGGCTCGAAGAGCCGGTGATCGCCGACGACATCGACGGCTATGCCGAGCTGAACCAGCTCACCGGCATCCCGATCTCCGGGGGCGAGCATGAGTTCAGCCTGTACGGCTTCAAGCAGCTGCTCGACCGCAAGGCCGTGTCCGTGGTGCAGTACGACACCAACCGTGTCGGCGGCATCACGATGGCGCACAAGATCAACGCGCTGTGCGAGGCCTACAGCGTGCCGGTGATCCCGCACGCGGGCCAGATGCACAACTACCACCTGACGATGAGCAGCCTGAACTGCCCGATCAGCGAGTACTTCCCGGTCCACGACGTCGAGGTCGGCAACGAACTCTTCTACTACATCTTCGACGGCGACCCGGCGGCCGAGAACGGCTTCCTGCAGCTCGACGACGACACGCCGGGCCTCGGGCTGAGCCTGAAGACCGAGTACCTCGACCAGTTCAGCATCATCGAGTGAGCGCCGCCGTCATGAACAAGACCGCCTTGCGCGGCGCGGTGTGCGCGCTCGCGTTGTTCGGGGCGCTGCATCCGGCGCGCGCGCTCGACGTCGCACGTTACCCGGTCGGCAGCCAGGTCGGCGACAGCGCTGCGGCCGCCGAGGTCTTCAAGCAGGCCGATGCGCGGCC
>Ga0105239_10004078_pt1 | contig 17598 bp, 13 predicted proteins | sample KBSC44metaG_FD_92761 | JGI IMG/M metagenome (GOLD analysis project Ga0105239, IMG submission 92761) | Corn rhizosphere microbial communities from Kellogg Biological Station, Michigan, USA - KBS C4-4 metaG | ecosystem: Host-associated > Plants > Roots > Rhizosphere > Soil | place: Michigan, USA...
ATACCACAGACACCAGTACAGATACACCCATTACAACCGACACTAGCAACACTAATACAGGTTCAACAACCAGCACTGGAAGCAAAAGTGGCGTTAAATTAGGGGTTCCTGCTTATGGCGCTCCCGATGGCAACAGTTTTTGGGACCAAGTACAAAATGCCAAGCCTGGCAGTATTTTTATCATGAACCCGAATAGTGGTCCTGGAAACCAAGTCGATCCCACGTATAAAGCCGCCGTGGAAGCAGCCCATGAAAAAGGCGTCAAAATCTACGGTTACGTCCGCACTGGGTATGGTACTCGTTCCGCCAGCGATGTAAACAGTGATATCAACGCTTATAAATCCGGCTATGGTGTAGATGGAGTCTTTTTAGATGAAGCTCAACTCGATACTCAACACTTGTCTTACTACAAGTCCATTAGTGATAACCTTCACCAAAGTGGCTTGGAAGTTGCAGCCAACCCTGGCCAACCTGATATTGATCCCACTGCTGCGAACTTTACCGACCATATTATGGACTTTGAGGGCTCTTATTCCGACTATATGAAGACCCAGTTCCCTGAGTGGACAAAGTCGGTTTCTCCTGACAAATTATGGAACGTTGTGTACGACACTCCGTCAAATGTCGATATGCAAGGCCTGATTAATAAAGCGAGTCAAAATAATGCGGGTTATCTTTACGCCACCGACGATAGCATCAGCGATGGTAATCCCTGGGATCAAGTACCCAGCTTTTTTAAGCAGGAGCTACAGCTCACAGCCTAACTACACCCTGAAAGAACGGTCTTCCAATGCTCGCAAATTTTGCGAGCATTTTGACTATAAATGCTCGTAAATGCTGAAGAGTGGCAGGTAGATTGATAGCGCGACAGCCCCAACAACAGCCCCGATAACCACCAGCATAACAGGCTCCAGCATTGAGGTTAAAACCTCTACCCGATGATTAATTTCCTCTTCCAGATAATCATAGGCGGTTTCCAGCATCTTTTCCAAATCTCCGGATTCTTCCCCGGTGGAAACCATTAACATAACGATATCGGGTACATACCCAACCTTAGATAAAGCCGTCGCCAAACGTTGTCCGGTTTGAATCTGAACATTTACCTGTTTAAAGGCGGCACGCATTTGCGTATGAGTCACCGTTTCCGAAGCCAGATAGAGCGCATCGGTAATTGGCAATCCTGCACCAAACGCAACAAACAAGGTCGATACAAAGTGAGAACTCTGTGTGTGTTGAATCAAATCGTTGAGCACAGGAACCTTCATAAGAGCATTATCCAGCAAAGGTTTTCCATCGCCTTTAAAAAATTTAATACCCATTACAATACTCACTGCCATCAGTGGGAAGGCGATAAACCAATAATCCCGGAAAACATGACTGATTCCCAACATAATCTGTGTAATTACAGGCAATTTAATGTTCATATCTTTATACAGTTTTGCAAAAGTCGGCAAAACCAGAACAAACATAATAATGAGTACGAGTGCCAAAATACAAACAACAATGATGGGGTACATGGAGGCGGATAAAACCTTCATTTTCAACCGCTCAGATCGAGTCAACAACTCGGTCAAGCGTCCCATCGTCTGGTCTAGCTCCCCGCTTCGTTCTCCAGCCTTGGTCACGTTGACGTAAACATCACCAAAAATATCTTTATGCTTCGCTAACGCCTGATTAAAGGCATAGCCTGTCATAATATCCTGACGAACAGAAGCAATCGTTTTTTTGAATTTTGGATTGGTACAATAGTTTTCAAAATAAAGAAGAGCTTCAGTAACCGGAATCCCGGCCCGAATCATGATGCCAACGTTACGCGTAAACGTAATTAAATCTTTTGTGCCAACACCCATAATGCTCTGGATGAGTGCAGCAAAGAATCCAATTTTTTTACCCGCTCGTTCTCCACCACCCGTGCTCACTGGAGTGATCTGAGTGGGAATGAGATTTTGATCCCGCAGCATTTCACGGGCTTCCCGCTCATTGGGGGCATTGATAATCCCATTTTGGCGGGTTTTACTATTGATTTTTAGTGCATCATACTGATAAGCAGGCATTATATGCCTCCAAGGTTAAGACCGAGGACACGGATAATTTCCTTTGTGGTGCAAACCCCTTGCAGTACTTTTAATCGTGCACTCATTGCCAAAGAACGCATACCTGATGCAATTGCCGCATCTTCAATTTCCAAGTCAGAATGGCTGCTATTAATGAGTTGCCGAATTTCCCGATCGACAACCATAATTTCATAGATACCACTACGGCCTAAATAGCCGGTTCCCATACAAAATTCACAACCGCGACCACGGTACAAGGTGATTGTTTCTTTACGCCGTTCTTCATCAAAAGGAAGAAGCAGAACTTTTTCATGATCTTCCGCATCGTAGGGTTCCCGACAATACGGACAAATGGTTCTGACAAGCCTTTGAGCAACGACCCCTGCAAGAGCAGAACCGATCAGGTTGGAGGCGGCACCCATCTCAACCATACGGGTAATGGTTGCCGATGTGGTGTTACTGTGAATCGTGCTGAAAACCAAGTGACCTGTTAAGGAGGCATGAACAGCGGCTTCCAGTGTTTCGTAGTCCCGGATCTCACCGACCATAATAACGTCAGGGTCTTGACGTAACAGGGCTCTCATTGAGCTTGCGAAGGTGTAATCAGCCTTGGGGTTCACCTGAGACTGCGTTAAGCCGTCAATCAGTAACTCAACGGGATCTTCTACCGTACAAATATTGCGAACGTCATCGTTAATGGTTTGGAGAATCGTGTACAGCGTTGTGGTTTTACCGGAACCCGTCGGACCGCAAACCAGCACAATGCCGTGCGGCATTTTATAGAGCAATTCCAGCTTTGTGGTTTCTTCTTCGTCGAAACCCAACGAATGAAAATCCGAAATGCTTTTTGATGGCCGCAGAATACGGATTACAATCTTTTCCCGGCTGTCACTGACCGGTAGGGTATTTACCCTCAAGTTATATTCCGTATTCTTATGCTTAATGGACAAACGGCCATCCTGAGGACGACGGTGCTCCGCGATATCCATCCGAGCCATAACCTTGATACGGGTTACAAAGCTCGCTTCCATGTTCTGCGGAACTTCCAGAATCGTTCGCAAAATACCGTCCACACGGAAACGAACCAGATATTTTCCGGAACGGGGCTCAACGTGAACGTCACTGGCATTCTTCGAGATCGCTTCTTCAATCACCGAGTTAATGAGCCGAACCAAGGGGTTTGCCGAATCGGACAGCTCGGCATCTCGACGTAAACGAAGATCAACCTCATTGGAGTTGACCATCGTATCGGATACGGTGGAAACTTCATCTATTAAGTTATTTGCAGTAGAGTCTCCAAAATGTTTCGAGAAAAACTCTTGAAACTCTAAAACAGGCGTTACCGCAATTAAGGGACGCATGCCCGTTAAAAAGGTAATTTCATCGACTGCATCGCGATTGCCCGGATTGACCATGGCAACCAGAATCCTGCCCCGCTCCCTACCTATGGGCACAACCTGCTTTTCCCGTATAAATTCCTCAGGAAGCAAGTCTAAAAGGTCTTTCGGAACTTCTAACTTTGCAATACTGGCATACTTTAAACCAGACTGCATTGCCAAGGCCTTACCCAATTGATCCGTGGTAATTTTACCCATTTTTACCAAAAGCATGCCGATAGGCTGTCCCGTCCTGCGGGATTCAGCCAGAGATGCTGCGATATCGGTATCCGTAATGAGACCCGCTTCACGAAGGATTTCACCCACGTTTTTGCGTTTCTGCATACCCGGCGTTTCTATCTCAGCAGAAGAGGATCCCGATACCGGAGAAGACTCTTTTAAGTTGTGACTTTCGGCACTCATTTAAACAGAAGGTTCACATTATTTTAGATTAGGGACCTTGAACACTGGAGCTACGTAAAGGCATTACTTCAGAATCGTCAGAATTTCGATTAGATTTACTTTGAGACGATGAAAATCTTTTTTCTTTTTTAGTTTTTTCGTCATACTCAACCGCTTCAATCCCGGTAAAGCTAGGCAAAGCAGCGGGAATAATATTGCCGCGAATATGGTTGAGATTACTAACCGACGGCGCTCCTTGCGGATTGGTCGAAGAGGGTCCGGCACCGTCATTAAAGTAAGTAACGGCATCTTCATTCAAGATGTGGGGCGTTACCATCAATACCAGCTCCGTTTTGTCTTTATTATTGCTATTAATGGCACGGAACATGGCACTGACAATCGGCAATTTATCTAAACCGGGTACTCTATTAACATCCAGCTGACTGGTTTCCCGGAGCAAGCCTCCAATAACCAAGGTCTGGCCATCATGAACACGAACCCCGTTTAAAGACAGCGTTCGTTTTGAAATCAAGGTCGTTGAAACCGTTCCTGATGAAACAACACGGCTCGGTTGGGAAACTTCAGGTTGCAGGTTCAGAACAATCGATCCATCGTTGGTAATCGTCGGTGTGAGGGTTAAGGTAATGCCGGCCTCCTGAGTTGTAATACTCGTGGTTAATACAGGGGCAGAAACTCCGTTGGTTGTCGCTGTCTGGCTGATGTTAGGAATCTGGTCCGTAATCGTGATGGTGGAAGATTGACCATCTAAAGCGACAATCGTTGGATTCGCCAGAATTTTACCTTTTGTATTTTGAGTACTCTGGCGAATATTAAGCGTTGACAATGGATTCAAATTACGAGGAACAAAGGCCGATATGTTAGCCCTGTTAAACGTAAATAAGTTTGTACCGGTCGGATTGCCTGTACTATCAAGCTGGTTGATAGTTAAGCCGGTCTCTTTACCCAGAATCATCTGGCCATAGAGGGGACGGAAACTTCTCAAATCTGAATTTTGAATCTCAACCAATGAAACCTCAATTTCAGCTTGAGGTCGTTTAACATCGACGTGACTGATAATAGAATCGATGAGGTCCAACTGCTCTTGCGTTGCCAACACGGTTAATGTGGCAGAAACAGGCTCAGCAATAAAGGTAACACCACCGACTGTAAAGTTGCTCAAAGTAGGTGCTGCAGCAGCTCCGCCACCAGTCGAACCTCCTGCGGAACCACCCGTTGCTCCTGCACCACCTGAACCTGTGGCGCCTGTAGCTCCACCACTGGCACCCGTGGCACCCGAAGCACCACCCGTTGCTCCTGCACCACCTGAACCTGTGGCCCCACCTGACGGGCTAGCAGAAGCACCGGTTGCTCCGGTTGCAGCTGTCGGGCTACCCGTTGCACCAGCCGCACCGCCTCCGCCTGTTGTTGACATAGCCGAACCCGAGCTTTGAGGTTGAAAAAAGTTTGCCGCCAACACAGTCGCCACATAACCGGGGGTGCTGTGGCGAATATTGTAAACTTTTCGGTTTCTGGGCCTGTCTAACTCATGTAACGCTTGATTGAGCAATTTAAAATCAGTCTCCGTACCCAAAACCAGAATTGAGTTACTGCCCGGATCGTAAGAAGCCAACGTCGTCGAACCAGCATCCGGCCGCGTCACCTTAAAAATGGTGTCATTCAAAGTTTTTGCAATGGTGGAAGCATCTTTATAATGAATCGGAATGGCACGCAGGGTTTTAGCGTTCAAATACTTGCTTTGAGCATCCGTCTTGGAAGCCACAATAATGGTATTGCCATCTCGGGTATAGCCAAGATCGGCTACGGTGAAAATATATTCCAGGGCTTTGTTGATAGAAACATTTTTGATATCAATCGTTAATTTTCCTTTAACCGATTCCCCAATCAAAACATTGAAGTGCCCTTGCTGAGCTAAAACATTCAGTACATCCGAAAGTTCTGCATTACGGAGGTTGAGCGAAACCACGTCTTTAGAAGGTGTTGCAACAACGTCTCGAGAAATACTAATCTGACCTTGCACCACATTCGGGATACTGGGTTCAAGAACTTGCGAATAAGCTTCCTGAAGCGGTAAGAGGAGAAGTCCACTGGCTAACATCCAAGACATAACAGGCTTGGCCAGAGAAAGAGGACTCTCTGAAGCATTATTTTTTTTGGATTGCCTGTTCTTATTAGTAGGACAGTTCATCATCACCCTAACTCTTTATTAATTACGACCATTGGGACTGAATCCGGAAGCTCCGCTATCAACTGGCGAATTGGTTAAATCCATTAATTTACTGAGATTGGATAAATCCGATCCATTTCTACCGGGTCTGCCAGTTGTTGCAGCATCCGGGTTGGTATAAGCGTTATACGCTGCATCTTGCGTTGCATTATTATTCGAAGATTGACCAATAATGCTGGAAATCTTAATTAATCGCGTTTTTTCTTTTTTTCCCGGGGGTTTTAATTCAACGGAGTCCGGTTTAATTTTCATCACCTGAAAAGAATGCATTGGATCAATAGTCAATTTTTCGCCGACTTTTACCATTCGAGCCACCTGCTCAGTACCCACTGTCATCAAAGCCATCGGATACTTTGTATTGTACATGACACCCGTGAGACTCACATGTTCCAGAGGATCAGCCGGGGGAAGTTCAGGTACCGGATTACCCGCAAGAGAACCAGCACCCGGATCCGGTGCAAAAGAAGGTGTTGTACTTACCTCTTGCGGCTTTGGGCGATTGAGCCGGTTTAAAAAAGGATTGGTGCCCGCTGTAAGAATATTGGAGGCTAGCCTCAAAATAAAACCATCAATCGTGACAGAATCACCATCTCCACGCTTCAGTTGAGAACTATCCGAATTAGAACCCGGTATAAAACCTGCTAAGGGAGAATCCTTAGCAGAAGGTACTAAAGGAACATTTTCTTTTAACTTACTGTCTATTGAATTTGGCATTGGAGGCATTATAGGAGCACCGTTTCTAGCCATTTGCGGCATATCAGGTTTAGGAGGCAACGCCATGCCAGGTCCTCCGCCTGTTGAGGAAGGTGGTGCTCCACAGGCACTTAAAAAAAAAGGCACCAGCATCCAGAGCAGAGCGCTTAAAAGAAGACTGCAAGGCAAACTTTTCTTCTGTTGTCGATACTCTCTTACGAACACTCTCAACCTTTACTCACATTTCAAGTTATATCGGCATGTATGGCTTGAATGCTGTTAATTTTAGACTTGAACCTTTTGTTACAGGCCATTGCAGCTAAATAGAGCACTCATACTTCATTGTAGGTTGCATAGGCTTATTCCAACCTCCTCTCCACGAGGGATTATCAGCCCCTCTGACCTCCTGTATTTAGGGGAGATTTTAAATCTTAAATTTTCCTTAAGCACATAGACAAGCAGAGCCGTCTTACTTACCATTAGGCTATTCTTTTACGCTGAGATTGGCTATGGACCTTATTTTAGGTTCATAAACCGGTATCAGCTTTGTTAGCTACTTGTAGAGGGTTTTAACATGTCTGCAACCGCAACCGAAGTCAAATTGAAGCCTTTGGCCGATCGCGTTGTTCTTGAAGTTTTAAATGACACCGAGCAAACTGCCGGTGGCATCTATCTTCCGGAAACCGCTCGTGAAAAACCACAACGTGCAAAAGTTGTTGCTGTTGGTCCTGGCCGTATGAACGAAAATACCGGCAAGCGTGAAGAAATGTCCGTTAAAGTAGGCGAAGTCGTTTTGTTTGCAAAATACAGCGGCAACGACATCAAGCTCAACGGCAAAGAACTCAAAATCATGTCTGAAAAAGACATTCTTGGAATCATTGAAGGCTAAGCATTAAACCCTTCCTTCGTTAGCACAAATCCATCTGTTTGATTGATATAAAAAGGAATATATGAATGGCTAAGCGTATCATCTTTGAAGAAGAAGCTCGTCGCGCTCTTGAAAGCGGTATCGACGCGGTTGCTGACGCGGTTAAAGTAACCCTCGGCCCCAAAGGACGTAACGTCGTAATCGATAAAAAATTCGGCTCACCTCAAATCATCAATGACGGTGTATCGATTGCGAAAGAAATCGAACTCGAATGTAAAGAGCAAAACGCCGGTGCTCAATTAATTCGTGAAGTTGCAACCAAAACCAACGATGTTGCGGGTGATGGAACCACTACTGCCGCAGTATTGGCTCAAGCTATCGTTCACGAAGGTTTGAAAAACGTTGTTGCCGGTGCTAACCCTATCGGTATTAAACGCGGTATTGAATCTGCCGTTAAAATTGTTGTTGAAGATATCAGCAAACAAGCGCGCAAAGTTGAAACCAACGAAGCGATTGCACAAGTTGCAGCTGTTTCCGCCGGTAACGACACCATTGTTGGCAACTTGATTGCTGAAGCCATGGATAAAGTGGGTAAAGAGGGTGTTATCACCGTCGAAGAATCCAAATCCATCGGTACTCAGTTGAAAGTTGTTGAAGGGATGCAGTTCGACAAAGGCTACATCTCTCCTTACTTCGTAACTGACAGCGAGCGTATGGAAACCGTTTTAGAAGACTGTTTCGTTCTTTGCTGCAACAAAAAAATCAACCTTGTTAGCGACCTCGTTCCGATTCTAGAACAAGTTGCTCGTGAAGGCCGTGGCATCCTAATCATCGCTGAAGATATCGAAGGCGAAGCGTTGGCAACCTTAGTGGTTAACAGCATGCGTAAAGTTATTCGCGCTGTTGCCGTTAAAGCTCCCGGCTTCGGTGACCGTCGTAAAGCGATGTTAGAAGATATCGCTATATTGACCGGTGGCCAACTCTTTACCGAAGACCTCGGTACCAAGTTGGAAAACTTCACCGTCCAAGAAATGGGTAAAGCCCGCCGCGTAAGCGTTAACCGCGAAAACACCATCATCGTGGTTGATGAGCACAGCAAAAAAGCGGTTGAAGCGCGCGTTAAACAAATCAAACGCCAAATCGAAGAAAGTGATAGCGAATACGACAAAGAAAAACTGCAAGAACGCTTAGCGAAGTTAGCTGGTGGTGTTGCTGTTATCGAAGTCGGCGCTGCTACTGAAACCGAACTCAAAGACAAAAAACTTCGTTTGGAAGACGCTTTGAACGCTACCCGTGCGGCGATCGAAGAAGGCATCGTTCCCGGTGGCGGTACAGCATTGGTTAAAGCTCAAAAAGTTCTCATTGAAAAATGCAAAGAGCTTAAAGGCGATGAGCGCACCGGTGCTGAAATCTTGATTCGCTCTTTGGAAGCGCCTTGCTGCCAAATCGCTAATAACGCTGGTGTTCATGGCCAGGTTATCGTAGAGCGCGTCAAAAATGAAGCTGCTAACATTGGCTACGACGCTTTGAACGGCGAATACGTCGATATGTTCAAAGCGGGTATCGTTGACCCTGCCAAAGTAACCCGTTCCGCGCTTGAAAACGCTGCAAGTATCGCTGGCTTACTGTTAACCACGGAAGCAATGATTGTAGACGTGCCTGACAGAAAAGGCGCTGCCACTGCTGGAATGGGCGGCGGAATGCCAGGAATGGATGACTACTAGTTTTTAAGTCCTTCTAAATCACAAAATCGGCGATCTGATACTCAGATCGTCGATTTTAGTTTTTAAGATTTGATACGCTAATTTTGTAAAGATTTCCTAAATAGTAGATGTCATGTACACCCTATAATGAGTCAAACTCTTTTAAAAGCAAAAACTCCGATTTTGCTTTTAAAAATGACGAAAAAATCACTCTTTTTAGAGCACAAAATACTTTTACCAAAATCCGATATCAAGCTAAGCAACATTCCACAAAGAGAAGTCTATTACTTTATGCTAGACTTCAAAAATCTGTGTGAATTGCTATTACCGTACTTAAAGAGGACTGTGAGACGCGCAATGAGCGAAATCGTCTATTTCAATGACCAGTATGTTCCTTTAGAAGAAGCTAACCTCGGCATTAAAACGCATGCCTTTTTGTATGGTACGTCGTTATTTGAAGGCATCCGTGGTTACTGGCTCCCCGAAGAAAAATCTATTTCTATTTTCCGTCTTAAAGAGCATTATCAGCGCATTTTAGCGAACAGTCGCATTTTCATGATGACACCTAAGGACACCTTGGACGACCTCATCGAGCAAACCAAGGAAGTCATTCGGCGCAACGCACCCAAACACGACGTCTATATCCGCATGACCCTTTATAAAACAGGGGTTAACATCGGACCCTTCCTGGATAAAGTAGAAACCACGCACACCATCTGGACCCATCCACTGGGAAACTACGTCAACATTGACGGTTTGCACGTTACAGTATCCTCCTGGCGGCGTGTAGACGATAATGCCATCCCGCCTTGCGCCAAAACCGGCGGTTCTTATATGAACACCGCTGTCATGATTACCGATGCGAAGCGTCAAGGCTTTGATGAGTTGATTTCACTGACTCAGGACGGCCATGTATCCGAAGGAAGCGCCATGAACCTGTTTATGGTTCGTAAAGGTAAGCTTGTAACTCCCGCCATTACGGAAAATATTCTGGAAGGCGTCACGAGGGATTGTATTCTGACATTGGCGAAAAACGAACTTGGGCTTGAAGTCGAAGAACGTCAAGTCAATAGAACTGAACTCTACCGGGCCGATGAACTGTTCTTTACCGGTACAGCGGCTCAAGTTGCTCCGATTACCAAAATTGACACTCGCCCCGTGGGTAGCGGACAGGTTGGAGAAATTACCGCCGCTCTTCAAAAAATCTATTTTGACGTAGTGAAAAACAAAAACCTCCGTTATTCTGACTGGTGCACGGTGGTTCCTATTTAAGAGTTGAAATAATTTAAATTTAGAAAACAATCTTAATTAATCGGCCGATTATGCACTTTTTTAAGGCGTAGGGGTTTGTTAGTTATAAGTTGTTATGTATAAGTATTAGAGAATTCTGATGCCACCCACCATTCCTTCTCACCCACACACACCTTCTTTAAAACATAAGCTTTCAAACTTGTCTGAAAAGACTGTATTCAGTGAAACAGCGCAAGAAAAAGCTAGGTTTTTTTACCATCCCAGTGAGTCAAAAGATTCTGTTGATTTAAAATCATTACCCGCATCTGGTTTAGCGCAAACACCTCAATCTCCCCCTATTCCTACCTATAGCGAAGCTATTCAAAGTCTCCCTTCAGGTCATAAAATGAAACCTTTTGGGAAAGATCACTGGCATATTCCATCACAACTGACTAAAAGGGCAAGTTATAAAAAAGGGAGAAGATACGGAACAAATGAAATTTATCTTGATAACCAAGAACAAGCTCACCGTGTATTTGGACAATGGCAAAATCTTATTGACCGATTAAGACGGGACAGCAGACAAAGAAAAAACGTCAATGTTGAAATTGCTCACGCAGAAAAAGAATGGCGGTTACCTTCCACGCAGGTACGTTTGCGCGCTTTAGAAGAAATAAAAAAATTATCAGACAAAACAAAACCTTCTGACCTCAGCGCCAAAGCAGCTCAAAAAGCTGAGATCGCAATTATAGATTCCCAGTTTTCCCTACTAAATCCTTTTATCGGTATGAATGACCGTATTCAAAAGACTCATCTCGATAGAGCTGAGCGCAAAATGTCAGGCTTGGAAAATACTCATTTTCATTTTTCTGACATTTACAATTCCGACATCAGCCATGCACGAAAAACACTATCAAAGAAGTTAGACAAAACACTGGATGATGCAAAAAGGCTTGCTCAAAGCCATCTGCCAAGACACAGTGGCAGCAAAGGTAAAAAAGTACCAGCAAAGCAAGCCGAAAAAGAACTTGCTAATGCTTATTCCATTTTAAGAACACGAGAGATAGGTAAAGACGGCTATACAGGCTGGGGTGAAGGCTTAAACCCATGTAATTCCAGCTTGGCAAAAAATTCTAGCCGCTCTAAAAGAACCTCGCTTCCTAAAACTAAAACTTCAAAACAATCGAAAAAAACTACAGATTAAAAAAAAAGCCTTCGTATGAGGGCTTTTTCTTTTTTAAATTTAATTTCACTTGCTACTTATGAAAAGCCAGTTCAACAAGCACGGGAAGATGATCCGATTGCAAACGTGATCCGGTGTGTCGATTTACACTCTCTTCAAATAAGTAAGTATTATTTTAAATTTAAACCCTATTAGCATCATTTTAACGAGATGAGGTTTATTACTTCTAAGTAACATCCCTTTCCCTTGCTAATAGGACTAGCTGCATGAGTGTTCAACCCTATGGTGCACGTTTATTAGATTTAAATACTGTCAAGCAGTTTGGCAATTATTTAACTCCTATTTCTCATAATGCTACACGCATTGCATCTACCGTGCCCAAGGCAAATTCCATGGGAGACGCCTGGATTCATGATGCTACACCTACTGAGCTTTCGACTCCCAGCAGCAACCAGCTATCCGATCCTGAACTCGATTCTATTCAAAAGCTAACAGAATTAGAAAAATCAATTAAAGAGTTCCGTGTGGCAAATTCACAAAAATCAATATTTCGATTTATAAGCAAATTAATAAACAAAGGTCGACTTAAAACATTAGCCGAAGAGCTAGACAAAGCGAAAGAGGCTACAGGTATTAACTTAAAAACGCACTTTCTAAACTCTGCAGAAGAAACCAAAAATCGACTCCAAAAAAGCCTCGTAAAAAAAGAAAAAGCTTCAAAACCCACCTCTGATGCAGAAAAAGTTCCTTCAATTAGTTAGCCTGTAAACAAAATTAAAAAACGCTTATGACCTACCTTTAGCATCACTTTGCTTTTAGAAACCCAACTCAACGATGAGTGGCAAATGATCCGATTGCAAACGCGGTCCGATGTGCCGGTGTAAAACTTGGAATTTCTGACTCACAAGCACATGATCAATGGGGACTAGTGGAAACATTTTAAAACGAGAGACAAAAATAGGAAATGAGGGTTGAAAGCCGAACCCATCCATTGAATTTTTGAGATGGGACTCCTCTAGAAGACGACTGAAAGAATAATTCCATGGGCTGACATTCAAATCTCCCGCCATTAAAAAGGGGGTTGAGGTTGCAGAAGCCAATTTTGCGATCTGATGAAATTGCTGAATCTGCCGTTCGTAATAAATTTTTCCCGAACTCGGACGTGTTGAATGCATCACTAAAAGCGTTACCGGTTTTGAATTGAATTGAACGCGCAACAATAAGACAGCTGGATCGGCAACTAAACGGGGTGTTTTCAGCTCTTGAATCGGGAACTTACTCAATACCAGAAGTCGATGCCTATAAGGAACTTTTCGGATTTGGTAAGGATAAACCTTAAAAACCTGATCTCGTTTCAGATTTTGAAAGCAGTTGTCGCCACACTCTTCTAAGGTAACTATGTCGGGTTTTTCCTCACTCAGATAATGGCTGAGTGGCGCATAATCCTTAGCAGGTGCACAAACATTGAACTGAAGCAGTTTAAATCGATTCGACATGCTTCCGCCAACGCCACGGGAATCAGAAAAGAACGATATAAAAGGCAGAGCATTGATACCCAAACCAAGCAGCACAATACCAGCAAGCTTCCAATCCCTTAAACCCATCAACAATAAACAGAGTACAGCCTGGATTAATAAATACCAAGGCTGAAAGTGGCTGAGTACATCTAATTGCCAACTATATTGTCCAAACCGAGACGCAATGCTCAGCAAAACTGAAACAATAAAAATAATGAAGAGGCTAGCCGTTAAACAATGCTGATAAGAGTTTTCTGAAAATCTTCTTTTATCCATTTAACTGTTGAACAACAGTTTCCAAAGATTTTTGCAGTTCGCTTTCGGAAACCATTTGCTCCGGGGTAATCGGGTATTTTTTCATGCGTTGGTGATGTGTATCAAACACGTAAACAGCCGGTAAGCTATTCACGCCAAAAAGCTTGGCAATGGACATAATTTCGGGGTCATCCACATTCAGCATGACCGGGGTTAAACGATTTTTAAACTCGGTTTCAGAGAGATCATGAATCCACGGTGATACTCGCTGACAAGCACCGCAAGTATCACTATAAAACTCAACCAGTAAAGGTACTTTAGAAGTCTTCATTGCCTGGCCAATCCCCACACCGGTATCAAAACGGGATGGAAGACTGTTGGAAACCCATAACTGCCCCGCAAGTGCTGAGCCAAAAACAAGAAGAAGAATAGAAACGGCTAAAAATAAACTTTTTTTGAACATGGAAACTTATTACAAACTCCCAATTTTTTGGAGGAGATTTACCATGGGGTGAATGAGCTTGCTTTATTCTCCCATAAAATAAAGATTATGTTGACCATCTTCAACCTTTTAAAGGGCTTCCCCCCCACCCTATCCCTCCCCCTCCAGGGGAGAGGGGACAGTCATCGTGTAAGCAATAGTCTCGTTTATAAGAACGATCTATCCCCTCCCCCCTGGATGGATCGGGTGGGAGAGGCTCTGCTCTACGCGAGCTTAATTCTAGGACTTATCCTTAGCCCTATTGCTGATGCCTCCTCCTCCAATAATACGAGTTCGCCTCTTTCGGATTTTGAAAAAGGGGTTCTGTATTTTTATCAAAGTGACTATGTCCATGCCTTGTCTCCTTTACGGGCCGCCGTTTCTCAGGATCAGCAGAACGTAAACGCGCGGTACTACCTGGCAGAAACGCTTAGACAGATAGGCCAGATTAATGAAGCGCAGAGCCAGTACCTAAAAATCATGCAGATTGCGCCCACCAGTCAAAGTGCAAAACTCTCTACAAAAGGCCTTATATCCATTCGAACGCAAGCAAAAGGATTGAATGGCGGACATTGGAAGCTTGCAACGACAAGCAACGTAGAAACCGGACTCAATGATCGGTATACAGGGCCCATTGGTGAAGGAAATACCTTCATTAAGCAATCAATTGGCGTTAACGGTGTTGTCCGCTGGAGTTTACTCAAGCCCGTTAGCGTTTGGATTGAAAGAAATCCCAATGGAATTCGAAACATACAGCCCGGCTTCGAAAAACAGATTCTCTCCGCCATGGATCAATGGCGGCAAGCTTTAGGACAACAAATTGTCTTTGAAACGCAAAGTGTCCCTGATAATGCTCAAATTCAAATTAGCTGGGCCAATAGTATTGATACACAAGGACATTCCGGTGATGGAGGTACCTCCTATACAGCGGGTTTAACGGTACCTGATATCCGCGACAATCAACTCAGGGCCATGCATATTACCCTTGCCACCTACGACATTTTAGGGAATGCTCAACAGGAAGAAACGATTTATGCGGTTTCTTTACACGAATTAGGCCATGCCTTGGGTATCTTGGGTCACAGCGAAAACCCAGATGACGTTATGTTTGTTCGAAACCACAAGGTCGCCAAACTCAGTGGTGCGGATATTCGAACGATTCGAACCTTATATTCCATGCCAGCCGATGTCAGCAATCTCACGAATAATAATGCAACAGGTGATCCGATAGCAAAGGCGCAACAAGCTCTTGCACGGGTTGAAGCAACAATTGCACGCCTTGAAAAGCAAAGCCAGCTGGATGGAACCGCCCTAAGCACGATGAACCTGGGTGTCGCCTATTTTCAAAAAGCACGCTTATTGGAAACCCTCAAAGACCCCCAAAAACCCGTTAAACCCTATTACGACAAGGCTATTATTGCTCTCAATTCGGCCATTCGCAAGGAACCTCAAGATCCCAAGCCTTACCATAAGCTGAGCTTGGTTCATCAGTCCTTAAAGGACATTCCTGCCGCGTTAGCGGATATTCGAAACGCACTCGCACGAAACCGAAAAGAAGCGGATTACTATTTATTACAGGCGTGGTACCTGAGCAAACTCAATCAGAAAGCAGAAGCACAGGATTCCCTCAACACCTATTTATTGGCCAAACCGGAAGAAAAGAACAATCCCGAAGTTCTGCAAATCCGAAAAAATCTCGATCAATAACCTAAACGTTTTAATTCCTCCCCTTTTTAAAGGGATACTCTTTCAGGGAAAAAGAAAACTCGTATTTTTAAAGCATTTTTTAAAGCCTTTAAATCGATTATTCTTAATTTATCGTTTACATGGCCAGGACAAAGGGGTAAGATAGCCAAGGATCCTTTTTAGCCAAGAAAGTTGAGACCCATTCCATCAACCCTTTCTCTTTTTTTGAGTGCATTATAGCAATTGAACCGAATGGATGACCGTGTGTGGGCCTTGAATCACAAAACCTTCTTTAGAAAAACCCACCTTATACAGGCAGTTTACTGCTAGAGCAGAAGGAAGTTTCCATGCCCTTATTGCACGCAAGTGCGACGGCGAAAACGTTTAGGCCCGCCACCTTTGCTATCATCATCGCCATCCATTTATTAGCTTTTTCCGCCATTTTCACATTCTCCTGGCAAGGTTTAGTTGCCTTTTTGGTAATGGGCTTTGTAACAGGCTGCTTAGGCATTACCCTTTGCTACCACCGGTTGCTGAGTCATAAAAGCTTCAAAGCCCATCCATGGGTTAAAAACTTTCTCATGCTTTGTGGTGTTTTAACCCTCGAAGGGGATCCCAACTGGTGGGTCGCAAATCACCGACTTCACCATAAAGAAGCGGATCGTGATCTCGATCCGCACTCACCTCTGGTTAGCTTGGCATGGTCTCACATACTGTGGCTATTTTTTGCCAACCCGAAATTAGAGAAAGATTCCATCAAAAGCAAGCTTATCCCCGATTTAATTAATGATCCGGCGGCAAAGTTTTTCGAAAAAGCTTTTCTTCCCATCAACTTAGCCTTTCCAGCATTGCTTTACGGATTAGGTTATCTTATCGGCGGTCCCAAGATTGCACTTTCTTTGCTCTGCTGGGGTGGATTTTTCCGAATCGTGTGGGTATGGCACATTACCTGGTGTGTTAACTCGGTTACCCACATTTGGGGCTACACCAATTACAAAGTTCGGGATGAAAGCCTGAACTTATGGTGGGTCGGTATTTTTGCTTTCGGTGAAGGCTGGCATAATAACCATCATGCCTTCCCTGCAACCGCTCGTACCGGACACAAATGGTGGGAATTTGACCCCACTTACGGCATCATTGCTCTTTTGAAAACAGTGGGACTGGCAAGCGATTTAGTTCCACTTCCCACCCATCAAAGACTCGCTAAGACCACTGGGACAGTTACCGCACTTCCCTCCTTGGATGAACCTAGAGCCATTGCTAATAAATAGCAAGATGAGTTATAAAACCAAAATAAAGCCAGTTCTAGGAACTGGCTTTATTTTTTGACTTGAAAAAGGGGCTTCTTACTTATCCAATAGGGATTGGATCGAAGACCACATTGCGGAACGACCCAACTGGGTTTCCGCGGAAAAGTGCAGAAAACTCTCACTTAACAGGTCAAAGGCTTGTGCCGAGGCTTTCGTCGTTTTCGCCAAATCCCTCTGCTTTACCTTGTCGCACTTCGTCAACACTACAAAGGTGCGTAACCCGTGAAACTGAAGCCATTCGAACATGGCAATGTCATTCTCCAAGGCCCCATGTCGGGCATCAATCAATTGAACAACCGCCTTCAAGGATTGCCGTTTTTGAAGATAGTTCTCGAGTTGTTCCCGCCACTTGGCTTGTTCGGTATGGGAAACCTTAGCATAGCCATATCCCGGTAAATCCACAAAAAGTAACTCCGAAGGCTTGCTTTCGGCTTCCTGCCCATGACGGTAGGAGAGCTGATAAAAATTGATGTACCGGGTTTTACCAGGCGTATTGCTGGTACGGGCAATATTTTTGCGCCCCACCATACAATTGATAAAAGAGGACTTACCCACATTAGAACGCCCCACTAAAGCAAACTCAGGCATTGTACCA